>Ga0315545_1000567_pt1 | contig 38632 bp, 21 predicted proteins | sample SalMarSW160210MG_FD_203096 | JGI IMG/M metagenome (GOLD analysis project Ga0315545, IMG submission 203096) | Salt marsh sediment microbial communities from the Plum Island Ecosystem LTER, Massachusetts, United States - Salt Marsh Sediment SW1602-10 ...
CTGCCAGAAATTTACCGGCCTTTGCTGCATGATTCATCATAATCGGCTTTGGTTTAAAATTTCTGCTATATGGTTAAATTTCACCTTGTTTTTGTTTCGTCTGGCTATACCCTCCAGATGCATTAGACATGACATATCTGTTGCAGTAATCACTTCAGCTCCGTTTCGTTCGTGATCAAGAATTCTTTCTGTTCCCATTTTGACCGAAATATCTGGTTCAAAAATGGAGAATGTTCCCCCGAACCCACAACATTCATCCTCACGTTCTAACGTTATTAATTCTATTTTGTCTGCTTTTTCCAAAAGACGATGAACTTTCGAGTATCGAGTAGTAACCAACTCAGAGGATGCGCCCAACTTTAATCCTCTTAAACCATGACAACTGTGGTGAATTCCAACCTTGTGCGGAAAACTTATCTTTAAATCTTCAACTTTCAAAATATCAACAATAAACTCACACAATTCATATGTATTTTGCCTGATTCTTGTTACTTCTTCAGTTTGTTCAAGGATGTTGTAATGCTCCCGGACATGATATACACAACTACCAGAAGGAGAGACAACATAGTCAAACTCCCTAAAATTATTCACAAAGTTCAAATATATACTTCTGGCATCAGCTTCACAACCACTGTTGGCCAATGGTTGACCACAGCAAGTTTGTTTCAGCGGGTAATCAACATTTAACCCAAGTTTCACCAGTAATTCAAGTGTAGCTATTCCTACCTGCGGATAAAACTGATCAATATAACATGGTATAAATAATCCAATTTTATAATTAACATTCATTTCCATTCTTTCATTTTAGATTTTCTTTGGATTTACTATATTACGAGGTCTTATCATGCATTAATTATTAGAAAAATCAATTTTACTGGTTGGCAGTATATTCCAACTTCATTCACTGTTTAGCCTTTTCGTACTTTTCAATATCCAGTATATAAATTCCATGTCCGATGCCTGCTGTTTCTCCACATAGAGCGACCATAAAAGCCATATACTTTCCATCATCACTGATTACCGGATTTGTTGCTTTGAACTCTCCATTTTCATTAAACCAGGTTATCCGTTCCCAAGTTGAACTGTTGTCCAGCTTTAGCTTATATATATCAATACTGCTCCCAGTGCTTCCTTTTTTACTATGTCTGCTGGATTCTACTAAAGTATATAGCCCATCCGGGAAAATACCCTCCGGTTCATCATAAGAACCGGGAGAATTAGACAGGTTGATCAATTCACCGGTTTTTAGATTCAGCTTCAAAACTTCCGTTCCATCATTACTTGATTGAATTGTAAGCTCATCTTCATTACCTGGCCGGAAATTCTGAGGTTCAAGTACTGCACCTTTCACTTCACCTGTAGAGTTATCAAACACAACCCGTTGGTCTTTTACCTGAGGTTTCCCTGTTGAGTAATCAATATCAGCTACCCAAATCTGCCAGTAACGTTTTTGAGCAGGATAGTTTCCATGATGTTGAGCCCATGCAATTTTTAACTGTGTTCTCGACACGGCCGGACCTTCCCAAATAAACTCACCTAATCGAACCGGCGGACTATCCAGTTTTTTACTCAATACCCATAATTCTGTGAGCTTGAATCTCGCTTCCTGCCAATTATCTGAAGGAAAACTTTTGGGTCCAAGCAACAAAATATCACCGTTACTTAAATATAAAGCCCTCAAATAACCCCCGTGATAATAATGATGAGTCAATGGGGTTATCTTTCCTGTTGGAATATCTATCTCATATACATCGCCAAAGGACCTTGCAACAAATAAAATCTTTTTACCATCTTGAGACCAATCAGGCCTTTCACCAAACTGGCTTAAGCGTCTGATATACGATGGAAAATGATTATCTGTCCATTCATTACTTATTCCAGGTTGAGAGTTTAGCAGCCCGGCATTCAAGAAAGTAAAAAGAAGGAAAACTACTTTTTTAATGCTTTGTCTCAATTTTTTAGTATTTATTTTCATATTTCAAATAATAAAAGTAATAACTTCACTTCTGTCATCCTAATAATGTGAATATCAATGATATATAGGATATATTCAAAGACAAGAGAGATTTTAATAATGTGAAATGATTATATGTTCATAACCATTTTAAATTCAGCTTTCAAAATAAACTCCATCCTTTTCCAATTTTCCTCTTAATTCAGAGTATGGCAATTCACGGGTTCCACATTTTTTAGTAGCACATAAAGCCGCAGCTGTTCCTGCTGCCTGCCCCTGGCCCATACAGCATACTGTATTCCTTGTGGACATATGTGCATGACGATTTGTAGTGATAAGCATTCCTGCTGCTAACAGATTCTCAATGTCTTTTACTATAAGTGCTCTATATGGCACACCATATGTACCTCCATTTTTAATTTGTAACCGAGGTGCCTCATCATGGAAACCATAAGCCATAATATCGTCGTCGAAATGCCTCCCATCAAGAACATCTTCTGAGGTTATATCATAGTCACATGCTATAGTTCTTCCGCGGCGGATGTTTAAAGAAGGACTTGTACGGGCAATAAAAGCTTTTTCGCATCCAGGTAGGTATTTTCTAAATAATTCAAGTGTTTTATATTGATTTTGTCTGATTATTAATTCAGCTTTTGCCACTTCATCTCTATTGGTAGGGCTTACTGGCATCCTATAATTAACTTTTATAAACATCAAATAATTATCATGAACTGTAGTAGTTATGAGCCCTGATCCCAATTCTCTTATTCCTTCTACAAATCCCGCAGGTAGTGTGGCACTACGAGATCCTGCTCCTTCAGCACCCATTCTGATAATCTGACTCTCTTTACCAGACCGCAGCCCGAGTGCAAGATCACCAACAGCATTATTTACCTTAAGGAAGTCGTAAAGCTTTTCTATTTTGACATTACCTAAACCCATGCTATTACAAACGGGATGGTCATTCAATTCAATGAAACTAGCCCCTGCATATGCAGAAAGATCGCCGTAGGCTGTAGAATCAACAAAACACCTGGCTTTGAAAAATTCGCTTCCCATCCGACTTTGTGTAATGACACCTTCTACCCTCGAACCTTTTTTAACAGCTCCGGCAAGAAGAGTATTCATACATAGGAACACACCGGATTCGGAGAGCATCTCAAATACTTTTAGTTTATATAACTCTGTGTCAATTGCCGTGCAGACAGAATCATAATTGTATCGTGTCGTCGTATCAGCATGACCTGTTGTGCCACCTACAAATAATAAACGATCGATTATTTCCTGTGCAATACCTCTTACAACCTGACGTTTTTCAACTCCTGGAAAAGCTCTCCAGAGATTAAAATAACTGTGTAGTGCAGTTCCACCTTCAACTACTGTTCCTCCCGGATAACCCTTCGCTTCTATCAGAGCAGTTTTTGCACCTTGTCGGGCAGCAGCTGTAGCTGCCACTGCACCTGCTGTACCTCCTCCTGCAACGACTACATCAAATTCCCTTGTTGGCATTCTTTTTACTGTATTTTGCATCATTTCAGAGTCAATCGTACCTGCAATGGAATTCAGATTTAATGCCGGTACTGAAAGGCCTGCTAATAACATACTTCTTGAGAAATTTCTGCGTTTCATTGTGTTTCAGTTTAATAATTATTAAAAATGCTGATAATATAACTTTAACGATAAGTATTGAACATTATAATAGAATGCCTGTCAATATGTATTTCATTACGACACCTCTATTTTGATTCTTCAGCTTTTTCCAAATCCATAATAAAAATTCCATATCCTACCCCTGCCCGATCACCGGTACGAGCCAGCTGGAATGCCATAAATTTGCCATCGTCACTTATGCTTGGATTTGAAGCCCTATAACCCTTGTAGTCATTAAAATAAGTCAGGCGTTTTGCTTCACCACTTCCATCAAGCTTTAGTTGCCATATGTCAGCAGTTCCAGGGATACTTCCTCTTTCAATACATGTTGATTTCCCATCAGGGAAAATGCCTTCACATTCTTCAAATCTTTCATCACCGCTGGTCATACGAGTAATGTTTCCTGTTTCAATATCCAATAACATTACTTCGCCTCCCAGATAAGCATAAGTTGAGAAAGTCAGTGCTTTTTCATCGGGAAGAACAAAATTCTGTGTTTCAATTTCCCCTTCTTTACCAACAGTTTGTAAATTATCCAGAATCATTTTCTTATTAACCAATTTTGGTTTGTCATTCTCATATATGATATCGGCCATATAAAAGAGGTACTGACCGCGTTTTAAATTGTCAGGATATTGTCTGAACATGACTGTCCAGGCTATCTTCATGTTTTTACGAGATACTGCTGGTCCTTCAGAGCATTTTGTCTCCAATCTGACAGGAGGTTTAGAATAGCTCTTGTCCAATACCCACAACTCAGCCTTAATTTGCCGGTTAACATTCGGATTGCTTGCATCAAAACTTGTACAACCAGATAGTAATACATCTCCGTTCACCAGGTACAATGCGCGGGTAAAACCTCCATGGTAAAAATGACCTGTAATAAGAGTAATTTCACCTGTCGCAAGCTCTACTTCATAAGCATCACCATAGGTTTTCTCAATGAAAAGAATCTTCTTACCGTCGTGAGACCAATCTGCCCGTTCACCAAATTGTGTTATTCGCTTTATATATGGCGGCAAATTATCAGCCGGACTTACTTCCTTCTGCTGTGCATTGATTAGTATAAAAGGCATCATAGCAAGAATCATCATGTTGAAATAGATATTCTTCATAATTTTATCACATATAATTAAACATTAAAACAATTTTTCAATTTCTAGTTATTGAAAACCTGAAATCATTGTAAGAAAAAACTGAAAGTCAGATCTGATGTTTTATGTTACTAAAATACAAATAAACATTTATATCGTTCAATCATTTTCATTGATTAACAACCGCTTTCACAGCAATTTCAATATCTTTTGCTACTTCCGCCCTAAGTTTTTCCCAATGGAAACGACGAGAATCATCAATAACTGACCGATTACCTTCATGAGGATAACTGTAAGCCGCCAATGGCATATCTTTATATATTGGGCGGGTTATGTCAATTACTTTATCCCAGTAGTGAAGGGCATTTTCTAAGTGGTTCACAGCGTTTTGCTTATTCTCTTCACCACCTTCTAATCGATAAGTTTGCAATGCCAATGCCCCTTTTAATTTTTCAGCAAAATATAATCCAAGATTTGCCCATGTTTTCACATCAGCAACTTCATAAAACAGTGAATGATTATTAGCTGTTTTTATGTTTTTCACTAATCGTAAGGCTATTTGACTGTCCTGCTCAAGCATCCTGGCAAGAATAGGGGGGGTAATTCTATTATTACCAAATGAACCTCCCGATAAAATTGTTTTTACATAATCAGCAACTGATACATAATCAGGATCCGCTGGTGGTTGTTCGATCTGTCTGTCAACAGAAATATAGTCCATACTTTGTCTATGCATAGCCATAAATCCTTCGCTGTAAAGTGAAAAATCCCAGGTGAAATCGAATGAAGAAGCTAAACGTAAGGGAACGGTTCCAGCATGTGAATATGCATCTAATAGAGCCGCCGATTTTTTCCCATAACGATAAATAAATTCTGATCTAAATACATCATCTATGGTAGCAGGATTGTATAGTAATCTGCCCCATAATTTATAAAATAACCATTGACGTTGGAAAGCATATTTCCAATCAACAGGAGCTTCGGAGTTAGTAAAATAATCCATCGCGGGAATATAACCTTCTGATCCTATAAAATATCCACCCACATAACTTTGGGTATTGGCAGCTATATGTTCACGGATAAAATCGGGTACTCCCCAACGAAGACAAAAGAAATCTTCATTTCGAGCCATCCAGACTATTTTATAGTTTTTAGGTTCTGGTTTAAAATATATATTGCTCAATTTACCTCCATGTGCTTTTATTAATTTTGGTGAAGAATGAGCATGTGACCAGTTAAATTTTATTTCCGCCCATATCGGCCCATCTAAAAAATCTAATCTCTCCATTGCTTTCCGGGTTATCTGTTCAGCTTCCACTGTAGCTAAAAGAGGAACTCTGTGGATGAGCTTTGACTTGCGGTTAGCAAGACGCATACCTTTAATAATTGTTTCTTCAAACCAATCCTGCGACTGTTGTGGGGTCATTCCTCTCATAGCCTCTCCGTGAGTAAATCCAATGCCAGATAGGTCAGGGTATTCCTCTAGTACTTGTGTAACACATTCCCGCGTATAGCGCTTCACTATTTCGGATGTATCCCCTTTTCCATAGTGAATACGATATTCCAGATTATCTAAAGTAACATTGTGTGCTTTAGCGAATTCAGGACTTACAAAAATATTCCAGTTTACAATATAAGTATCAATGCCTCTTTCTCTGGCCATTCGAAAAATACTGGCAAATAAATCGTGCCATACTTTCATTTCTTCATCGGAAAATGAATTTGCTTCAGAAAAATTCCTGGGTTTTATCATAAAAGGAAAAGGATGAAGATTCCATAATGTAAGCATATTAAAACGATTCTCCGCCATCATATCAAGAAATTCCAGCCAAAAATTAACATCACGACAGGTTTTGGTATGCAATTTAATAGCATAACCCTCCCTATAAGCATCCCATGGCAGATTAAATTTAATAGCTCTGAAAGATAGATTGGGAGTTTCGCTCCTTTCTTTAACTTTATTGAGAGTAATGCCATTTCGCAAGTCTTCGGCCAACGAAAGGCAGCCATATATAATGCCTTTCCCGTCACCACCTGTTATAGAAATTTTTTTTCGCTCTGGTTTAATTGAAAATGCCTCACTGGCAAGATTATGTAAATCAATAGCAAGATTAATAGTATAATCAACAGGAAATTTCTCAAGCCGATATCCTGCCTCCAGAAGAGATTCTTTAAGCTTCTGAATAGCATAAGTCATCTGAGGTGAATCATAAAGTTGTACCAATGAGACATTCTGAGAGAAGTTAAACTCGAATGAACCAATTAAGCAGATCATTATGAAAATCCTTTTTTGCATAGTGTTTTATCTAATTAAGCTCACTTCATTATGGTTTATAGTTTGATTTGAACCATAATTAATTTTGATGATTCTAACTTTGTAAAACTTCGATTATATATGCCAACTTGTTGGCAATAAGGCATATAATAAAAATCTATAAGATTGTCTGAATTTTACTTTATGATTTTTACTAATTATTATTTCTATTTCTTCATTTTGACTTTTCAAATTGTTTAATATTAAATAAATAAAGGCCACATCCGGCACCTGCCGCCGAGCGAGCTTGTGAACCCTGGAAAGCAATATATCTTCCATTATCACTTACAACAGGGTTGCTAGCTCTGAATCCTTCCACATCTGTGAAATAGGTTAGTCTTTCATAATTTTTTCCTGTTCCATCAAGTTTTAATTTGTATACTTCAATTATTCTTATTCCTCCAGAAGGTTTATGCTTATTTGATTCCATCAATGTGTATTCTCCATCAGGGAATATTCCTTCCGGCTCATCATATGCAACCGGGTCTTTTGAGTAATTGATAATTTCACCTGTTATAAGGTTGATACCAAAAACTTCACAACCTCCTGAGTTACCACCAAGAATCTCACTAACTTCTTTATCGCTCGTCCGAGGTTTCCTAGGAACTGAAACCGTAGGCTTATTACGTTCTACCGTTCTCCAGACCGTATTATACATAGCAAAGATTAAATCTTGTTCATTCTTTGGCCTCCAGTCTTGAGATTCAATCGAATTCTCATATTTCAAACCGTCAACCGTAACAATATTTTTATAGTCTACCACTAATTTTTTATTTATAATTTTTGGTTGTCCATTGGAATAAGCAATTTCTCCCACATAAATCTGTAATTGTCCGGGTTCAGTCCAGGCAATTTTCATGCTTGTTCTTGAAACGGCTGGGCCTTCATCACATCCCTCTCCTCCTTCATCCCATCCCCCTCCTTCTATAGTCTTAGGAGGGTTTTTAAACCTTTTATCCAAAACCTGAAAATATAACCTGTGTCTCTCTGTTCCGCAACATAACAATAAATCACCATTTGCCAAACAATTCACCCTGTAATAACCATGTCCGAGTGGGCGATCTTCAGCTTTTGTTATTTGCCTGACTTTCCTGGTTTTGATATTTACTACCCAAACCTCACCTCCTGCTTTGTCAACAAAATATACTTGTTTCCCATTATTCGACCATTCAGCCCGTTGACCGAAATCGGTGAGTGATGTAATATATGAAGGTAATTTGTCCTGAGGAAAGCAACCCTGTCCCTGCAGTTCATGCTTTGATAATAAACAACTAAAACTTATCAACAGCAGATAAATAAGTATGTTTTCTTTCATGATAATTTAAATTAATGACAAGAAGTATTAAAATATTCTTTTAGCCTCTACGGACAACAAAATAAGGTTGGTTTGTCAAATCAGCATTAAAGCCTGGATACATCCAGGCCAATTTTGGTCCGTCCTTCAGTTCAAAGTAATATTGTAGCGGATATATTGAATCGGTATAGGTTCCCGGAATGGTTGCCATGTAACTTTTTCCCACAACCTGCATCTCAACTGATTCAAATCTTTCAGCATGATTCACATGACGATAAAATAAACTTGCCGATTTGGGCATTTTTTTAAACGACAGTTCAATATTCAAGGGCTTCCCGGCTTTAAATTGCTGAGGCTGGATATGATTACATATTGCTGATGCACGATTAGGTCGTCCTATGGCTTCCTGTATCGCTAAATGCACGTTCTCCTGTTGAGGAACTCCAGTGTTTTGCGTCTGGGTAAGGATATTTGTCATAAAAACTATGTCCTCATCTATTGCTGGAAGTCTGTCGAGCCAATGGCCACGTAGTTCTTCTCTTTCACCTATGGTAATATCAGGTTTATAGACATCTTTGGCGCGATTTGCTAGCTCCGCCCAGAAGGCCCGAGCTTTTATGTAAAATTTTATCGATTCCTCCAGGGCAGTCCGATCACCACTTTGTTCGAAGATTCCATACAGAACACCTGATCGGAATTTGGCCCCAAAGAAACGTCCTAAACCTGCTACCATAGCCACATCTATTGCCATACGACGATATTCCGGACTCTTTTTGTTTTCTGACCTGGATTCTGCAAGTGCAAGTTGTTTGCCCGTTGCGTCAGCATAATCCTCTATCCATTGTGCCACATCAATAGGAGTATATTTACCACTTCGTTCACCTTTTAGCAATTCGCCTGCAAAATCATTTATCCGAAGGAACATTTGTGGATCTGTCGGACTGACGTTGCCAAATACCCTTGGTGAATGGTTGTCACCGTATGGATTTCTCTTCGTCGGATCAGGGATTGAATGGTTAAAATACATTTCTGGCCAGTAACTATTGTTTCCTGCCGATGCTCCATGAGAAGTCAAAACTATTGGAAGGATAGGAGTTGCTTTTGAGAGAGACAATTCAATGGCCTCGGCGCCGTTCCCAAACTGTTTACGCAAATAGCGACGCCACACATCTGGCTCAGTATCTGGATTATATGTCAGTCGACCAAATACCCTGAAGGTATATAAATACTTTTCCCAGTCCCATTTTGGTTTTAAGGAAGTATCCAAATAAGCGCATCTACCACCAGCAATACCGGATCCACGACGGCCTTTGAACGAAAGGGGTTCCATCATTTCCACACCCACACTACCACAGAAACTGAATACCCTTGAATGTGCTGCAGATACGGTTGGATCACCCCATATAAGAAGACGTTGTGTGCCTGGCCATATTCTATGCAGTACTCCATAGGGGCGATCTTCTTTTAAAAGGTCGCCATAACCATAACGCATGAATCTCCGTGAACCACTACTTAATTTCATTAAACCGGTTGTTACCCTGCCAGATCTTGGAATTTCAAGCGGTCGGATGTCGGTCTGATGATATGGCATCCCCAAATGCTCTGCCCAGTATTTGGGAGAGATGTTAACTGGCATTCCAGTAGCTACTGCTAAATCTATCATGGGCTGATCCATTCCCTTGGCATGCATATCGATTTCAACCTTGCGGCCACATGTGGCTACTCCTTCAAATACTGTCTTCCAAAAATTGTAACTACCTTCATTTATGCCACTTTCTCCATGAACACGGAAAGTAATACCGCTTATAGCTGGACATGCTTTCAAAAGTTCCCGCACAGCATCGCGACAATATGGACCATGTGTTTCTGGTGTCAGTCCTTCAATAGTGTAATTAGGGTTTGGACTGTCAAGCCATTCATATCCGTGCATCCATAAGCCCAGTTGAAACTGAATACCGCGAGCTACAGTCTGCTCACTGATAAACTTGAGCATCTCAAGATTATTATCACGCTCTGAATCAGGCAACTGTGGTACTCTTACGTTATACCCCGGGACCGATAAAAGGAATGGATAAGCAAAAAGAAAATATCCATCAGTAACATTTTCGAGGAAATCATAGCCAATCCCAAAACTTAGATTGAAGCGATTGAAACGTTGAGTAGTAAGCATAGTGAGGTATTGGGGCCACATCTCACGGTCGTTATACCAGGGTTTATCTTCAATATCGCTTACAAAGAGTCTGTTGAGGCTGCGGATGGTATTAGCAGGTTTCTCAACAATTGGTTTTTGTATTTCAAGTGATTCTAATGGTCGAGTCGAGTTATTAACCCGGTCAGCAAGTTCAAGCAGAGCATAAACAAGCCCCCGCTCATCATTCCCACAGCTCAATAGCACTTGTTTACCAGTATATGTAACCGGAACTAAACCAAGGGATTCGGGTACAGCAGGGAAATTTACCTTTCCAGCTCTTAGAAGCTGCCGGGCTAAGGAAGTTCTTAAACCTGCTGCAACAATGTTAAAATCGCCGGCTCTGGACTGGGAAAGCTTTTCACATCTAAAAACACTGATTCCCTGTGAAGATAGAGATTTCTCCAACTCATTCATAGCCCATTTTGATGGTGATGTACCTGCTACGGGATCAGCAGGGTCTGCTATAATAGAAACTCCTTGTGCACTGAATTTTTGAAAGCCAAAGGAGGATACCCCTAAAGCAGTAATTCCAGCTACTTTCACAAAGTGCCGACGGCTGACACCTTTTATGTCACTGATGAAATTTTCATCTTTTACTTGTTTATTCATTGCAATTCTTATTATACATTATCATTGTAATTCCGCCACTATTTATCGAGTAGAGATACTATTCTAAATCCTAGTTTCCAGTAAAATGCAGTTCCAGATTTACCCTTATCTCTATATTAACTAACTCAATTAATGTGAATTTTTATCAGATTTTTATTTATTTCCAAAAATAAAATGTCTTATAACTATTCTTATATACTTGTATTCTGATAACAATTATTAGCAAAACTTGTAATTATCTTATCTTTCTAATTTTACAACTATATATGGTGCTTCCTTATTTAAATCGGGATATATTTTACCTTTACCATTATTGTCCATAACTTCTATGAGGTACATAAAATCCCATTTGGGATTGATCTGTTCAGCAGGAACAATTGCCTGGTATGTATCTTTTTCTCCTGAAGCTTCCATTGGCAACATCTGGTACTCCACATCCTGATTTACACTGCGGTATAGCAGGTGTACCCATTTGACACCAGCCGAAGCAGTTACCTCTACACTAATAGTAATTGGTTTATTAACCGGAGCGCTTGATATAGGCTGGTGGTTGATTTTAAAAAACATGCTGTTATTTGAATTTGCTGCAACTTTGTATTTTGGTGAACTCGTTACTGTGCTTTCAGCTATAAATTCTGCTCTCCTCTGTTCCAAACTTGCCAACCCATTTTCTAAGGCAAAGAGTTCATCTTTCCAGTGACCGCAAAGGTCATTATTACGATTCCCCATTTTTAGATCATAAGTATAAACATCGCCGGCAGCCTCAACAATTTGCCGCCATGCTTCAATTGCATTGTTTTCATAAGCAATTGCATCATCAAGGGCAGATATATCTTTTGTGCGTTCGAACAAGCGATAACTTACCGCTGCAGGTATCCTGCGTGAATGATAAAGCGCCAGGTTGGAAAGAATCTTAAGATCTGTGATAGTAGAAATGAATTCCTTGTTGCTATTTTTCCCGATGACTTTTTCGGCTTTTTGAATTAACTCATTAATATCGGAAGAAGTCTCCTCAAACCATAAGCTACTCATAGAAGGCAAAATCTTTGCAGTCTCTCCGTCCTCTATGAGTATCTGCGCTTCTTCATCGAAATTGGCGAATTGCCGCAGGTCGCTCCCTGCAGCCCTGGCATAATTAGGTAGATCACCAAGCCTTTGTCTTGCAGCCCAACCTCGTGACATTGGGAAATAGCTGTAAGGATAGCACGAGGCAACAATGCGTGGCAGTATCCAGCTGGCCATATGGAGAGCTTCTTCAACTAACGGTGCAGCTTTTTTGCCAAAACGCAGTTCAAATTCTTTTTGCCAAACGTCGGGTGATGTTTCCGGATTATATCCAATCCGTCCAAAAACCTGGAAAAAATGCCAATATCGTTCAAACTCATAATCATAATAACAGTATTGATAGTTCAATAAATCAAATGGTTTAGAATCTCTAGGCTGGTAAAACATTTTACCGGCTAATGGCTCGTTCACTTCGAAACCATCACCATCATAAAGATGAGTGCTCTCGGCAAAACGGCGTGTATATTCCGGATCTCCCCATAAGAGTAACCGTGATGTCCCACCATTCCATAACCTCCAATGTATTTTGTATTGTTGCGGGTAGCGGAGCATATCGGAATAACTGTGACGACGATACTCCCTATCGGGATTGACTTGAGTTGGATGCCAGGGCATTCCCATCTGTTCCATCCAGTATTTTGTTACAATTCTGAAATTCAACCCAACATCTATTGCACTTTGAATCACTGAATCAGTTAACTCTTTGGCTCTAAGATCGAGACGAAGATTTGGAGCAGACTCTTTCATCTGTTTGAAAACACTTAACCAGAATCCTCCCATTTCTTCTCTTCTTAGTCCGGATTCCCAATGCATACGGAATTGTATGCCATCAATATTCGGAAAAAGCCTGACAAACTTAGCCAGTGCTGTTTTGTTGTAAGCAGCAAGATTATCGGAGGTAACACCCCATACTAGACCGGGGACTGGCTGATCAGGTACATCATTTACCCTCCCCAGAAGGCTTTTTCCCCTAGCACTACCGCGGTAAATATAATCCCAGAAGCCTATAGTGATCCTCATTCCACGATCATGGGTCATTTTTATTATTTTATTTAATGCGTCTAGGTTACGTTGTTGTTCCTGAGCTGTTATTCCCACCATTCGAACATCAGGGAATTCTTCAACATTAAAGAAATATGGAAAACTCGGTGACAGGAATCCGTCATAATTGTATCCTAAAATTATCACAAAAGTGTTAAACCTGTTTTTTGCAAGTACATCAAGGTAACGGGTCCAGTAGGTTTCATCATAAAACCTGGTTTCCCAATAGTCTCTGTTCAAAACATATAGAGAAATTGCACGTTCACTTACAGCTGGTTCTTCAGTAATTTCCTCTACTTCTCTCATTGGAGATTTACGGCTTGAGCTCCATCCTATACGGTCAGCAACGTCTAACATACCATACATCAGACCCCTATCATCAAAGCCACTTATGACCCAAATCGTTCTCTTTTGCCAATCAGTCTTCCATATTGTCAATGCCTCAGAAACTTGAGGAACAATATGATTCCCGGCTTTCAGCATCTGGGAAGCCGTACCATTTCCATAAGCCAGACCTGTTACAATAATCGATTTACCCTGAGCTTCACCAATTGATCCCACTTTTTCATAAGTGATATTTTTCGCTGCCAATGCATCCGTTAACTTGGTCAGACCGTGCAAAACGGATACTCCAGGTGATTCGTCCGTTACAATGGATAAATCAGGATTGTCATCAGTTGCACAATAATATAGACTTATTATCAGAATAGATGAGGCAAATATGACAATTAACCATTTTACCAGACAAAGTTTTTTCTTCATGTGTAGAAAATATAATAATCTGCTATTTAAATGTATAATGTATTTAATTATTAGCTATAACGACTGATTATAAATAATTTCTAATTAAATTAACTCGTAAAAATCTGAGCTCCTGTACTTTATACACAACAAATTATTATATTATCTAATTAATTTTGTAAATATATAAGGCGTCTCCTTATTAAAATCGGGATATATTTTTCCCTTGCCGTTATTGTCCATAACTTCGATGAGGTACATAAAATCCCATTTGGGATTGATTTGTTCAGCAGGAACAATTACCTGGTATATATCTTCTTCTCCTGAAGATTGCATTGGCAAAGTCTGATATTCAACGTCCTGATTTACACTACGATAAAGCAAATGAACCCATTTAACGCCTGCGGAAGCAGTTACCTTTACACTTATAGTAATTGGTTTGCCAACCGGAGCGCTGTCAACAGATTGATGGTTTACATTAAAAAGTCTATCGTTATTTGCATTTGTTGCAACCTTATATTTTGGGGCACTCTTGATGGTTTCTTCGTCTTTGAATTCTCCTCTTCTCTGTTCTAGACCTTCCAGTCCTTTTTCTAAGGCAATTAGTTCATCCTTCCAGTGACCACAAAGATCAGCTGTTCGCACACCCATCATTAAATCATCAGTATAAAAATCACCAGCAGCTTCCACAATCTGGCGCCATGCTTCAATTGCATTACGTTCATGGGCAATTGCTTCATCAAGTGCTGTAACATCCTTGGTCCGTTCGAACAAACGATAGCTGACCGCTGCAGGTATCCTCCGCGAATGATAAAGTGCAAGGTTCGACAGGATCTTAAGGTCTGTAACAGTTGAATTGAATTCTTTGTTCCGATTTTTCCCAATGGCTTTTTCGGCTTTTTTAATTAAATTATTTAAATCCGATGATGTCTGCTCGAACCATATACTATTCATCGAAGGCAGAAGCTTTGCAGTCTCCCCGCCTTCTATTAGTATCTGGGCTTCCTCATCGAAATTGGCAAATTGACGCAGGTCGCTTCCTGCAGCCCTGGCATAAGAACGTAAATCACCAAGTCTCTGTTTTTCGGCCCAACCTCGTGTCATTGGGAAACCACTGTATGGATAGCATGAGGCCACGATTCTCGGCAATATCCAGCTGGCTTGATGGAGGGCTGTTTCCAAATATGGAGCAGCTTTTTTGCCAAACCGCAATTCAAATTCCTTTTTCCATATTTCAGGAGATGTTTTGGGATTATAACCAATCCTGCCAAAAACCTGAAAGAAATGCCAATATCGTTCAAACTCGTAATCATAATAACGGTATTGAGAGTTCAATAATTCAAATGGTTTAGCATCATGTGATTGGGCTTCCATTTTGGTTACCAATGGCTCATTCACCTCATAACCCTCACCATCATAAAGGTGAGTACTTTCAGCAAATCGTCGTACATATTCAGAATCTCCCCAGAGAAGTACCCGGGATGTGCCTCCATTCCATAACCTCCAATGCATTTTGTATTGCTGAGGATACCGGAGCATGTCGGCATAACTGTGACGTCGGGCACTTCTTTCCGGATTTATCTGTGTCGGATGCCACGGCATTCCCATCTGTTCCATCCAATATTTAGTTGTAATTCTGAATTTTATGCCAATATCTATTGCGCTTTGAACTACTGATTCGGGCAACTCCTTTGCACGCAGATCGAGACGAAGGTTGGGAGCAGTTTGTTTCATCTCACGGAAAACATCTGACCAAAAACTATCCTGTTCTTCCCTTTTCAGGCCAGATTCATTATGCATACGGAATTGTATGGCATCGAGTTCAGGAACAAGCCTTACAAACTTAGCCATCGCTGTTTTGTTGTAAGCAGTAAGATTATCGGATGTAACACCCCATACCAGGCCCGGAACCGGTTCATCAGGGGCATCCCTTGTACCTGGTATACCTCCTCCCTGGACACCGCCACGATAAATATGATCCCAAATTCCGACTGTAAAACTGATGCCGTGGTCATGAGTCATCTTGATTAAATTTTTGAACGCCTCCAGATTACGTTGCTGTTCCTCTGGAGTTATACCCACCATTCGAACATCAGGAAATTCTTCCACATCAAAGAAATAGGGATAACAAGGAGCTAAAAAACCGCCATTTTCATATCCGAAAATTATTACTAGCGTGTTAAACCGGTTTTGTGCCAGTACATCCAGGTAACGGGCCCAGTAGGCTTCATCAAAAATCCTGCTTTCCCAATAGGCACGATTCATTGTATAAATAGAAATAGCACGTTCGCTTACATCCGGTTGCTCCGTGATTTCATTAACTTCGTTCATTGGAGACTTTCGGCTGCTACTCCAGCCTATCCGATTAGCCACATCCAATAAAGCATACATCAGACCCCGATCATCAAAGCCACTTATGACCCAAACAGTTTTCTTTTGCCAACTTGTTTTCCATATAGTCAGTGCCTCAGGTACTTGAGGTACGGTATGACTTCCGGCTTTCAACATCTGCGAAGCCGACCCATCTCCATCTGACAGCCCTGCTACAATAACTACTTCCCCCTTAGCTTCTTCAATTGTCCCAACTTTTTCAAAGGAGATATTTTTCGTTTCCAATGCATCTGTTAACTTAGTAAGAGCATATAAAACAGATACTCCGGATGATTTGTCCGTTACTATAGATAACTCCAAACTTTCCCTGGTAGAACACGAATAACCTATTATCATAAGCAATAATACTGATATGATAATCGATAATTTTACAAAACGAGTTACTTTTTTCATTAATATATAGTTATAATTTAATATTAATCCAATATTTAGTCCAATGCGGCTAAATAAATCTTATGATTGTCAATAATTTGCTATCAAGATAATATGTAAGTGTCTATCTTTCCGGACTTTATACTCTGTCCTTTATTCTATTACTTTGCCTCTGCCAGATCCATAATGAATATTCCATATCCAACGCCAGCACGATCGGCAGAACGCGCCATCTGGAATGCCATAAATTTGCCATCATCGCTTATAACCGCATTTGATGCTTTATAACCCTTGTAATCACTAAAAAAAGTAAGTCGTTCCATCTCACCGCTGCCATCCAGTTTTAGTTTCCACAAATCAACATGATTAGAACCTTGCAAGTTTTGTTTATCACATTCAACAAGTGTATATTTCCCATCAGGAAAGATTCCTTCCGGCTCTTCATACTGTTTGTCGGCATTCGACATATTAGTGATTTCACCTGTCTCAATATTAAAAAGCATAACTTCAGTGCCCTGATAACCATAACCACTAAATGTCATCTCTTTTTCCAGCGGAGGAACAAAATTTTGTGTTTCAATACTTCTTAAATAAGATGTTTGCATATTATCAATCAATAGGTTCTTATTTGCTAACCTGGGTACTCCATTATCGTAAACAATATCTGCCATGTAAATCAGGCATTGATTGGGTTTAAGTATATCAGGATATTGATTATGCACAATCGTCCAGGCGATTTTCATGTTTTTTCGGGAAACTGCTGGACCCTCAGAACATTTTGTATCTAACCTTACAGGTGGTTTAGTATAGCTCTTATCAAGAATCCATAGCTCGGCGTTAACACTCCGGTTAATGTGCGGATTTGCAGCATCAAAGCTTGTAGAACCAGAAAGTAATATATCGCCGTTGGCTAGGTATAAGGCTCGGGTAAAACCTCCATGATAAAAATGGTTAGTGCGCAGAAATATTTTACCAGTAGCAATTTCAACCTCATAAACATCACCATAGGTTCTTTCAACAAAAAGAATCTTCTTGCCATCATGTGACCAGTCAGCTCTTTCTCCAAAGTAAGTTATACGCTTTATATTTGGTGGCAAATTATCTGCAGGATTCCCCTCCTTCTGTTGTGCATAGACAGACATAGCAAACATAATGTATATTAGCAGAATAGTGAAAACAGACTTCTTCATAATCTTTTGGTATGAAAATATATTATTTCAAAAGTTGTAATTATAAATTAGTATTCATTGTATGTTCAAAAAATGTAATAATTCATCTACGATCATTCTTGCACTATAAATTATTACATTCGATTATAAATAAATAACTGCCATTAAAATATTCAAGAATATATATAATACACTTTAAATTGATAATTGACAAATTATTCTATTTCTGAGCTTTTCCCAAATCCATTATAAATATTCCATAGCCTACACCCGCACGATCCTCGGAACGTGCCAGTTGGAATGCCATAAATTTGCCATCATCACTAATAACTCCATTTGATCCCCTCCATCCTTTGTAGTCAGTAAAATAGGTGAGACGCTCCATTTCACCACTTTCATCCAGTCTTACCTTCCACATATCAGCATATCTGGAGCCCTGTAAGTTGTGTTTATCACTTTCAACTAGAGACCATTTTCCATCGGGAAACACTCCTTCGGGCTCATCATACTGCTTGTCGGCATTCGACATATTAATGATTTCGCCTGTTTCAATATTTAAAATCATTACTTCAGTGCCCTGTAACCCATAAGCACTAAATGTTAAAATGTTTTCATCGGTGGGGAGAAAATTCTGTACTTCAATAGATCTTAAATAAGATACATTTTGATTATCAAGTATTACCTTTTTATTTGATAACATAGGTATGCCATTCACATAGATGATGTCGGCTAAATAAAAAAGGTATTGCCCTCTTTTCAGGAGTTCAGGATATTGTCGGGACTGTACAGTCCAGGCAATTTTCATGTTTTTTCGTGATGGCGCAGGTCCTTCAGAGCATTTGACACCCAAAGGAATCGGGGGTTTGGAATAAGATTTATCAAGTACAAAAAGTTCAGCATTTTCTCCCCGGTTGATATGTGGATTAGCAGCATCGAAGCTTGTAGAACCAGAAAGTAATATATCGTCGTTGGCCAGATATAAGGCTCGGGTAAAACCTCCATGATAAAAATGGTTAGTACGCAGAAATATCTTACCAGTAGCAATTTCAACCTCATAAACATCACCATAGGTCTTTTCAACAAAAAGTATCTTTTTACCATCGTGAGACCAATCAGCTCGTTCGCCAAATTGTGTGATTCGTTTTATATATGGAGGTAAATTATCTATCGGATTTCCTTCCTTCTGTTGCGCACTAACTGAAGTCATGACTATAATGATTATCACCAGAATGCTGAAAACTATTTTATTCATAATTTATTATTATTTATTACAGAAAAAATGGGGAATGCACTTAACTCAAATTAATATTTATATACGTGCACCACCCCATTTTAAATTAAAAGAAATTGAACTAATTTCCTCTATTTTAATATCAAAATATTAGATATAAATATTATTAATATCCTTGATTTTGAGGAAATATGGTAGGATCATTTATTACTTCTATTTGTGATTGAGGAACGGGAAAAACAGTCATATAAGGCTGCATACCAAATGGTTCACAAAAATTCATAGCATTACCCGTTCTTACCAAATCGAACCATCTATGACCCTCTAAATATAACTCTAATCTTCTTTCCATAAGTATTTTGTCTCGTGCTTCTGCTTGTGTTAAATCTGAATATCCTGCCAAACCAGCCCTTGTGCGGACCTGATTTAAATAGTTAAGAGCCTCATTGATTTCGCCCTGATTCGTTGCGTTCTCATTCATTGCCTCAGCTAACATCAATAAAACATCTGCATAGCGTATTATTCTCCAATTTGTCCTACAGTCGGTTACAACAGCATCGCAATATTTTTGACAGATAGCTTTTACTTGAGAACCTACAGGAATTTCCACCCAAACACCATTGATATCAAAAATACCTGTTGTCGCGGTTCTGTATTGACGAAGATCATTTGGCTCAAATAAATCTATAAAATCCAGACTAGGAGTACCTGCACCCCCACTTTCTCTTCCCTGAATATTGTAAAGCTCCATTAATTTATCACGAAAAACTGCACCGAAATCTTGGAATTCACCAATAAAATCTCTTGTAAAACTACTGCCAAGCCCAATATCCCCATCTATATATTCGATATCAAAAATGTATTCGCTATGGTGTTCATTATCAAAGTTGAATAAATTCTCAAAGTTATCTAAAAGAGCATAACCCATCGAAGTAACTTCCAGTAATTTAGCTTCTGCATTAACAAAATCATGAACAGTAAGATATACCTTTCCTAACAAAGATTTTGCTGCACCTTTTGTAGCTCTTCCCATATTTTCACCCGAATGGATCTCAGGTAATTTAGCCTCAGCTTCCAGTAAATCTGGGATTATAATATCATCATAAATTCTATCTGTATCTTCCCGTGGTGTAACCAACGCTTCTTCACTAGTAATAGGAGCAGTGATCATTGGAACATCCCCAAATACTCTTACTAAATTAAAATATGAAAGAGCACGAATAAATTTTGCTTCTCCAATATATAGTTCTTTGTTTGTTATAATAGCCTGGTCTGCCTCTTCAAGTTTGAACAAAATAAGATTGACCTGAGTGATAGCCCGATAATTATCTTCCCAAAAATTGCGAGTGAGAGCATCATTAACATCTACTATAAATTGGTCTACACGCACTCTATCAGTCTGACGAAGGGCCGATTGTATACAATCATCGCCACGAAGATCACCAAACTCCCAGAAATCATCATATACGTCGTGAAGCACTCGGTAAGCACCAAGCATTGCATCCGTATAATCTTTGTCCGTTTTAAACAAATAGTCAACGGTAACTGTGGATTCAGGTAAAATCTCAAGGAAATCCTTTTTGCATGACAACACTAGTATGCTTAATATCAATACAACAATACTAATCGATTGTTTTATAACTGTATTTTTCATAAGTGTATAATTTTAAAATTAAAGCTATGATAATTAAAATCCTATATTAAATCCCAAACTAAGGCTTTTTGCCAAAGGATAGTTATTATTATCCTCTCCCGGGTAAAGGGAATCACCACTCCTGTTAACATCTGGATTAAAACCTTCAGTGTCTGTGAAAATAAAAGGATTATTTGCAATTATGTAGACTCTAAGTGAATTAATCGAAAGTTTTTGAGAAATGCTATTAGGCAACTGATAACTCAATGATATGTTATTGATCCTTAGATATGACCCATCCTCAAGGTGCCGTGTGCTCCACTCACGAATACCGCCAGTTGGTTCATCGTTTGGTCTTGGCGTATTACCATCACCTGGTTCCTCCTCAGATATCCAGAAATTATTTGCCAAAGCTAATTGGTTCACTCGGAATTCTGAACGAAGGCCTACTGTTCTTGCCAGACTACCGATACTATTCCCATAAACACCTTGTAAAGCTACGCTTAAAGTAAAATTTTGGTACGAAAAACGATTGGTCATCCCATAATAAAAATCAGGATATGGAGAACCTATTATTACTCTGTCATAACTATTTATGACATTATCAGGCACACCATCCGGACCACTGTAATCCACAAATTTTGCATCGCCAAGGCGAGTTCTGTTTCTTGCACCCGGATTATAAATTGGACCCTCTTCAAACTCTTCCTGAGTTTCAAAAATACCATCATATGTCAGACCATAAAACACTCCGATAGGTTCACCGATCATTGTTATATGCCGAGAACTGATGATTGGATCGCCTTTAGGGCCTAATTTCAATACTTCGTTCCTATAAAAAGAAATATTAAAGTCGGTTGTCCAATTAAATTTACTTTGTATATTTACTGTATTTACTAAAAACTCCAAACCTGTATTTTGTACTTTACCTATGTTCTGAATAGTGCTTGAAAACCCGGTAATAGAAGGAATGTTTACATCTAATAATAAATCTTCATTCTTGGAATTAAAATAATCCACTACCAGACTTAATCTTCCAGTAAAAATACTCAAATCAAAGCCCAGGTTAATTGATTTTTGTGTTTCCCACGTCAAGTTAGGATTGGAAAGTCTTTGAGGCAAAAAGCCTCCAATGGGTTGATTTGCAAGAGGGTATGTTATATTATTGATGGTAGCTAAATGCTCATAATTACCGATATTATTATTACCTGTTATGCCAAAGCTTGCTCTTAATTTAAGTGTTTCAAGAAAATTCACATCTCTTAAAAAATTTTCCTCAGAAACGCGCCACGCCAGAGCTGCTGAAGGAAACCATCCATATTTGTTTTCAGCACCGAAACGGGATGATCCATCTGTACGCAAAGAAGCAGTAAGATAATATCTGCTTTTATAAACGTAATTAATCCTCCCCAGATAAGAAATCAACGACCATTCAGAAATAGATGAAGATCCGTCATTTATTACTCCACTGACAGCACTTAAATATGGCACAAGATTATTAGGGTATGCATTACTTTGCATACTTGTCGATAGAGATTCGTTTGCCTGGACTGTATAACCAAGTAATCCTGTTATTTGATGTTCACCAATACTTTTGTTGTAATTCAGTGTATATTCTGTAATCCAGTTACGCCCCATGTTGTTACTAGCTGAACCGCTTGCAGTTGATCTTTGTAAAGCTTCAATTAAAGGCACAAAATAGATTCTGTTTCTGCTATTGGCATCTATCCCTGCCATAACAGATAACTTAAGTTCATCAAATATTGCATATTCAGCCATTATGTTTCCTCTAATTGCTAACCTTTTTATTTCGTCAATTTGTTCATTTGCAAGTGCAACAGGATTAGGGAAATTACCTACTTCCGGAAGGCCTTCAATGTTAAAGTAGCTTCCGTCTTCATTATATACAGGAACATATGGGTTAATACTTGCTGCGTTCCCTAGAATAGTTGTACCATACCCTGTACCGCTTGGATCAGGACCAATGTCTATAATATAAGATGGGTTAAGAGACAATTTTACAGACAATTTTTTAGTCAATTGGCCATCAATATTGGTTTGTATTGTATATCGTTGAAAACTGCTATTTATTATAATACCCTCCTGGTCTAAATATTCTCCACTTATTGCATATTTAATATTGTCAGTACCACCTGAAACTGATAAATTGTATCTAGTTATTGGAGCAACTTGCATTACCTCATCAAACCAATCTGTATCGGGAGTTCCAGGTTTTCCATCAAGAATATCTAAAACGATTTGGGGACATTTAAATGCCCATTCATTTGGAGGTCCTGAAACATCATTTCCATCGTCAATATTTCTGAAATAAGCCGACCAATATGCGTATATCGCTTGTTCTTCGGCATTCATATAATGCGGTAATTGTGCTACTTTTTGTAATCCTGAAGAGATATCCAAATGAATTTGAGCATTGCCAACTATTCCTCTTTTCGTAGTAATAATTACGACTCCATTTGACCCACGCGATCCATAAATAGCTGTAGCAGAAGCATCTTTCAAGATATCTATATTTTCAATATCGGTCGGATTTAATCCTTGCAAATCTTCAACAGGAAATCCGTCGACAACATACAAAGGGTCTGATCCTGCAGAAATACTGCCAACCCCTCTAATTACTATTTGAGCTGCCTGACCCGGTGTGCCATCATTAGGTCTAACCTGGACCCCGGCAATCTGTCCCATCAGAGCTTGTTCAACGTTAGTGACTTTTACTTCCTGTAGAACATCAGTATTCACTGACCCAACAGAACCTGTCAAATCTGCTCTTTTCGCTGTACCATAACCAATTACTACAACTTCATCAAGACCTGTTACCGTAGCCTTAAGTGAAGCGTTGATAACAGTCTGGCCTGCAACTGGAATTTCAGTAGTTCCATATCCTATAAATGAAAATACCAATACTGCATTTTGAGGATCAGAAACTGGAAGTGTATATTTCCCATTTGCATCAGTAAGTGCTCCAGTAGCAGTACCCTTAACTAAGACATTTACTCCCGGCATTGGTTCACCTGTCGAAGCATCAGTTATAGTCCCGGTAACTGTTATTTGCTGAGGGTTCTCTTTTTCATTTGTAAATTCCACTAAAGACTCTAACGGATCAGTGGTTAACAAGATTTGCCTGTCAAGAATGAAATAATTGACACCTGTTCCATCGAACAATTGACTTAGTATACCGTCAATTAATGTGTTTTCTACGTCAACAGAGACAGTTCGCTCAATATCTATCTGTCTCTGGTTAAATAGAAAATAAAATTCACTTTTATCTTCTATCTCATCCATCACCTTTTCAAGGCTTTTGTTTTCCATGTCCAGCGATATCCTGGCAGACTGAGAGTAAGTTGGAGTAGCAAAAACATTTGAAACACCAGCAAGAATTAATAAGAAAACAATTCTAAGTTCCATAATTAATTTTTTTAAGCAGGGGTAAGATTGTACTCCTTGATTTAAGTTTTTTTTCATAATTTTGAAAAGTTTAAGTTAGGTTATTATTTATCGATAGTAACTTAGCATTACTTACAGGAAGGCGTCTGTACCGTCTTCCTGTTTTTTTGTAAAGATAATTTCACATAGGCAAACAGGTTTTCGGGTTAGTAATCGGGTTAATTTATTATTGATGTTATGATCACTTTTGTTTTACTATAAGTACCATCCATCTGTATTTGTGGTGGATTAATCTCATATGTTACAGGTAAACTAAGCTTTAACAGTTTTAAAACCTTTTCAAGATTCTCATCAACAAAAGTCGCCCGAAGTCTGGATTGATTAGTCATGTTACCTCTGACTTCAACCTCAATGTTATACCACCTTTCAAGTCTTCTGGCAATAACATCAAGTGAATCATTTCTGAACACCAACTTACCGTTTGTCCATGAGGAGTATGTTTCAGGTTCAACAACCTCTATTGTAAAATCATCAAGTTTTTTATTATATATTATGCAATCATTCGGCTGCATCGAATAGGATTTATTCATTTCTTTATTATTGAATAAAAGCCTCCCCTCTTCCAGGACAACTTCAACAGTATTCTCATTATCATAGGAAGCTATATTAAATCTTGTACCGAAAACTGTAACGAGAATCTCATCTCCACTCACCTTAAACGGTCTTTTACTATCCTGATAAACATCAAAAAAAGCTTCACCATTCAGGGTTACCTGCCGGTTATTATTAAATCTCCCATCATATTTTATACTCGAATTGCTGTTTAACCATCCTGTTGTGCCATCAGGCAGACTGAACTGCGCACGTGTCCAGGCCGGAGACTTGATTTCTACCCAGGAAGTATTTTCTTTGCTTGTAGTCCTGTAAAAATGAATCCCGGAATAAATCAACAAAGGCAAAATAAGTATGGCAGCTACTCTTGAAAACCATTTAACAAATGTCGATAATGTTCGTTTTGACTTTTCTAGTTTAGTATTTACCTCATAATGAATCCTGTATAGAATATGATCAAGTTGTTCTTCTTTAAGATCACTATCTGACAATAGTTCGTACCATTGTCTCCTTAAATGCTTTCCCAGCTCTTTCTCTTTATCCCTGTCACAAAAAACCTCATTTAAATATGATCTGTCTTCTTCTGAATACTCTCCTTTGAAAAACCGGTTTATCTTTTCACTTTCAATCCTATTCTTTATCATACATTATTCTAACATTATTCTATATATCAATTTTTGATGTAATTTATTCCTCTTTAAAACTTGTAAAATAAAAAAGCAGTTCTAAAACTGTGTAGAACTGCTTCTTACCCTAATTAACTAACCTTAATACATTGAAAGTATGTTGCCCACTATTTAAAAATTTGCATATATATAATTTATTAGTTGAAAATCTTTCTGCTGTTTGATAATTTCCTTGAAAAGTAAGACCATTTGCTTTTTTCCATAGGTATGAGTCATTCATCTTATAAAAACTCCTTTTGTGTATACTAGCAATCGGCACTATTAATAAATGTTATATCCATTTCCATCTGCAAACACCTACTTAAAAAATCAAGAAAGGTACCGTTCCAGTAATCTTTGACGTTTACTGAGAAAGAGTAATCCCAACAATGCTATTCATCTTTAACTAATTATGAAAGAAACAGCATAATAAATGTAACAAGAAAAATATTCTCCCTGTTGAAATTTGCTCTTAGGAATTTCAGTGCATCTGTCAACTGATTCTCCACAGTTTTGTGACTGATCTTCAATTCTTCAGCAATCTCCTTAATACTTAATCCTTCAAATCTGCTTTTTATGAAGACTTCTTTACGCCGCTCCGGTAATTGATTGACTAATTCCGTTATATACTGGTACAATGAATTATATGTAATTTTCTGAGAAGTCTCCATATCCAAATCATCCCAGATTCTGGATTTAAAATACTCGGAAATGTACTTTCTGGTTCTGAAATGTTTCCTGATAATATTAAAAGCTATTGTAAAAAGATAGGATTTAAAAGACAGTTCTTTTTTAAGTTCTGCACGTTTCTCCCAGATCTTCGTAAATACCTCCTGTACTAATTCTTCAGACTCAGCTTCCGATTTTAAATAACCATAGGCGAAACGATACAAACGACCACTGTACTCCCTGAATAGAGTATTAAATGCCAGAAGATTGCCTTTTGATAAGCTCTTTACTAACTGCGGTTCGTTTTCTATTGAATAGTATTTCATCTAAATACTCCCCTTTCTCAGACCACGGATTTTCAAATATAAGTTTTTCTTTCTATTATGATTTTTCTCTTGTAAATACTTCTTCAAACAGATTGCAGGTTCTGTAAAGATTCCTGAAAGGACTTGTCTTGATCTTGACAGGTTCTGCAGGCTGATTATCCTGGTATTTAGAAAGAAAAATCATTATGCTGCCTGATAATTATCCCTCAACCTATCCCGGTTCCGGAAATTCACGTATCGGACTGTAGCGGATATAAGATTCGAATATTTCTGTATCCGGCCCGACTACCCTGTGATCGCCCGACCTTTTCAGTTCATTTATCAGCTCATCTTTCATTTCATTTTCAATGGTTGAATACTCCGCGTGTCCACAAAGATTTGATAGACAATATGTATCTTTCTGAATGTCATACAGCTCATATTCAGCCCTTTTTGAATATGCCAGATCGAAATAGTATTTAATCTTTTCATCGGAATGATTCTCAATCATAAAAGATTTTGAAGGACTGGCATCCACATCGGTAAATGCCCAATCGGAGTGGTGCATTCCCTTTTCATCAATCCCATACATTGGACGAAGTTCTCCTGATTCCGGATTTATTGCCTGCGGATCACCTGCCGGCCACCGGTCGGGTTTTATATTCCATATCAACAGGTATTGTTCGCTGCGGATTGCACGCTGCGGGTACCCCAGGTTATTCCATCTCGACGATGAGTGGCGCTCCCTGCCGGCAAATATGTACTTCTTCGTTTCATCAACTATACCCGATTTTTTTGACTTAAGAATGTTCGCAATACTTCTCCCGTAAATCGGCATCATACCTTCCGGCTTTGTATTTGTCATCTCCAGGATAGTCGGAGCAAGATCAACGAAACTTACAGGATCATCAACTATCCTTTTTCCCGGGAAATCCGCCGGGTAACCGATTGCCAGCGGAACATGAACACCATATTCAAAACTGTTGGCTTTAGCCCTGGGAAAAGGCATCCCGTTATCGCCGGTCACTATTACGATGGTATTATCCAGTTCTCCTATCGAATCGAGATAATTTAACATTCGTGTAAGATGAAGATCGAACCATTCAATCTCAACAGCATAATCGAGCAGGTCGCCTCTTATCTCCTGTTCATCCGGCAGAAATCCCGGAACATCTGCTATATCTGGATCTTTCCCGTAGCGTTTCCAGGAATCCTTTTCATAAGCCCTGTGGGGTTCAGTGGCCCCGTACCAGAAATAGAAAGGCTGTCCCTCCTGACGTTCCTGCATGAAAATCCTGAAATTCGTAAAATAGTTGGTTCCACCGATACCGTCGGCAGTTCTCTCATCTGCAGGATCACCTCTTTTATATTGAATTGAATTATAGGCTTTTCCAGCAGCATTTCCCTTTCTCCAGAGTGAATCCTGTTCATTCCGCGCATACTGGAACGGGTCGACACCTTTACCTGTAAAGCCTGTGTGATAACCACCGGCCGCAAGGGCATCAGCAAAAGGAACATATTTTTTCATCCAGCTGGAGGCATGTTGTCCGCTCTGCTCATTCTGCCAGTGGTAACGCCCTGTAACAAGCGAACTTCGTGAAGGGGCAGATCCGGGTGAGCCGCAATAACAATTGGTGAAATAGATACCACTGCGGGCTACCCTGTCAAAACCTGGTGTGCTTACAAATTTACAACCTGCAAAGCTGGTGTGAGGAAAGGATTGATCGTCGCTTATGGCAATGAGGATATTGGGGTGCTTGATTTCATCCCTGCTCGCCGAATTACAGGCGTTGAAGAGTAATCCTCCACCTATTGAGTAAATTACTGCAGTCGAAAAAACTTTCATGACGACAAATATTGAGTTAGAACATTTCTATCATAATAATCATCCCTTTGTGGCTGTCAATATTATTGAACAGAATGATTACTTTTTATTTACAACTTAATTAGCTGTATTTAAGATGATTACAATAAAAAACTTCTTTGTACAATGATAAATAAAAAACCGACGTAAAAGCCAATCTTTATTTTTTATTTTTAAATTTTTGAATTAATCTAATGAAGTAAAGAATTATTAAAGAAGGAGGACAGAGAAATGGATAAATTGAAGACTTCAGTTGCATGTTTATTCTTTATTCTTGTTTTTATATCCGGTTGTATCACAAGGGATCAAAATAGTCTTAGCGAGAAACAAGTTGGAATCCAACCTGACCAGAGCATTTTGGTCCCTACAAATCAATTATTACGTCCGGCAGGATTTCAGGTTTATATGCCGGGCAGACCGGTTGATTTAGCACTGACACCTGATGAGAAATTCCTTTTAGTTAAAAACAAAGCAGATTTAGATCTTATAAGAATAAGCGACAGAACAATTTTACAGTCGCTGCCGTTTAGTCAAAGTGGTGCTTCATTTAATGGGATTTGTCTGTCTCCTGATGGTCATCATATTTATGTCACCGATGCAAGAGATCGTATTTGTGTTGCCGGGCTGGATAATGATAATATTTTGCACTGGGAAGACCCGATAAGATTGCCTGACCCTTCAATTGGAGGTGTACCGGTACCGGGAGGACTTGTTCTGAATGATACAGGAGATAAAATTTATGTTACTCTTAGCAGAAATAATTCCCTTGCAATTATCAGTTTAACTGATAACTCTATTGTTGAAGTTCCGGTTGGCATCGCACCATATGAAGTTGTACTTGCATCACAGACAAAAGCTTATGTCAGCAATTGGGGAGGTCGCCAGCCTTCTGAAGGTGAACCAACATATAATTCATCCGGGAGCCAGGTCCTGGTAGATCCAAAAACAGGTATTGCAAACAATGGAGCAGTTTCAGTTGTGGATTTAGACCTGAATATACAAAGCAAAATTATTGAAGTGGCTTTACACCCTTGCGATATGGTGCTAAGCCCCAAACGCGACAGATTATATGTTGCATGTGCGAATAGTGATATTATCTCGGTTATTAATACAACCACAGATCAGGTAACTGATGAAATATCTGTCCATATGCAGAAAAACGTCCCTTTTGGCAGTTCGCCCAACTCCCTGACTATTTCACCCGACGGGAAATATCTTTACGTTGCTAATGGAACAGAAAATGCTATCTGTGTGATACAAACCGAAGCTCCCGGCCAGGTTCTCGGGTATATTCCCACGGGATGGTATCCCGGCTCAGTTCTTCTTAATGCATCCGGAAAAATTCTTTACGTGGCAAATGTAAAGGGCATCGGCTCCCGCAATCAAAGAACTGATCGGACCGGATATAATTCTCATGAACACCTGGGAACAGTTTCGATAATTCCGGTACCAACCAGGCATAAGCTTCAAAAAATGACAGAAATTGTTCATCTTAATAATTCCTATGCAGAGATGTTAAGAGAATTATATCCAAAAACGGGTGACAGGAAAAAAGTACCGGTGCCTGTGTTACCGGACCAGACATCATATTTCAAGCATGTTGTGTACATTATAAAAGAAAATCGCACTTATGATCAAGTGTTTGGTGATCTCCCCCAGGGGAATGGTGATACCAGCTTAGTGGAATTCGGTCAAGAGGTCACTCCAAATCATCACCTCCTGGCTGAAACATTTGTATTACTGGATAATTTCAATTGCAGCGGTGTTTTAAGTGCCGATGGACATCAGTGGACAGATGAGGCCTATGTTACTGATTATCTGGAAAAATCATTTGGCGGCTTTACACGCAGTTATCCTTATGACGGAGATGATGCTCTTGCCTATGCCAGTTCGGGTTTTATATGGGATAATGTTCTGAATCATGGACTAACATTCCGCGATTATGGCGAATTTGTCGATGCCATTATCGATCCTCCAAATGCAACATTTGCGGAGATATATCAGGATTTTAAAGAAGGAACTAATAAAATAAAGATTCATGCAAAGGCAAATCTTGAGCAACTTACACCCTATTTATGTCCCACTTTTGTAGGATTCCCCAATAAAGTACCTGATGTATATCGTGCAGCGGAATTCATCAAAGAATTAAAAAAATTTGAAAAAAACAGTGATTTCCCAAATTTTATAATAATGTTACTACCCAACGATCATACTTCGGGTACCCGGCCGGGTTTACCTACACCAAGTGCCGCAGTTGCTGATAATGATCTTGCTCTCGGACAAATTGTTGAAGCAATCTCAGGGAGTAAATTCTGGAATGAAACCTGCATCTTTGTAACAGAAGATGATCCCCAGGCCGGGCTTGATCATGTTGATGGCCACCGGACAGTCGGATTGATAATAAGTCCTTATACAAAACGAGGCAAAGTCATCTCAACTTACTATTCGCAGATAAATATGGTAAGGACTATAGAAAATATTCTGGGCATACCTCCTATGAATCAACTCGACATGACTGCTGAAGCCATGGTAGATTGTTTTATCAATAAGCCTGACTTTACGCCCTACAAAGCAGTGAATAACAATATTCCTCTCGATCAGTTAAACCCGGCCCTCAGTGCTCTTACAGGTGATCAGTTATACTGGGCTGAAAAATCCTTGGAGCAAAACCTCGATGATGTTGATCGTATTGATGAAGATATTTTTAATCAGATAATCTGGCATGCTGTTAAAGGATATGATCGACCATATCCAACCTTACCAAAAAGAAAACCCTGACCGGTCTTTTTCGCCCGGGAAAGTATTCACCAGAGTTATGAATAAATAAGGTCAATTAATTCCCGATGAATAAATCAAATCTTTGAATCTTAAGTTTCTGATGCTCCCTGGTAATATTGGGTAAAACAGATACTATTGTTGACCAATGCATCAACATTGGGAGTCTCAATAATCTGCTAACCATAACAATCCAGGTCTTTGTAACCCAGATCATCAGCAATAATGAAAATGATATTCGGCTTCTTATCTGAACCATTCCCCGTGCCTGAGCAACCAGAAATTCATATTACCAGTAATCCGGTAATTTCTGAGAAAGCAAAATGTTTCGTTTCCAAAGTATTTTGTTATATGTTTAAAATGTCTTTATCTTCATCATAAATTCCTAATTGGATTTTTATTAACCGTAATTTACCTGGACATTAACAATAGTTATTCAATATATTGTGAACTTAAAAACCAAATTAACGCCAGTTGGCTTTTTGTTCGAGATTTGAATTTATATCCAATTCATCTTGCGGGAATGGCCAGGGTAAATCAGATTCTCTGAAAATTAAATCTATAACATAATAATGTCCATCAGGACCTACTCTAAACCTATCATAATTTTCAGGATCATCTGTTATTTTCATCCCATAAAAAGGTCCGTTAATTACTTCGGCGGCTTCTCCCCATCTAATCAGATCCCAGTACCGCAAACCTTCCCATGCCAATTCAACTCTTCTCTCCCTTTTAAGAATTTCCCATAATTCTGTTGGGGCAGTTTCTTGCACCACAGGCATATTTACTGCATCTCTTGTTCTAATCTGATTTATTGTTTGATCGAGTAGTTCCTGAGTTATTGCATCGTTATTTTTTATTTTACATTCAAGATAACTTAATAGAACTTCGGCATACCTTACAATTGGTATGTCTGAGCCGCCACTGTATACATCTCCTTCATATTCTTCATTGACATATTTCCTTAAGCAATATCCTGTCATTCCAGCATCATAAGTGAATAAGTCACCTTCGACTGTAGTTGAATCAGGATGACCATGATACATTTTCCCTTTGATAACAGAAATTGCCGGATAGTAGATAGTATATAACAATCGTGGATCCCTGTAATAATTCCCATCTTTAACCACCGGATTTAGAGGATCATAAAGATCACTATCTTCAATTGTCTTGCCATCAACACATAAGTAGGCATCTACCAGGCTCTGGAATGGATTCATATGATGCCAGCCACCGTCAACATTAGGCCGATAATACAATTGGATGGTATTTCCTATCTCATTTTCAAGATATTTTCTTGAAAAAATAATTTCGCTGCTTTGTTCTTTTTTCCCGTTAAAAAGTTCCATATAGTCAGGATCAATACTATGAACTCCCAGGTCGATTATTTCTTTAAACGCAGTGGCTGCAGCAGACCAATCATTTTCCGACATCAGCAAGCGGCCTTTAATGGCCAATGCAGCTCCTCTTATAATTCGACCATGCTCATTAGACGGTCTGGTTGCCGGTAAATCCTGGGTAATTACACTCAATTCACTCAAAACAAAATCTACAATTGTTTCTTTAGTTGAACTGGTAACAGAATTTGCTTCATCCATTGTTAGTGTTTCAATAACTAGAGGAACCCCGCCCCAGTACTGAGACATATTATAATATGCAAATGCTCTTAAAAATCTTACTTCAGCAATCATCTCGGATTTTAAAGAAGCATCCATCTCTACAATACGTTCAATATTCTCTAAAAAGTAATTACATGCGGCTATGTGGCTGTAAGAAGTGTTCCAATAATTTTCAATATCTGAATTTGTTGAGGTCAGCATTCCAGTACTGAAAGGGACCTCATTAACTTTTCGATCTATACCATTATCAGTATTCGCATCGAATTCGATAATTGGGTGTTGAGTACTCCATGCAGAAGCTTTATTATAAACTCCTGCTAAAGCCAATTCAGCATCTTTCTCTGAAATCCAGAAATTCTCGGTAGCAAGCTGATTGAGTGGTTGCTTATCAAGTATTTCTATTTCACAAGAAGATACCAACATCCCCAGGCCAACAAAATATATTAATGTTTTTATTAATGATTTCATAATGCTTTTTTTTAAAATTTAACATTTAAACCAATTACATAAGTTCTTGTCATGGGATAATGTTCTCCCTCTCTAAGTTCTACATTAAGCTCAGGATCCCATCCTGGAACAAAGTTGTCAAAACAGTAAAGGTTCCGACCTGAAAGATAAAGCCGCATACTTTGAATATTTAATACCTGAGTTACCGCAGCAGGCATATTATATCCAAGTTGTATCGATCTTATTTTCATATATGAAGCCTTCCATGCCCAATAAGTTGAGTACCAAGAGTAAGGTTCATTATTCCCTCCTCCGTGATGAAAGAATCTTGGGTAAATGGCGTCCGGATTTGGATTCTCTTTAGTCCATCGGTTATCCCACATCCATTGCTGAACATTTGATTTATTGGCAAAAGCCCTTCCAGCCATGTTGTTTAAATACCTCCGCATTCCTCCAGCACCGTCGAATGTTATAGAAAAGTCAAATGATTTATATTTCGCCGTTAATTGGCCTCCATAAGTATATTTTGGAGATCTTTGCCCAATAACAGTTCTGTCATATTCTGGTGATACTATTCCGTCGGGTTTTCCATCGGGGCCACCAATATCTTTATATTTTATATCACCGGGGACAGGACTGTATGGCTGTTCAGGATAATTTTGAATATCCTGTTCATCTACAAAAAGTCCGTCGTCAATATAGCCATAAATGGCATTAAGTGGTTCTCCAATAAATAGTCCCTGTTGAATATCTTTTTCTACTTTGGCGAGAGATAATACTTCATTCTTTACAATAGCAAAATTGGGGGAGAAGCTATATGAAAAATCTCCTATTGAATTTCTGTATTTAATACTGATATCCCAACCTTCATTTTTAACTTTCCCGGCATTTACGGGCGATGAACCTAGCCCCAATACACCAGCAGTTGTAATATTGTATAAAATATCTCTTGTTGTCTTATTAAAATAGTCAACTGCAAAATTTAATTTGCCATCGAAAACAGAAAAGTCAACTCCCAGATCAACTATTCTCGTTGTTTCCCAGGTAATATCTTCATTTGCCACAGTGTTAAGTACAATTCCAGGAGATATATTATCCCCAAAAATCGAATTTGCTCCTGATGATAATATTGCCTGATAAGGATATGCTCCAATTTGCTGGTTACCAAGTTCACCCCATGAACCCCGGAATTTAAGGTTATATATCCAAGGAATTCCTTCTTTGATGAAATTTTCTTCAGAAATTCTCCAGCCAAGTGAAAAAGACGGGAAAAGTCCGAATTTATTTCCGGAGCCAAATCGAGAAGAACCATCATACCGTGCATTTGCTTCAAAAAGATATTTACCTTCATAAGCATACTGAATTCTTCCAAAATAAGAAACTAATCCCCATTCAGATGCTCCTCCATTGTTTTTTTGATTTTCTGAGCTGGCAACATCTAATTCGAATAACGCATTTGTAGGAAAATTATCCCTGTATGCATTTAGATAATTATACTTATTTTCAATTTGAGAATAACCGACTAAAGCATGTATTTCATGTTCACCGAAACTCTGGTCATATTTAGCAAGCCCCTCAAGTGTTAATTCCCTGCTTGTATTCCACTCAACAGTTAATTTATTTGGTTTTGCATAAGTAGTAGGATCTATATGTTCATCTGCTACATATCTCCTATAGTTTGAGTGGTTAAAAACATAACCAGCCCTTGCAACAAAAGTTATTGGACCAAAAATATTGTATTCCAAATCAACATTACCTAAAAAATGATAATCCCGGTCTAATTCATTAGACTCACTATCAATATCTGCCCAGGGAGCACCCAGGTCAACCCGGCCATACCATCCATCAGAAGTACGTGCAGGGATAGCTGAAGGCATCCTGGTAATTCTGGTAACAACCCGTCCCATTGTCTGGTTACCAGTAAATGCCGCCGGTGCATGATCATCACCTGTTTTACCAGCTATGTTAAGGGTTAGCTTGAGCTTTTTGCTAATGTCGCTATCAACATTTACCCTGACCGCATATTGATTATAATAGTTGAGCAGGTTTTCTTTATAACTATCATATTTATTATTTTGTAAAATACCATCACTCCTTAAATACCCAAAAGAAAAGAGGTATCTGGTCATTGAATTACCACCGCTCAATGTAAGATCATGTTTTGTTTGAAGAGCTTTATTATCAAAAGCCATTTGGTAATGATGGTCATTGGGGTGGGTATCGGGATATTCTCCTGATTGGAATTTTTGAATATCCTCCTCAGTATATTTTATACCTAAGCCCATATTCTCAAGTCCCTCATTATATGCAAGGGCATAAATCCATGAATCTACAAACTTTGGCTGGTCTGCTAACTCATTGAAACCAACATAGCCACTGTATATCACTTCCATTGCCCCTGCTTTTCCTCTTTTTGTTTCTATTAAGATTACGCCATTTGCAGCTCTAGAACCATAAATGGCTGCAGAAGCAGCATCTTTAAGGACAGAAATATTTTTAATATCATTTGGATTAACATTATCCATAGAACCTGGTATACCATCTATTAAAACAAGGGGGCTGTTTCCTGCGCTACTGAATGTTCCATAACCCCTGATTCTTATTTCAGTTGTGGCGTTAGGTTGTCCCGCAGGTTGCCGAATAGTAACACCACTTATATCACCTTGCAAGGCTTGTGAAACCATAACAACTGGCTCTCCTTCAATTGTTTCACTCCCGGCAGTTGCAACAGACCCTGTTACATTAATTCTCTTTTGAGTACCGTAACCAATAACAACTACTTCTTCAAGACCTGTCAAACCGCTCACGAGGGCAACATTTACAGTTGTTCTGCCATTTAAAGGAATTTCCTGGGTAACATATCCGATGAACGAGAAAACAAGTGTTGCATCTCTGTCAGGGACTGACAGTGAGTATTTTCCATCAATATCAGTTATGGCACCAAAGTTGGTACCCTTAACAACAACGTTTACACCAGGAATAGGTGTACCATCATCCTTATCGGTGACTGTACCAGATACTTTTTGTTGCTGCAACAGGTCTTTGGGAACTATTACGATTAAATTATTATCATAAGCCTTGTAAGCTAATGGAGATTTTGAAAAAATATCATCTAATACGCCTATAATGTTTTGGTTATCTGCTTTTACATCAATCAATTCATTCATGATCAGCAAATCGTCGCTGAAAAGAAACCGGATCTGACTCTGTTGCTCGATTGATTTCAACACTTCGCGAATGGATTTGTCCTGAACATCCAGATTGACAGTAATTTGGGGGTAAACATTTGCACTAACTTGAAGAATACTTAAAAAAACGATGATCAGAGCTAGTTTCATAGTTAGTAGAAATTTCTTTATTCCCGATTTCGAAAGAGGAATAAGGTTTGGAAGTTTTTTTTTCATAGTTTTATAGTGTTTTTATAGTTTAAAAACCAATGTTCTCCTGAAGAAAGTTACATTGGGGAAATTAGTAAAAATTCGGCGTGAGGTATTTCAGCATCCTGCGCTTTGATTTCAGAGTGGATTTTTATTTTTCATAGGCAAAATTTTTTTAGCTTATATATTTCTAACTATTTTAGTTATCGTTGTTCATAAAACCTTTTATTATGTTCTTCAAATTTTTTGTTTGAATTTTCAGAAACCCTCCTGAGCAATATATCCGGGATTTTTTAAAGATTCTCTGGCTGTAACCCATATTTCGCAATATTCATCAAAATATCTTTAATTGGCCCTGTTGAGTTTTACCCAGCTAATTAACTTTTTTGGCCTCATCAGGAGTTAATTCGCCTTTCAGATAGCGGGAAACTAAATTGTCTGCCGATTGTTTGTTCCCTTTCGTTTGCATGCGATTATTTTATAAAGATAGGCAAAAAATAAGAGAGGGTTAAAAGGAGATAAAATATTTTTCAAATCCCCATACAAAAAAGAAGAATAATAAGATAATCTTTTAGAGTATCACGGAGGAGCTTAAGTACAATCTTCATCTAGGTTTTTACGGTATTCGAAATAACTACAGATGAGATACTTTGGGCGTATTTTCATAGACTTCTGTATCGGAAAGCAACCAGTACAGAACACACAATCAACAAAATGCTTGACAATATTTCAAAAGTGAGTTCACAGCGAGCCTTATCTATAGTATATTGTTATAATCAATCACATTATAAATACCCTTGCTTGTATGATCAGCGGGTGAAACCATGTTCGGGTTTTCAAAAGTGCCTGGAAATGCTTCATTAATGGCTATTGCTGCAAGCTCACTACAATAAATTGACTTTTCGTTAATTCTGCGAAAGAAATTAATGCGGACCAGTATTTTTGCTGCCCACATTGGAAGATTTTCGTATTGATACCTGGTGCCTGCCAGGCTTGCCATCTTTTTTGACATAGCCTCTATCTGATCTTTTGTAAAGCCCTGTTTATGTCTTAGTATGATACATTGCTTGTTGGTAAGGTATCCCGATTGTTCAATAGGCCATATCCTTACTCCCCATGCGAGAGCTTCGGCAATCCATAAATTTCCCCACATATTGATGATTACAGCATTATGGCTGAAACTTGGTGAACCCGGCTTATACAACTGCATGAACCACCTTATAGCTTTAGATAATAAGCCATTACTTCTTGTTGCGATTATATCGCCAAACTTAAAAATTTCTTTTGCTACCATTGATCTCTTTTACTTCAAACTTAAACTGATTATCTTACATATTCCCGGTGTATATTCAACTGTAATCAATTTTGTACCGGCCAGGATTTCAACAGGATCCCTGTTTCCCCCGAAATCCGTGCGGCGAATGAGAATACTATCTCCGAGGGCTAATCCGGAAATCACAGTTGCCGGTTCACCTGGAACATCAAATATAACAGGTAAACCATGCTCAAGAAAATCTCCGTATTGTTGTGCAGCAGCATAAACCTTATGAACCAGTTTTATTTCCTGAGGATACTCCTTTTTCCCGCTCCACATGAAGAAAGTATCAGTACCCCTGAGCAGCATATGCCACAGAAGCTCCTCATAGCTTTCCATGCTCATCTGCTTAATTGTAGTATCAGGTTTATCTGAAACAAATATTGTATGCCAATGTACAAAGCTGATGACAGGAATATTCCGGGGTGTGTTCTTGCCTGCATTGCTTGCCACAAGAAGCATGTTGTAAAACCATCTGTAATCCGGACTTTCAAAATCATACCAGCTGTAAATCGGTTCCCACGGGTAAACTACAGGCATGGCACATGTGTAACCAGTAGAAGGAAAATCATTATACCATTGTCTGTACTTTGCATTCTGATCTGCTTTATAAGGTTGCCCTTCAACAAAATATTCGAAATAATCATACCAATAACGGTAACCATCATTGGGATAAACCGCATAATTTCCTGTCAGAGCATCGGGGAAGGAAAAAAGGACAGGTTCAGCATAGCTGTAATTCTGCAGGTATGAGCGCATCTCGCGCATGGTCTTCTGAAATTCCCGATAGCTGAAATCATCTCCCATATACTCCCGGCATCTTATGCATT
>Ga0315545_1000572_pt1 | contig 38576 bp, 38 predicted proteins | sample SalMarSW160210MG_FD_203096 | JGI IMG/M metagenome (GOLD analysis project Ga0315545, IMG submission 203096) | Salt marsh sediment microbial communities from the Plum Island Ecosystem LTER, Massachusetts, United States - Salt Marsh Sediment SW1602-10 ...
TTTCTGGTAAGATAGTAGGATTGACTGCTGGTTGCACAAAGCAGGAGTGCATCAAAGTAAACCTAGTTGGACAGGGTACTAGCCCCTGACCTTTGAAACGCCAGCCATTTCAATCCTCCTAACCTTTTCACCCAGCCTCTGAGCAATGAGCTTTGGGCATTTAGTTCGGGGGCTGGGATGAGAAGGCTAGACAAATGCAGCAGTGGTATTGCCATAAATGTAGAAAGATTAGATTGCCTCTCCTTGATAGGGGAAAGCCAAAGGTTAGGACTCTCCGCTCTGGCTTCATAGCAGTCTTCCTGCAATGTGGGCATCTTGCTGCTGTTAATCAGGATAGGAGATAATTATGCCAAGGGGATTAGAATCTATCGTAAACATTCTTGCTCAGATGAGGACTGACCAGTACCCTGAAGGTATCATAGTCTCTCAGGATTTTGGTGTCCACAGGTACTGTGATATAAACTCTAACTGTCCAGAAGCAATTAAACTCCGAAGGTACATTGCAGAGGCTGGATTAGAACTTGATGTTGTACTCCAGGAGCATAAGAATATATTATTTAATTCCCTAACCTCAACTTCTAGAGAAATAAACTATCCCGATTTTTCAGGTAAAACTACCATAATGATAGCTGGGAAAGAAATCGAAGTAGACCTCTCTGAGATTATAGAAGAAGAGCTGAAGAGAGCATTTTTTAGGAAAATAGACTGGTTCAGGGATGCAGAAAGACAACTCAGAGACCTTGGTTCTCAGCTTCATACTACTCTCTTAAATGATATTATAAGAAACAGGAGAAGTAATGTTCTCCCTCAGCTCTCTTTTCCTATAGATAGACTTATAAAAACTGGGTGTCTTGTGACTACTGATTCTGAAAGATACCTCATTATCTTTCCTTTTAAGTACAGACCAAGGTGGCTCTGGACTCAAGGGGTAAGGTATAGGATGGGAGAGGAAGATACAGTTTCACTGGAGAGAAATGTCTTCCTTGCCTTCTCCATATCAAAGGAGGGGAAGTTCTTAACTCCACGCCTCATAGATTATGCTGGTAATAAGTTCTACCACTACCATGCCAGTAGAAATAGTGAGAGAGATTGTTGGGGTCAAGTTCACATCCCTGAAAGATGGGACAGAGAATTTAAATCCTTGGTAGACCTCAAGTACCAATTAGAGGGAGTAATAGCAACAATAAATCTGGACAGTCTGTATAGCAATACTCCACCTCTTATGCCCTATGCTTGGGACTTGATGGAAAGAGCAACTAAAGAAGGAGAGGAAGGTAAGATAAAGAGGAGGAAAGAGGGAGAGGAAGTAGAAGAAGTATCTGCTTGGTCTGAGTACTTTAGCAGTTTAGCCACTGTAGAAGAATTCTCAGAAGTATCTGAGGAAGCTCCTATCCCCCGAAGGTGGGGAGAACGGTAGGTAATCATGCCTGATGATTTATATTCAAGACAGGTAGAATTAAATCTCTATGTCCCAAACTCTGTAACAGTTGTAGGTTGTGGAGGAATAGGAACTTGGGTAGCTATTGACCTGGCTATGAGTGGAGTTCCAGTCATTTACCTCTTTGACCCTGATGTGGTGGAAGAATCTAATCGGAATAGACTCCCCTTCTGCCAGGGTGCTCTCAACAGACCAAAGGTAGAAGTAGTAGCTGAGTTTATTAGAGCAATTAGACCTGATGCTATCATTGTCCCAATCCAGGATAAGCTGGGAGGAATTCTCCTTGATATACAGGGGAAAGTATGTCATATCTACATAGACTGTACAGATTCCCCTAAGACACAGATGACTCTGTATAAGTTCTGTAAGGAGAGGGGGGGGACATATATCAGGGCTGGGTATGATGGGACTCATATCACAGATACCAGCATAGTAAGTGGCTGGATAAATGCTGCTTCTGAAGAGGAGAATTATCAGGTCAATCCTAGTTGGGTAGTTCCTGCTCAGATAGTAGCAGCCCTAGCAGTGGCTAAACTGATGATGTACCCAGACCAAGAGGTTAACCTCGACATAAGCGAGATAGGTGTCCCTGTTGCTCAGAGGCAGAAAAAATTAACTGCAAGATGTAGGCAAACAGGGAGTGACCAAGATAGGAGAAGGAGGTAATAAAATGCCTTGGGGTAAAGCTGACACAGAAACTGAGAAAGTAGTATGCTCAGAGGTATCAGTCCCTGACATCTACATAGAGGCTATTCCTAGACAGAAGATAGGTTATCTCATGGAGGAGTACCCCCACCAAGAGTGGCTTGCTTACCTTGTTGGTAAGAAGTCAGACCACGAGAAGTTCTTTGTGGAGGACATATCCATTCCTCCTCATACTGAATCTTCTATGGCAAGTGCAGAAGCTGAACCATTCCATATCCCAGATAAGTGTATTGGTATCATCCATTCTCACCACAGAATGGGAGCTTTCCACAGTGCTACTGATAGGGACTATGTGGATAAAAACTTCCCTGTGTCTATCACAGTAGCATTTGGAGAAGGGAGCAACCTTGCTTATGATGCTCTGAGTTATCAGATAACTCCTTGTGGGAAGAGGATAGTCCTTGATTGTACTGTGAAGTATGTCCAACCTCCGCCACTGTTCAACAAGGATAAGTTTCTTAATAAGGCAAAGGAGAATATTGAGAAGGCACACAAAGTTTCCTTTGTGTCCTCATTAAAAGTAGTTCCCAGTGCTCTTGTTGGATATGAAGAGTTTCCTTGGTATCCTCATTACAGGGGAGTCCCCCTTCCACAAACAGCAGTAAGAGCTAAGGAGTCCTCCTTCCTAAGAATGAGGATACCAAAGATAGTTACTCAAACTGAGATACAGACAGTTCAAGACCAGGCAAAAGAGAGATATGGCTTTGTTCTTTCTAGGGCTGAGGCTGAGGATATTATTCTTAATCACCCTGAAGGTATCCGATGGTTGGAGCTATGAGGTTATTTGTCCCCTAGCTATTGACAAGCTATAACAGGTATGATAAGATAAATACTTCCTATGTAGATATTCATGTTAGAGTGGCACGATGTCTCTGAGTACATCCAGCAAGAAGTTTATGACCCCCCTTTTTTCATACAGGACTTACTTGCTAGAGGTGGCAGCCTTGAACTGTGTGGACAGCCTGGTGTTATGAAATCTTGGACTGCTGAACAAATGGGTTTTTGTATAGCTACTGGGACTGATTGGTTAGGATTCAGGACATCCCAAGCTAGATGTCTCCTTACCAACTTTGAGATAAGTAAGCCAAGATACCATCATAGGTTAGTCCTAATGTCAAGGAATTTTGCTGTTGAACAGGGTATGCTCATTGAGTGTACCTTGCCTTACTATTATCTGGATGAAGGAAACAGATTTGAGGTGTTTAAGGAGTTGGTAGACTTCATTGAGCCTGGAGTTATTATTCTTGACTGTTTCTCTGGTTGCTTTGGTGGTGACGAAAACTCCCCAAGAGAGATGTCTGGCTTCATAAACATATTATCGGAGTTGAAAGGAGAAAACAGGGGCATAATCCTCATCCATCATACTAACAAGAATCCTCTTATTGTCTCCCCAATAGATAAATCCAGAGGACACACTAAACTTACAGGCTGGGTAGATACTGTTCTGTATATGACTAACCAACCTAATGGGAAACAGATTCAATTTGGAAAGACCAGACATTCCTCCAGTGAACTTCACAGTATCAATATAGTTTTTGATAACTACTTTTGGGTAATTAGAGGACAGACAAACCCAAACCAAGGAGGTGCTTAGTGCTCAAGCTATAATGTTTATATTAAGTAAAAGTTTAATAACAAAGAAGGTTATTAAAGAGAATGCCAAAATAGTTTAAAAAAGGAGGAAAAGATGCCTATAACAAATAGAAGCGAAGCCAAAGAGAGTGGCTTTGCTCAGGTAAGAGATGCTTTAGTAAAGTTCAAAGGCAGGGTAACAAGTGCTGAATTTGGTGTGTGGGGAGGAGAACTGGTAGACAAAGAGACAGGGAAGAAAGTCCAGCCAAGGGAGTTCCTTGAGATTGTCACGGAGGATAATGAAGTCCTGGAAGTTACTGAGGAATTGTCTATGGACATCTCCCAGCAGTGGACATTCAGGGTTAATTGCTCTGATTACAAGGGTAGCTTCTGGGTAGAAATGTTCCTTGCATCGGCTGATAAGTTCAAGGTCAGGATTCCTGATGGGCTTATCAATAAGGTGGTTACCTTTGAGAAAGTTACCCTTGAAGCCTATGACAGGAATGGAGAAAGAACTCCCAAGTATGATTCCACAGGGATGGTAATAGCAGGAGTAGAAGGAGGGACAGCTAAGGCTGCTCCTAAGATTGTCAAGAAGGAAGGAGCAAAAGAGCCAAAGGAGGTTGGTGAGGTATCTAGTGAGCAACCAGCAGCCACTGGGGATGAAGCAGTAGACTACATGGCTTTAGCTGTTACCCTTGCTGTTGGAAAGACAGAAGCACAATTCAAAACAGCTATTGCTCTTGACCCTACTTTCATCAATAGCCCACACTTATCATTAGCTAAGGCAGGATTGCTTACCCAAGCACTTATCAATGATGGTAAGCTTACTGTAGATGGGGAAGGTAAATTTCAGAAGCCTGGATAAACCTGGGAGTACCATAGAGGGGGAGTTCCTAGGAGGTGTTTGGCAGCCTACCTTCCTCCCCTTCCAGAGGGCTGATGCCTTGTCAGGAAACAGGTGGGGACAGGGACATCTGTGAACAAGACCTGTCACAAACTAATATGCTGTGAGTCTGCCAGGGGCTGACTTCAATGATATTGGTTATTAAGGCTTTTAGAAGGCAGCCTTGAGAACCTTCTGGTGGCAAGCACCTAAAACCTGAATCAGCTCTCTGGATGGTGAGGGAGGACATTAAAAATTGAGTATGTGCTGGTGGCAAGTTGGGGGTGATGCTCCCACAGTCTAGAATGCTTAAATGGATGTATGCAACAGCCAGCAAGGTAATCTGGCAGGGTGAGTACATAGCAGGTACTTCAAATGTAGCGATAAACACAGCCCTGCCAACTAATAAGGAGAATAATGCTTGAAGGCTTTCTTTGCCCTGATGGAGTAACTATCAAGACTGAGGCTTGTCTTGATAGTTGTCGCATGGAAGACAGATGCCAAGAGCTCCCTGACCTTGTTCTCATATCCCAAGAGAGGGAGTTCAAGGGTGTTCCTTCCACTACTCAGCTAATCAATGGTACTATGCTGGAGTTCTTGAAGCTTACAAAGCCATACTATATAGACCCAGACTCCAGAACATTCATGGTTATTGGTACTAGACATCATCAGGAAATGGATGATATAGCAAAGCAACTTGGTATGGCTTCGGAAGTAGCTTTGTCTATTGATAGGGACATCTTTGACTTGATAACATGGACTAACAAGGGGCTTTGTCTTGTTGATAGAAAGGTGTGGGGAAGTTACAAGGTAGCTAAAGCCTTGGGGATTACCAAGGTTGGGGAGCAACCAGACCCTTCTGGTGCTGTGTACAAGACTAATTCTAAGTATGGCAAAGCAGGAGACCCCAAGATGATTCCTATTTGGGGGGTAGACCAAGACAAGATTGATAACTGGGAGGCAGAGCTTCAGCTTAACAGGTACAGAGTCCTCCTCTATGAGAAAATAGGATTATCAGTGGCTGATATGTGCCTTCGGGTCAAGGTCAGAGATGGGGGACTCTACATAGCCAAGGACAGGGGAGTATTTAGGAATAGCTATCGGATTCCTATTAAGTTTCTCCCTGATAGCAATGTCAAGGAGTACTTTGATTATAAGGAGAAATGTTTGCTTACTGCCCTGAAAGAAGGGGAATGGGTGCTCCCTTGTACTGCTGCTGAGTCCTGGGATGGGATTAGGTGTGAAGAATACTGTGATGTTTGGCAATACTGTCCAAAAGGACAATTAGTTCATGGCATAGGAGGCAAGGGTGCGTAAATGGTCTGATGATTACCATATCAAGGAACTGATATGGGGGATACTTCTGTTTATACTGATATTCCTCATAGCGATACTAAGTAAAGGAGGTTAAATGAATAATTGGAGACCCAAAGAATGGGACAATCCATACAGTTGCGATAAGAAATTAACTAAAGCATGGACTGAATGGTTTCAATCTGATGCAGAGATTGCTTTTGAAGCTGGCGCAGATGCTATGATAGAGGCATTAAGGAAGACTGGAGATAAGGTTGATAATGAAGAGGAAGTACCAATTCTTTACTACCCACCAAATAAAGGTATAATTGTATTTATTCCTGATGAGGAGGATAAATAATGATTTGGTTTCAATTACAAGATGGACAAAGTCTCTGTCCTTTTAGGTCAGGGCAGGTGGAAGATAGAGATTGCTGCGCTGGCAGCTGTCCTTTCTTTGTCCAGTTTAAGGGGAACTTAGAGAAGTCAGATGGAGAACCAGAATTTGACTGTTTATTTCGTTTAGTTTTATTAAAATACTTAGGAGTTAGAATGGAGGGTTTATGAGAGAGAAGATTCTAATTGGGGGTGACACCAACTCAGGGAAGACACTGGCTATAATCCAGTTAGCTGTTTCCTACCCAGAAAGGCAAGTCTGGGCTTTCGATGCTGAGGGTGACATCAACCTCACCCTTGAGGAGTTTGGTCTGGAGCTTCCTAATCTGACTGTGGTTAATGCTAAACCAGACTGGGTGGAGCTTGAGGCTAAGTACAAGGAAGCTAAGGAAGTCCTTACCTCCGATGACTGGATGACATTTGATATGATGGGGGTCTTCTGGGACTTAGCTCAGAACTACTTCTCCCGAAGTGTCTTTGGTGAGTCCCCCGCAGAGCATATTGTAGCTCTCCGCAGAGATGCCAAGAGAGCTGATTTTGGTGGCTTTGATGGCTTGACAGACTGGACTGTAATTAAGAGGATGCACAATGAGGACATCTTTGATGATGTTACCAAGTGGTCTGATTTCAATGTGCTGGCTACTACCAGCCTTACCGACTTCTCCCCGAAGGAGAGAGTCCCACAGACAGGTGTTAGGGGACTCATGGCTAAGGAGTTCGGTAGGAAGTTAGAAGGAGAAAAGCACAATGAATTCAGGTTTAGAGAGATAGCTATAATTTACTGTGATATTAGGGAAGGGAAATACTGTTTCAAGCTTGTTAAGGAGAAGGGGAAAGTACCTGAGCAACCTCTTCCTGAGTATGACTTCACTGGTAAGAGCTTCATAGATGTCTACCATGCTGTGAAGGAGGGAAGGTATGAAATACCTGAAACATAAGTGGCATAACTTCTGGTTTGCTTTGAGCTATGCTATGTGGACATTCAGATATATGGTAAAGGATAGGAAAGTATGAGGTACAATAATGGTAAACCAGTAGATAAGAGGAAGAGGCTGTACTACCCTTACTGTGGGTATCATGAGGGTTTCTGCTTGAAGGGAAGTCCATGTACTGAGGGATACCCCAATGGTAAAGGTTGTAAGTTCTTCAGGGCTAATCATCCTATTACCAAGCTCCCTCCACAGATGCTGAGGTAACAAATGAAATGTCTAAGGTGTGAACAGGAAATAGAACAAGATGCCCCCGCAGGAGCTGTTATCTGTGGAATTTGTGTTGATGAATTAAGGCAAGAAGAAGATGGTATACGAGACCAACAGGAGGCAGAGGCTAGGGACATGATGGAGGAAATGGATAGGGAAGCATATGAGGAAGAAGAAAGGGAAAGGCATATTGATAATGGTAATAGCTGGGGGTACTGTTAATGCTCTGGATAGATGATAGAGAGGTGACAGCCCACCCTGAGATTCCTGAACTGATAAAAATTGAATACAAGGTTGAGAGACTTGATTCTTCTGACTATGCTTTCATTGATTCCAACAAAGAACCAGTAGGCATAGAGAGGTGTGAAATATCAAATCTTGTCCAGAAGCTCAGGTCAGGGGAATTGGAAGACCAACTTTACCGATGTCAAGATTCCTTCTCTTCTGTTATCCTCCTCAAGGAGGGAGTCTATGATGAGGTTGATGAGGTTAGTGGTTTGCTTGCTACCCACAAGAAAGGGAATAGGGGATATTACAGGGATTTTGTTTACCCCCATACTACCTTTGAGATTATTAAAGCTATGGAAGTAAGGTTATCAGGGATGGGGATAGAGATAATAGATAGTCCTAATTTTCCCTGTAGTATAATTATAGTCAGGTTACTCCATGACCTCAGAACTAAACCAGAGGGGGAGAGGACATTGTTCAGGAAAGTAAGGAAGGTTAATCTCCCTGTTAAGCTATCTGCTAATCCTGCAGTGCCAAAGCTTATGGCTCTTGTGCCACATCTATCCGAGAAAGCAGCTATAGCTCTTATCTATAAGTATGATACTATCTGGGGTGTGCTCAATGCTCCTGACAAAGAGCTTCTGAAGGTTGATGGGGTCGGTAAGGGAGTGGTTAGGAATCTGAGAAGGAGTATTGGTAAGGAGGGTTGAATGAAAACAGGTTTAGGTTTTTGGTTATTCCTATCAATCATAGCTGGGTTTGCTGGATTAGGTATTGCCTTTCTTATTTTATTGATTATGGATTTAGTTTGATGAGATTCATAATTAACAAACAGATGTCCTTAGAGGAAGCTCTAGCTCTAGCCAAAGAGCCAAGAACTAAGATAGGTCTGGACATAGAGACAGTGAGCTTGGAGAACCAACTCCCTCTTGGTATAGGGATAGCTATATCCTCTACTATAGGTTTCTACTTCTTTGACCCTGGAGATGAATTAGCCAAGGAGATGGTAGAATCAGCCCACACTGTTATCATCCAGAACGCTAAGTATGACCTACCTATCCTCTATAATCTAGGTTATTCTATCCGAGCCTATGAGGATACTATGCTCATAGCTTATAGTGCAGGAATCCTTGACAACAGCCTTGAAATCTTATCCCAAGAAATCCTCCTCAAGGAATGTCCAAAAGTTACCTCTCTTTGGAGGAAGCCTGACCAGGGTAATATAGCTATTGACCATGTGAAGATGGGACAAATATGTATTATCCATGCTTGTAGAGCCTACGAGCTAGAAGAAAAGCTGCCAAAGACAGCCCTCTACCAAATGATAGATAAACCTTGCTTACCTCTCCTGATGGAGATGGAAAAGTGGGGGGTACTTATTGACCAGTTCACATTGACCAGAGTTGAACAATCAGTTATGGATAAAGTTATCCCTATGGAAGCTGAATTGAAGGCTGAACTCCGTGTTGAGAACTTAGCTTCCAATGTCCAGGTAGCTGAGGCTCTTAGGAATCTTGGTATCATAGGTACAAGGAAGACCAAGAGTGCCAAGGATAGTGTATCCGAGGAAAGCCTTAAACCTCTTAATTTACCTCTTACCAATAAGATACTGAAGTGGAGGAGCTTAATGAAGAATCTGACCACTTATGTCCCTGCGTTTAGGAAAGTAGATGCTCAGGGTAGAATACACACAGTCTTTGGTAATACCAATACTGGTCGCTGGAGGTCTGGTGATAAGAAGATGGGGAAACCTAATTTACAGAACATAACGAGGGACTCTAAGTTCGAGGACTCTAATGACTGATACCCTAAGAGGGTGTATTATATCTGAATCTGGCTATACTTTCATATCCTTGGATGCCAGCCAGATAGAGCTCCGTGTTCTGGCTATCCTAAGCCAAGACCCACAGATGCTTGAAGACTTGAAGACCAGTGACCTCCATATGGCTACTGCAATCAGGATGTTTGGTTGGACTGATAATGAAGATGAGATGTCCGCAAGAAGGTACAAAGCTAAACAGGCTAACTTTGCTTTGGTCTATGGTGCTGATGAGTACAAGTTAGCTGAAATGTTAGAGTGTACTTTGGAAGAAGCTAGAGAGTTTATGGGAGAGCATAAGAGAGCATATCCTATACTCTATGCTTGGATGGAGGAGGTCAAAATCAAGGTAAAAGAAGAAGGTTATACTGTCAATATGTTTGGTAGGATTAGACCCATACCAGAGCTAAATGCTGGGAGTTGGAAAGTAAGAGAAGCTGCTGAGAGGGAAATAATTAATACCATAACCCAAGGCTCAGCGGTTGACATAGTTAAGATAGCTATGCTATACTTGAGGAAGGTATTAGATATAAGTGTACGATTAGTACTCCAAATCCATGATGAAATGCTTTGGGAATGCCCAAATAACTTGCTTCACCAATCGGTGAAAATATGCCAATCAGTAAAAGATATATTTCCTGACTATCCATTCAACATTAAAGTAGGTACAATATACAATCAGCTAAAGGAGGTAAAATGATAAGAGTTAAAGATAAACCAAGTAGGTACAATATACAATCAGCTAGGCTTGAAGAAGCTAGTATTTACTGTGAGTTTGATGTAGATAGGCTCAGTCCCAATGATATTGAGGTTGTTAAACAATGCTTAGACGAAGTCGTGGAAATGCTCCCAGGAGATACTATCTCTTTTTCCTACAACTTCGAAGTTGAATATTTTGGAGTAGTTAGAGCGTTCCTTACCATACTTAATATTTTGGATAAAGCTTCTATAGTAAAGGTTAAGACTGAGGAGTTACTTAAAGGGAGATGTCTTGCTCAAGAGTTATTCTGTAGGCTGGAACAAATTGAGAAAAAGTTCTGTAAGGGAACAAACGGAGAAGCATGAGTAGTATAGTTCTCCCACCACAGATAATACATGGTGATAGTCTTGAAGCTCTGATAAAGATGGAATCAGGGATAGCTGACCTTGCCCTTATAGACCCACCTTACTTCGATTATAAGACAGGGCATAGAAAGGATAAAGATGGTAAGCTCAGCCAGTCCTTAGTCCAGCAGGACAGGGATTCCCAACTTCGTACTGTCCAAGAATGTATCCGAATCCTTAAGGATAATAGAGCTTTCTTCTTCTTTACCAACTGGCAGGAGGCTTGGTGGTTTCAAGAGAGATTCTCTTCTTTCTTGAGGAATGAAATAGTCTGGGATAAGGGTAACTGGACAGCAGGAGACCTAGAAGGTAGTCTTGGTTGTAAATGGGAAGCTATTTTCCTTGGTGGCAAAGGTAGGTGGAAGCTCAAGGATAAGAGATTAAATGATATTGATGGCTGGGACATACCCAGAGTTAGTACTGATAGAGTCCATCCAACTGAGAAGCCTGTAGACCTCTATGTTAAGATAATTGAGTTAGCTACAGAACCAGGAGACCTTGTCATAGACCCTTACCTTGGCAGTGGAGCGAGCATGGAGGCAGCTATCAGGACTGGGAGGAACTTCCTTGGCTGGGATATAGATGAATACTATTACAAAGTTTGTTTAGAAAGGGGGGAAAGATGTCAGAAGAAAGACAGATTTTGATTTGCCCAGAATGCGATGGTCATGGTTATCAATTTAAGCAGTATGGATATTGTCCAACTGCACATACAGAAGAGGAGCAACTTGAGATACTAAGGAGTTGTTGTCCAGATGCTAAGGATGTGGAGGTAATAGGGAGAGGGGGAGATATATGGAAGATTAGATGTCCTCTCTGTAAAGGTAAGCGTTTTGTCTCTGTTCACCAAGATAGTTCCCAAGTAATTCAAGGGGGGAAAGATGCCTGAAACAAGTACACTAACAGTTGTTGAGAAAGAGATACCTTTTAGTATGTTCTATGTAGTTCCCCTAGCTGATTTCCACATTGGAGCTAAAGCCTGTGCTTACAATGTAATACAGGGATATGTAGATTGGATTAGAGAGCATGATAATGCCTATACAATCCTCAATGGGGACTTAATGAATTGTGCTACGAAGTCGAGTACACCAGAACTTTGGGAAGATTTGATAACACCAGATGAAGCTTATGCCAGATTAAGAGCTATACTTCTCCCTATCAAAGATAAGATTCTAATGGTAATAAGAGGGGGGCATGAAGAACATATCTATAGGTTAGTTGGCACAGACTATTCAGCTAGGCTTGCTTATGATTTGGGGGATGTACCATACAGACCTGATGCTGGGTTAGTAATAGTCTACAGCCCAAGACCAGGAGTATCTACTGGTAGGACAGCTTTCAAGTTCTATGCTACTCATGGTTGGGGAGGAGCAAGAACTATTGGAGCTAAAGTTAAAAAGGTAGAGGAACTGGCTATGGCTGTTGACGCTGATGTTTATATCCTTAGCCATGACCATACTCAGAATGTCCATAGGTTAAATAGGTATGTACCTTCTGATAAGCACACCAGACAAGGGATACTTTACCTTATCCCACACAGACAACTTCTTATCAATACTGGGGGATTCCTCAAGTATGAGGGTTATGTAGCAAAGAAAGGCTATATCCCCCAAGACTTAGGTACTCCAAGGATAAGGTGTGAAGTTAAAAGGGATAGTTCTGGTAGGTATTATAAGGACTTACATTCAAGTATATAAAGGAGGAAAATGATAGAAGTAAAAGGTAAGAGAGTCTATATTGCAGGAGCACTTAGCTCCAAGGAAGATGACACCAGAGACCCAAGCACAGTGGTCATAGACTACCTCTTTAATGTCTCTAAGATGTGCAAGGTAGCTTCCCTGGTCAAGAAAGCAGGTGGTTTCCCTTTTGTTCCTGCTCTTGATTTACTCTTAGGGATAGTCAATGGAGACTGGACTGAAGATATGTATAGGGACATAGGTATGGCTTTCTTGGAAGTCTGTGATGTTGTCCTTGTTATATCCTGGAGTTGGGGTGTTGAACAGGAGGTGGAGAGAGCTAATAAAATAAATATCCCTGTATTCGATATTTCCAGTCAGCTTATGCTCCCAGTAAAGGAGGAATAATGTCTTTAATACAAGAGTTCAAGAAAGCAGAAGAGAACTATCATGGACACCCGTTGTTCTTTGAGCTAACACTACAGGAGTTAGAGCTTCATTCCAGTAAGAACAGGGACTATGCACAAGGAGGAAACCCACTGGGGAACTTTTACAGAGTATCAACAATCAAAAACTTGTATCCTGGATTACCCTGGGATAGCCCAACTGGAGTAGCACTTGGTTATATGCTTAAACAACTGGATGCTGCTTTCTGGATGCTAGCTCAGGGATATGAGGGGGAGGTAGAGAATATTGACTCAAGACTAGCTGATGTCCATGTCTATGCTAAACTTGCTAGGATTCTGCACAGGGAGGAAACTACTAATGCTCAAAGAACTTTTGAAGAAGCTGTTCAAAAAAGGTAGTATAACTTGCCCTCATTGTGGTATAAACCTTATCCCACTACCTCTGTATGATGGTGATACAGTAAATAGTGAACAAAAAGAGCTTGACCCAAGATATATCCATTTCTCATGTTGCTGTGGCTATATATTTGCAAGACAAGATTATAAGGAGTTCAAGTTCTTTGCAAATTGGGGTTGTAAAGCTGCACTCAACTATCCAATTAAAGACTATGGGGGTGAAGTATTACCAAGAAGAGGATTACTTGTAACTTTGTACAAGGAAGGCTTTAATTATATAGGGAATTCCCATAGCTAAAAAGTATGCCCCTGAGAGGCTCAAGAAAGGGCATTGAATCTTCTCTGTGATGTTTGCCATTCAAAGGAAATTTTACCCCCCTTTTTTGTTAGCTTCAACTATGTCCTTTGCTCCCCAGCAGCTCTTTGCATCATCATCTCTGGTTTTTGGAGCAAGGTAGCCAACATCTCATTTATCTTGGCCTGTCCACTAGCAAGGTATCTTCCCGCTGTGTTCAGATACTGGACTGATATATTCATTAACTGTGTAGCAATACCTGCTTGAGCTATGTAGTAATTTACCTCTTGATTAGCCACATCAGCTTCTGTATTATATTTCTCTAGAAGTCTCGATATGATAGCTATCCTCTGGACAGCTTCATTGATATAGCTATTACCTATAGTGGACTGCCTACCAGCCTTAGCTTCCCAAGCATTAGCAATAGCTACAAAGCCACCACCCTCATCAGCATAGTTTCTCATAAGGTTAGCTAAATGACTGGCATAGTTCCCATAAGTAGCTCCTACATCTTTTCCTCTTGTCCCCTCATTGATAAGGGGTTCACCAGTATCTAGATAACCTAGACCTGTAGCAACCTCAGATTCAATGTTATCAAAAGCTGCATCAGCAAGACCAAGGGCTGTATCTATAGAATCCGCTGTAGCCTCTGCATCACTAAGAGCATCAGCAGCAGCAGTCAAAGCACTTATAGAAGCAGTAAGGTAAGTAGAAATATCGGGAGCATCTGGGAATGTAACCCCAGATAGACCTTCTATGATGTCCACAGCATCATCTAAAGTGGTAATTGCTCTATGGGTATATTCCTCTGCCTTGAAGATAAGAGCTTCACCTGAAGCACCAATGATAATAAGGTCATTGAGATGGGAAGGATAATCTCCCTCAGTATCAGAAGTTGGAGGAGTCCACTTAGAGTAGTAGATAATTCGGAGGTGTTCATCCTCAGTAAGTGTCCCAGTCCTTATAGAAAGGAAGCTACCCTGAATATCGAAGGCAACAAAGGTAGGAGGATTACCCCCCGCAGGATACTCTACCCTATCAATCTTTATGTAGTCAGGGAGTAGTGTTGATATATCCAAGGTAAGGGAGTCTAACTCATAAGACACTGCGTAGGTATCATCTGGCAGGTTGCTCCCAATTTCAGTAACCACACCAGTCAGGTAATCAATGCGGAAGTCAGTATCTAATTTCTTCCCAAGTATGGTGACTGTTCCCACCTTCACTGGTTTATAAGCCAATGTTCCTGTGTTGCTGCTAATAACCAAGCTCTCACCAGAAATAGTCCTTACTATTGTAGTCTCAAGGATGTCCCTCTTGAACAAGAGCCTGGACATTAGGGATGTTGCTTTCTCTATTGCCCTGATGATTTCATCAGGTTGCCATATTGTTGTCTCCCTATCAGCTATCTCTATCCGTATATCACTTATTAGTTTATCTTGTAGAGCCATACTTGCCTCCTACTTCCTTATATCAGAACCTTCAATATAATAGCAATGACCACAAAGAGAGTAAATAGACCAATAGGTAGACCAAACTTATAATAGTGGAATTCTCTCCCTATCTGCTCTTTATCCCCATAATATAAGTTCATCTTGCTCCAATCAGTCTTTCGACAGGAAGCCCCATCAGCCCACCCTATAACAAAGGCGTGCCATTCTTGGTGCTCATTCATAAAACTTCGTAGTCGTTCAACCCACACATTCATGTTCCTTATTCCTCTTTGTTCTCCTTGATGTGTGTCACAGTTCTGTCAGCGAACCACCAGGTAATACAAGCACCTGCCACAGTTAAGAACCATGCTGGGGGTGTTATCCCTTGAGTAACCATTTGGACAATAGCAGCACTAAACATAATGGTTACTGCTGGTCTAACCACAGCTCTGAATATCTCAACAACAGGATTATTATTCATCTTTCTTTTCCTCCTCTATTTTACCATCTTTGGCCTTTGTTTGTCCAGCCTTCTCAGCCTCTCTAGCCTTGTTCACAGCCTCCACTATAACAAGTTGCTGGAGAAGATGCAGGGCTTCCTGTATTCCTATGTTCCCTGCATAAGCTGCTTCCTGTGTTTCCTGCTTGAATGAAAATGTGAATATAACCATATTCCTCCTTATGTTGCTTGGAGCATCACTCTGTATTTTGTGCCATTTACATATGTTTGAAACTCATCATCAGTTTCATTCCACCATATTTTGCCATTACCCGCACCTGGGTCAGTTGCAGAAGGTATCAGTATATAACTACTGTAGATTCTCATACCACTAAGTATCTCAACATATGAAGATGAGCCTGGGTTCATAAAGATATTGCCATCAGCTTGTAGTGTTAAGTTATAATCAGAATCAATTACTATTGAGTAGTTACCAACAGAAACTATTCTTATGTCACTTGCAAAACCCCCCATGTATCCTCTTTGTCCTGCAAATGTACTATAGTAAAATACTAAGGCAGCACCTTTTATTTTTAAGGCTGTACTATCTATGAGAATATCCCCACTACCACCATATATTGTTACCCCATTGATAGTACCAGCAGTCAATGTCCCACAATCTTCTGAAATAGCTTGAAGATTAACTACTTGTATTTTCACTGCTGTTACTGCTCCTGCAGCTATCTTGTCAGCAGTTATTGCACTGGCTGCTATCTTCTCAGCAGTTACTGCTAAGGCATCAAGTTTAGCTGTAGTAACAGCCCCAGCATCTAACTTGGCTGTAGTGACTGCTCCAGCTTCTAACTTAGGGGTAGAAACAGCACCACTGGAAATCTTAGTCTCAGTAATAGCAGAAGTAGCAATACAAGCTCCATAGACAGAATTTACTGCTAACTTCGCATGGGTAACTGCCTCATTAGCAAGTTTAAGCTCAGTAACCAATCCATCCATAACCTTGTCAGTGTTAATGAGAATAGAATCAGTGAATGGATTAAGCACATAGGCTTTATACTCTGTTGTGCTTCCCCTAGAAGCTACTGCTACTAACATCCTATCATCCCCCACAGCATCAGTAGCATCTTGGGAATGCTGTAAAGTACTATTACCAAGGATAGCATAGAAGTACCAAGCACCATCAGCAGTCATATAAAAACTACCAGCATCTACCCCTTGAGACCTCCCGTCAGCTAGATAGACTGTCCCAGCACCCCAACTAATTGTGTCCCAGTCTACTGAGGTAAAGGCTATGTCAGCTATATATGCTCCTATTGTTAGCCCACCTTCAGGGAACTGAGCAACAGGAGCTTTAGGTGGTTCAGACTCAGCTAAACCAGGAACATCAGCACCACCAGGGGGTGTATAACCACTGACCACTCCACCAAGGTAGATAGTTATTCTATAGACCCCTCTATCATATTCCCTTATCATTCTGTGGATATAGCCAGTAGATACCCTTGGGGTATCATACCTGTCATCGGTGACCTGAACCTTGTCAAAGAGTTCAAGTGTACAGTGCATAGGAGCTACCAACATCCCTTGACTACCTTCACCTTGTATCTTAACCAATATTGCAGCAGCATAGTCATCTACTTGGGTTTGAGTCCTTGTATTAAAGTTTTCCAGGGTAGAGAAAAGGTAATGCCTATCTACCCATTTGTTACCCAATTTAGCATAAGAATCATCGTCCTGAGCGACCCCACTTATCCAACCATCCTCATCAGGTGGTGTATAATCTGCATTATAAGCCCAGACAATGACTCTATTTGGTATAGTCACAGCTACTTCCTCAAGGTTAGAGTCAAAGAGGTCTATAGTGTTGAAGTTGTAGGCAGTAGCATGGTCACTAGGTTGATAAGGAGCGAGATGCCCATTAGTTTTGTATTTGAGATAGCTCTTTGTCATGTCCATGACCTGCCTCATCCCAGACCTAGCGTTTGAAATTGATACTGGAGGTTTAAGGTCACCAATATAACCATCATCATCCCCATCATCTAGAGTTATCCCACAAGCAGTACAAAGGTCTTGGAGAATCTCCAGGATAGTCTTATCCCCATTGGCTAACAAGGCTGCATATAGTTCTGGAGCACCATCGGAGAGGAGGGTCTCCCCATCAGCGAGAACTCTTGTTGATAACTCATCCTCTTGCTGCCAATCTTGGTTATAACTAGCATTAGCAAGGGTAACATTGTGAGCTGCTATAAGTGTCCAAATATCTACACAGTTAAGTTGGAGTCTTAGCTCCTCTTCTTTAGCTATAATCTGTTGGCTATACACCCACAGAGGAGGGAAATCCCCTGAACTTTCACCAATGAAGCTAAGATTAAGGGTAAGTTGTTCCCCCTCATAGTTCTTAGCATTTAGGCTCTCATCAGCATTATCAAGCTCAAGGATGAACTGACTACCCCAACCCATCTCGTCTGTGTAGATACGCATGAGTCTATCATTGCCACCTCCACCCTCAGACTTATGGGTATCTCCACCAACAGTGATAGTAATAAGGGGGCTGCCTATCGGAAGTTTTTGTCCTGTTCCTGACCTCATTAGACTCCTTATTGTAGTAGGAAAGTACCATTCTCTATTGTGACCTTAGCTTCAGCTCCAGTGCCATCTTGAGCCTTACTCTTAGCTCTATACCAGCCACTCTTATCATCGGTGTCTGTGTTCCAGTAGTAAACATACATCCCTGTTGAATCCTTAGTCATAGACCATCCAGCTTCAACAGATACCAATGTGCTATCCTCATCATAGAGCCAGACCTTAACTCCCTGGTCTGGGTCATATAAAGCTCCTGTGCTGGCCAGCTTAACCTCAGCCCATATAGGCACAGTTTCCCCTTTTTGCCAATCTCTTCTATTAGTCATATCATCTTCTCCTGTCCATATTTTAACATCATGGTAGGTTTTTGTAAAGACCTTTAAGTCATGGTATGTCTTGGTGAATAGGAACATCCTGAGAATGTGTCCAATAAGAGTAACAACTTTAGTTGCTATACCTTTCAAACCTAGCAGTGCTGTGGCAATCCTACTCAAGGCTACTGTTCTCATACCTGAACCAACAATACCAAGATAAGCAATACCAGCCCTTATATAATGCTCAATGATTTCATAGATACCTGTAGCTTTTAAGTCTAACAAAGCCAGGCTTGAGCGGGTAAGTGTTACCATCCTAGTAGCACTGGACTTGAGACCCAATAAAGTAGTATCTAACCTTATTAACCCAAGAGTCTTCATTGCTGTGGACAATAATCCCAACAATGCTGTGCTAATCCTATTAAAACTAAGTATCCTTAACCCTGTGGATAAAAGACCTAATAGAGTAGTCTTTGAACGAGAAAGCATTATTATCCTAGTAGCAGTAGTTTTTAAACCAAACAGAGCAGTTTTAGTTCTCCCTAACAAGAGTGCTCTAACCCCAGTAGCTAACAAACCAAGGTATGCTACCCCAGTCAAAAAGTAATGTTTAATGATAGCTTTTATACCAGTTGTGCTAAGTCCAAGCAATGCTTCCTTAGCTCTGCCAAGAGATAGCACCCTCATAGGCTCTAAGTAATCATATTTATAGGTCATATCATAGGAGTAGTCATACCAACCAGAATCATACCGAGTACGGCCTTCACCTGCCTTTACATCAGTATTCCGTATCCTTATCTGCAGGTAATTATCACCATCACCACCACCCCATTCGACTAAGATTCTGACCTCCTCATTAACCAGAACAGCATTATCAAATGTAGCTGTCTTCCAATCATAGTAAGTATATAGGGAACTGGCATCCCCCCAAACCTTAGAGGCAATGATGCTATCATCAGACACCCTACGGATTGTGAAGGTTACATCACCAGTGGGACTTCCTGCTCTTCTGATAAGGAAGGAGAGGGCTGTTACCCACCTATTGCTGATAGTTAATCTCTGTCCTGACCTTATATCTCCACCAAAGCCCAGATTACCATTGCTGTTGAAGGATGTCTGTTCCTCTGTAAAGAACCTATCAAGAACCTCCAAACCTAACAAGGCTACTTTGGAACGAAGAAGGTTTATTGCTCTTAACCCAGACCCTGCTAGTCCTAAGAGGGCAAGCTTTGACCTACCAACTGCTAGAGCCTTAACACTGGTTGTTACTAAGCCTAAATAGGCTACTCCAGTTCTAATACATATCTTGATAGTTTCTGCTATACCTGTAGCTTTTAATCCAAGGAGAGATACCTTAGAACGAACTAAACCCAAAGACCTTGTAGCAATGCCCTTCAGTCCTAATAGTGCTGTCTTAGTTCTGAAGTAAGAAGTTACCCTGGTAGCTGTGGGATTTAATCCAAGCAAAGAAACCTTAGAGCGTATAAGAGATAGAACTCTAGTAGCAGTAGTTTTAAGCCCTAATAGAGCTACCTTAACTCTTTGATAAGATAAAACTCTTACCCCAGTAGTAAGTAATCCTAGCAAACTATTAAGAGCTACTCTGACTATATCTATGACCCTTGAACCTGTGAGAAACAGACCAAGGTATGCAACTCCTGTCCTTATATAGTGCTCCATAGTGGAGTATGCACCTGTAGCTTTTAACCCTAGAAGGGATATATAAGAACGAGCTAAAGCTAGTCCTCTTATCCCAGTCCCTTTCAAACCAAGCAATGAAACTTTAGACCTTATGTATTTAGTAGCTCTTGTACCAGTAGCTAGTAAACCTAAGTAGACTAGAGCGTTTCTAGTATAATGTTGGATTGTGTCATAGATACCAGTAAGCTTTAAGCCAAGTAATGATACCCCACTTCTAGTAAGTGATAATATCTTACTAGCAGTGCTTTTCAATCCCAATAATGCAGTATCTACCCTTGAGTATCCTCTTACCTTTGTTGCTGTAGCTAACAAACCAAGTAAGCCTGTATCAGTCCTTACTCGACCAACAACCTTACCATATAAACCCTTCAATCCTAATAGTGCTTCTTTAGTCCTTGTGATAGAGAGAGACTTTAATCCAGTAGTGAGCAAGCCTAATAAAGCAGAACTAACTCTCTGGTATCCTCTTGTCCTTATTGCTATAGTTGCTAAACCTAATAAGAGAGCTTTTGCACGATTGATTGTAATTTCTCTTTCAGTTTCTTGTCCTGCCCACTCCTCAAACATGAAGTCAAAATAATATGCTTCCCAAGTATCACCACTATCATTACTCTTCTCATAGTTCCCATCTGAGTAGGTTGGATAAGAAGTATCATGTCTCCAATAACCCATGTTATTTGAAGTGGTACTTTGTGCTCTCACAACAATAGCATATTTTGTAGCTGTTGACAAGACATAACCACCACCTAAGTTTATCTCATACCATTCACCAGCAATAGCGGTTGTTAGTGTGTTGCCATTGATAGTCCCCGAACATAAATCATCACCAATTGGGTGACCATATTCATCAGTAGCTTTTATACTGACTGTAATTGTTCCAGGACTACCACTCCTATATAACTTTAATCTGACAAACCCTACTTTATGTGTTACTGAAGGAGTAAAGGTTTGAGCTTTCCAATAAGTCCAGAAGAAATACCCAGAGGAATTATCCCCAGTATTATAGTATTCATAGCGTTCAGGGAAGAGGTCACCCTTCAGTCCCAGCAAAGCTATTTTTGTCCTCACCAAGTCAATAGTCTTAGTAACTAACCCCTTTAATCCTAACAAAGCTTCCTTAGCCCTCGATAATCCAATCCCTCTACTTGCTGTTCCTAATAGACCAAGTAAAGCTGAACCAACACGCTCATAGACACTCAGTGTTGTAAAGTCTTCACTGGTTGACCATTCTCCTTCCCCAACAGTATTCTTTGCTTTCGTTTGATATTCATAATCTGTTCCTGGTTCTAGGTTACTGAGGTCTTCATAGTAGGTATCATCTGTCTCTAGGGTATTCTGCCACTCAGTTTCTACCCATCCTTCAGATTCGTGTTTCAAGGATGTACCAGTACCTACTAAACCTAGGTAGGATAACTTACTTCTAATAAGGGATATAGCCTTGCTTAGGACTCCCTTTAATCCAACTAAAGAAGAACCAAGTCTAGATAAGCCTATTGACCTACCAGCAGTACCAAGTAGACCCAAAGAGGCTGTTGCAGAGCGTTCATAACCAGAAAGTTTACAATGAATATAGCAGTGAATACTAGGTTCAACACTAGGTTCAACTATATAGAATAGAGTAACTCCTCCACCATAATCTTCATAGGAAGTAGTTATGTTACCATATTCATACAATCCAGTATAAGGAGTATAGGGAAATGTAGCATAGGCAGTAAGTACAGTAGTTTTACTCCCCCAACTGCTTCCTGCATACTTCCTGCGATAAATCTTGTTGGTATCATCTGCCCAAAAACAGTACAAATTATTACTTGAATCCTTACTCAAGGACACAGCATATTTAGGAGAAGTCTCACTTGAAGAAGCAATTTCTTCCCCTGCTGAGAAACTGCTAGTAGAATAGGTATACTTGATATAGATAATAGAGCCAGCAGGACTATGCTTTGTGAAAACAAAGTGAACATCATCCCCCACCGCAACTAGGCATAATGATGGAGGAATAAGTTCTAAATGATAAACTTGGTTTGCACCTGATGTCTGTACTTCATCTGACCAAGAGCTACCATTCCATACTCTTACACGCAGATAGTAGCCTCCAGTAGTCCTACCACAATAAGAAGCTAATATCTTACCTTCAGTTAATGGGACTAATGCTACTACCCAACTACCATCAGATGTATCATTGAGTTTCTTAGGAAAACCTGATGGTGTAGTTCCCCAAGTCCCATCATTATTCCCTGACTTGACAACCATAGGGAAACCTGTAATAAAACCAGTATATCCTATCCATACATAACCATCTGTGTCTGTACATATAGAAGTAATATAAGCCCAAGATATACTTGGGACAGTTTGCCAATCAGTAGTCCATGTTACTGTACCATCAGTTTCAGGCTTTCCTCTCCTATAATATAGTACATTGCTGTCACTCCAAGCATCACCATAGGAACAGTGGACATAAGTACCATCAAACCAGATAGAAGAATCTATCCCATCCATATACTCATATCGGAAAATAATAGGAGTTTCCCAAGTTTCACCATCTGTTGAACTCTGGTAAAATCCATCCCAACCATCCGTATAAAATATCCAATATCTCCCAGCAGTATAAAAAGTCCTCCGCTGGTGTTGCCCACGAAAAGTTCTTCGTTGGCTAGTTTCCCCAACAAAATAAGGAGCATGAAATATTTCTACCTCTACCCCATAGTAGGAACGAACTCCATCAACAATCTTTGCCCTGTAATAGTAGACTCCATAGGGTAAATTTAAAACCTTGTTATATTGACCAACTCCACCTATACCACAATCCTCAGTGTGGGTATAGACTCCAGGTGATGTCCCCCACTCAAAGTATCTATGAGGGTTATCACTGTAAATATATGGGACATTCCCATGAAGGGTTAATTCAGTTCCTGAATAACCTGTTGAAGCAAATTGAGTTGTTCCAATAGCGTGCTCTGGTTGCCAATCAAAGATAGATATACCCAGAGCATCCACCACATCAGTCATCCTATTAAAAATAGCACGGCCAAGAGAACCTGCGAAGAGAAGACCAACTGCTTTATTGTCAAGTAAATCTATAAGACATGAACCTGAGTCTCCCCCTTCTGCCATCACCTGCCTTGTAATAATTTGGTCATCGAAATATGCTACCCCAGCTTCCCCAAAACCTATTTCTATAAGTCCACTAAACTCCAGGATGGGCTTCATAGTAACTGCACTGGTTCTACCAGATTTGGCTACCTCCATCCCAACCACAGCAGCTTTATGTCCTCTGGGATATTGAAGCTCTAGGAGTTCATCTGAAACATCATCTTCATCATCAGGCAAAGCAATAGCACAATCAACTAAGTTAGGATTCTCTGGGTCTCCAAAGACAATAGGCTCAAAATCAGCCAAAGTTCCTATCTTATCGTTGGGGTCATCCCCACCATCATAAACACCAGGTTGAAGAATATGGTCTCCAATCTCCCCAGCATTGGTATTAGCAAAGACATGGTTATTAGAGAGGAGGTGTTTTGTTCCTGATTTGAAGCAAGTACAACCAAAAGTTCCTGCTGATATGTCTACATGTCCTATACTTACACCAGGAGGAGCAGGGCGATGTTTTGCTGTCCTATCTACTGCTAAAGCTTTAATTTCCCCTATTTCCTCAACATCAACAGGTAACCCCTTGATGTTGATATTGGGATTTCGAAGCTTATCATGCTCTGGTAATCTCTTTGATACACCTACTTTTAATCTCCAGTGTCCATTCTCGAAGCGAATGCTCGTAAGATTTACATTCTTAATCTTGAAGATTTTGCGGTCATAGGTCTTGAGAACCTGCCTGGCACTCTGAAACTCAAGTATTCTTGGTTTGTCACCCCTCATTATACTTTTACCCTCCATCTAAATCTAGCATAACAGGTCTCTCCACCATCATCGGAAATCTGGCCATTGATTCTCACTGTGGTAGCTCCTAGATTTGATTCAGGCTGGGTAATAGCAGTTGGGGTTTCTGATGTTTCCCATTCTCCCCAAGCTCCATGAGTAGGCTCAGTAGCAGCATACTTCCTCTGCCACACATCAAGGAAATGCATGGTGCTTTCTGTACCTGCGGTTGCGTAGTTGTTATCTAGGTCAGCATTGGGATAACCAGTCCAACCCCCAGTGCCTTTACCAACTATAACTAGGCTTGGTGCGCCTGCCCATGTTGCTGCCCTCGCAGTAGAGGTTCTGGTCGTCCAGTTGATATAGTCAGTCGAATAATCAAAATAGACATTGCTAGCATCTGCTCTGACTCTTATCCAATACCAGGTTTTGATTGCACCAGTTCCAGGATTTTGCCACGCCTCCGTCAGTGTTCCAGCCTTGTTATAGATGGCCCTGAAAGAATAATTATAGGGAGCAGTAAACCAGCCCAATCCCATAGCAGCCCAGTCATTTGTATCCCAATAAGCAAAGACATGAGGCGCCCAAGTGCCGCCGATGTTTGTATCCAGTACATAAACTCTTGTCTCAACAACGAAATTGGCTAATGCTGAGGCTGCCTTTTCCACATGGGCATAATGATTTGCATGTTCCTTTAACCTCATCCCAAATCCTTCAGCGTCTATGCTTGTTCCGCCATCCTCTGTCCAGCCTGTTATCGTGGCACTGCGAGTCGAGAATGTTAGACTGGTATCTATCTCAAGATTAGCTGTGTGTCCAGTGTGGTAAGCGTTCTTCCCGAAATGCAAGGAGTCAGCCTCAGTTCCCCAACCTAGCTTTACAGAACAGACTAGCCCATTCTCCATACAGAAGAATACCCTGCCACCATAGGCTTGTGTTGCGCCACCGCACATAGCACCCCAGGGCAAAGCCCCCTTGTAAACCAGAGTACCATCAGATTGTTTGAGTACATAGAACGTGCCGATATGGTAATTGGTAGCCGAGTAATCGTAGTCAATCCCCGCAAGCACGATATGCGTGTCAGTTAGAAGCATCGAATTTCCTATCTCGATACCATCCGTCCACATATCTGCTGTATTTACCCAAGCGTCATAGCCAGTAGTAACATCTACAGCATAGAGTTTAGCGTGGTATTGAGTCGCTCCTGCGTTTTCTTCTCTGATACCAACAAATAGCTTGCCATTGTAGTAAGCCAGTGTGCCCTTAATGTAAGGCGTTGTTAGACCTGTGTATGTTACATAGTCCGTGTCTGAGCCTGCACCAGCAGCAAATGTGTGAGTCCAGTCTATGCTCATATCTGAAGGGTCAACGCAGCAAACTTTGTTCAACCCAGCCAAGCAAAGAATCCTATTGTTATCCTCATCATAGATAGGAGAGGCGTAGGTTGATGAGACTGTCCCATCTCCAATGTCTGTCGAACTTCCTGAACCATCACTGAGGGCTATCTTGTGAAGCCGAGCAGTTGACCTGTCATAGAAATAGACATAGCTACCAACAATTAAAGGGCTGGCAAACGAGCCTGTGTTATATGACGGCTGCGTGTCGAGTTCATACGACCATGCTGCTGAAAGGTCTGACATACTGAAAGACCTGAGATACCACTTGGATGAGGTATAAATAGGAGCAATAACCCTATCATTGCCTGTATCCCAAGCCATGCCCTCAATATCCATATAGTGAGTAGCATTGCCAATATCAACAGAGTGTGTTGGGGTATCAGGTGCAGACAGGGCAAACCTTCTGATGTAGCAGTTCTTTATATCGTAGATAATCATGTAGTCAGAACCGCCAGACTCAAAGAGAATGGGCGTGCTTTGCGTATAATAGGAAGCTGCATAAGTAGCTTGTAATTCACCACCCACGCTATACTTCTTAACCCCCCCATTTGAGTTGGTATAATCACAGGCTGGAACATAGAGATAGCCACCATAGATGACGGAGTGTTCTGTAAACTCCTCCCCCGTGTCTGCTACCCATTCATAGTTCTGCGCTCCGAGCTTGCCATAGAAAGGAAAGGTAGTTGCAGGGTCAAAAGTTGGCGTGTGATTACTCTTACCACAATAGAGATAAATAGGCACAGTCCCGCTTTCAAGTGAGTCAGCAATAGGTACTCGGAATATAGCCAAGCGGTTAGGGCTAGTGCCTGTTATGGAGATGAGTGCAGGGATAAGCTCTGTTACCTCATCATCGTCTGTAAACGCAACATCGTATGGAAAATCAGTGCATCTCCCATCCAGATAGACGTTATAATCATCATCTGAGCCAGCCCCTTCGTGAACTGCAATCAAAATCTGATAGTCAGTCCCAGCACCAGTAGCACCAGTTAGATTATGCGATATTCGATGTGAATAACCTGTTAGCCAAGCCATTCTATCTCCTTAAATCAAATATGAGGGAGCATCTTGGTAGATACCCCCTCTATTTAGGTTCATATTCCACCAAGATTATGAACCTTGTTTAGACTGTATCTTTATGGTCTGGTCAACTGTGTCTCCAGCCTCGAATGTCACTGATGCAGCCCACTCATGGAAGGCTTGTAACACAGTTGAATTAGATACATGGGTAAAGATACCAGCACCATAGACAGTATAAGCTCCAGGCTCCCAAGCTGTCTTAGCACAGACAACAGTATCATTGGTCTTGGTGGTAGTATCCAATGTTGGAGTTACTGCTTCCCTAGTTATCCCTGTCTCAGAGGGCAAATCGCTACTATCCTCAGTCAGAGAAGCCATACTAGCAACACTTAGACCAAGATGAGAAAGTGTATCTGGAGCATCACCCTTTAGTAGTTTACTTACACTCTCATATAGTTTTGCAGTTGGTATACATCTTTCAGCCATCTGTATTTACCTCCTTAATATATTCTTGACCTTCAAGGATAAGAATCTTCTTACCAGGTGAGAAGGTCTTTCACCTGTTCTCAGAGCTTCTGAAATATTTTTCCTACGATTTCTCATCGCATATTTTATTCTCTCTGCCTCATATAAGTTCCCCCAGAAATCCTCAGCATCAATGGAACAGAACTGGACAAGAAGATTACCTTTGCTGTCCCTTATACAGGCTTCCCCAATTATCCTAGAACCAGTTGCTGTATCACTCATACCATCTCCTTATAAGACCTTATAGATAATAGCTATTGCACCACCAAGGATACCAGCCAGAGTCAGTAACTGAAGCTTCCATGACCATTCCACTTTCTGTATTAGGTATCTATGGTCATTGCTATAAAACTTCTGAAACCACCCAGGAGCTTCATCTAACCACTTAGGAAGGTTATTCATCCTTCCCCCTTTGGTTGGGCTTCACTTCTCCCTGTCTGCTTATCAACCATCTGGTAACACATAGCCTTAGCTTGTTCTGGGTCTCTACCACTTCTAATCTCTGTGGCTATACAAGCAGACCTAGCTGCCTTTATCTGGGCATCACCTGAGTTCTTATCTAAAGCATCCACTTCTGGTACAGGCATATTATCCTCCTGACTGGTTGGGAGGAGAATCAATCTCTCCTCCCTCCCTAATTTAGATAGTCACAAAAGCGTTGTCGTTGAGTAAAATCCATCCTGTTCCTATAGCATCAAGGACTCCAGCACAGTTACATCTGACATACTTCTTATCAGTAGCAAACCTAACTACATAGACACCAGGTATATCCGATGGGACAGCAACTGTAGTACCAGCACCATAGGTCTTAGTTCCTGCACCAGTTCCAGCAGATGTGATAGTTTTCCCAGCAGCTTCATTGAACACATCCCCAGAATCAACTGGTTGAACTCTAATTAGACCTACTCCACCAATAACCGCTAATGCGGGGTCAAAGTAGGTCAGATAGCCAGTATCAGCAGTTGTTTCCTGGGTTATTAACAGACCTATATCAGCCTGCACAAAGCCTGTGGTAGCTGTGACATAAAACTCCAACTGGTTAGCTCCATAGAGTGTTGGAAACGTAGCTATTGTCCCCCAATTTGCTACCAAATCATCGGAAGCTTCAATGGTCACAACAGCCTTATCAGTATTGATAAAAGCAGCAGACTCTCCAGCACCAAATCCAAGAAGTACCATCACTGCGGCCAAGCCCTTAACCCCTGTCTTACTGATGTCAATAACCTTATTACCATCAGCATTGACAGCGAGGGCTATTGCAGCAACATCAGCTTCATCTATGGAGACAAGTGCTCCACCTGAGCCTAGCCCCTTTAGTATTCCTAACGCATCAAAAGCCATATCGTTATTCCTCCTTTTTACTTATTTTACTAACTCTGTACTATGTTGTCTGGGAAGACATTGCACAGCCTTGCTATTGAACGAGGGTTGACATGAGCAAGTCCCAGAGGCCAGTCTATCTCAGTTCTGTAAACTGGCATAGCCTCTAGTAAACCCTTGTCCACAACTTCCATAGGATATTCTTGGATACCCCAAACATGCTCACCTATCCCAAACTTCACTGCATAGATAGATGTGCTGACATCACTGGTGTATATATCCTGTGGGTCTTCAGTATTGGTGATGATTTCAGTTACCTGGTCGGCCTTCGTCCCAATATCAACCATCCTCACACCAGCAAAGACATCTATGAATCTACCGAACATATCCTGTGCCTGGTTGAGCAGCCTCTCCTGTCTTAGGAGTGAGCTAACCGCAAGCAGACATTTCTTGTTCATAAGCAGTACGTCAGGTTTATGACCATCAATAGAGTAGACTAGGGTAAACAGCTTATCTAAGAAGTTGTTCCTATTAGCTGTATCATACAGGATACCAGCATCCCTGGCAGCACCATAAGTACCCCCACAGTCAATAAACTGGCCTGTATAACCCTCTGCTACAATATCATCCACCCTTACAGATATTCCCTTGAACTCTTCAGGGTCAACTACAGGACTTCCATTGATGAACTTGTCATTGAACTTATAAGCTAACGCTCTGACCATCATTTGCTGTTGAACAGCCCTAGCATCTGCTATGGTGTTCTTAGCCCTAGCAATAGCCTTGTCAGTATCAATCATTCCACCCAGCAATGAAATCACCTCTGTCTTCTGTTCAAAGTGTCCAGTAGACTCTGCATATCCAGCGTTTAGCTTACGAAAGCCAACACTTGGCAGGTCTTGGTACTTCACAACAGCAGTAGATAGTGTTCCAATAGTCTCCCAAGGAACTACCTCCATCATAGAGGCTTCCATCAAGAGTGTATCTATTACTGATTTCCTCAGAACATCAGTTTCTATTTTGCTTAGTTCAGCTAATGTCCAAGCCATATTCTCTTTTCCTCCTTATTATTATTTGTTGCTAGACGATTCATAAGCCTGTCTAGCAAGTTCCATTGGTGAACCTTTCAATTCACCTGAGCCCCCACCTGAACCAAGGTCAGGAGATGGCCTCTTGTCCCCAAGCACTTCTAATACTGTTCGCATCTCTGTTTCTGACATCTTAGAAGCTCTCTCATCAGAGACTCCTCTCTTTTTAAGTGCATCCTTGAGTTCAGAAGCAGTCTTCTCTTGGATACTTTTTAGCTCAGTAGTCTTAGTTTCAAGCTGAGATTTAGCATCATTCAACTCTTGCCTAATCTTTCCAAGCTCTTCTGCATTGGGGGCATTTTTTAGTTGCTCTTCAAGGCCTTTGACCTTTTCCTCTGCAGCCTGTAGTTTTCCACCAAGACTTTCCTTGATGCCAACATACTTACTCCAGGGGACTACTTTAGGATACTTACCCTCAGAATCCCTCTCCAGCTTAACGCTGCCTTCTTCATTGGGTTCAATAGGGGTAATCTCCTCATTGTCCTTGCCTTCATCAGACATTGTTCTTATTCCTCCTTTTTAAGGTACTGTCTCTATTATAAAACAGCCAGTTTATTTTGTCAAGTCCTACTCAGGTAAAAGTTTAGCCCAATCTGGTATCTCAGGTAAAGCTGTCCAATGTACCCTCCTTACTATGTTTCCTTGTTCATCAAGGAAGTCAAAGCTACTGAAGTATTGCTCCAAGATTTCTTTAGCATTTTTAGAATGAAGGGTAGAAACCTGTTCCCAGAAGTATAAAGCAGCATCAACAGCAGGGTGGGTAATACGATAGTCTACCCTCTCACTGGAAGGAAGGTCTTTATATTCTGCTAACAATGATTCACATTGGTAGGCAAACCTATCAAGGTTAGAGAAACCACTTCCTTCCATATCCACCTGCCAGATTGGTACTCCTTCTTCCTCTACCTTATTCATAAGGTCAATCCTGTATGAACTCAGGGTATAGTACTTCCCTTCTACACTCTGACCTAATTGCTGCCTCTTTTCATCCATGAACTTTGCTACCACTTGGGTAGTTTGGAATATCTCATCAGGGTCTTGGAGATAGAAGAAAGCAGTCAACCAATCTCTTTCACCATGAGCTATTCGTAAGAGTTGGGTAGCTATTCCTGGTGTGAAGGTTTTCTTCATGTTACTCCAACCTTCATTAAACCTTTGGTCATCTTGAGTAAGGAAACCTGCTACCAAGTTAGCCACTGCACCAGGAATCTCAAGACCAGGAAGTTCACCTGATATAGCATCAGCTAGGTAGTTCAATGAAGTTATTCCTGTATACTGCCAGGCTTCAAGTCTCTTTCTGTCTCTCAGTGAGAAGGCAAAGGCAACAATAGCCATATAAAGGAGGGCTGATTTGTAGGTCATTGACCAATTCTTCTTAGGCATAATTTCACTCAGAGTCTTACCTTGCTCCTTGGCATAGTTAAGATATGCTTGGGAAGGACTCCTCTTTATCCACTTTATTCCTAACTCTACAAAGTTCTCACCCCAAGTTGCAAGGACAGTGAGTACTCTCCCCATAGAACTCTGACCCAGCTCCATAGCATTCATCTGGGTATAAAGGTATTGGGTATCAGCAGCTACTTCATCACCCCTCTCTATCCATAAGGACTGGGGTGCATCAGGGAACAAGGCTTTAGCCTCCGCATACCCAGCTAAGAAAGCATTGGACACATTCAATCTATCTGCAGCTCTGAACATAGAAAGAGCTATCTCCCTAAATTCCTGTGACCAACGAGAACCAAAAGCCTCATCAATTCCAGGTAGGTAAGCACCTTTCCTTGAACGGATAGCAAGAGATTGTTCCATAGCAGCCTTACCCTCTGCTGTTGCTCTCAAGGCTATACCTTTAGCAAAGTTACCAGCTCCTACCTCACATAAGGTCAGGATATTTTGACTCAAGTTCCTGATTGCAGAACTAGGCTTCAATCCCATCCATAGGGTGTAGTAGATATTAGCTAAGTTGTAGGAAACCATACCAGCAAAGTTACCACGAGTTAAGAGATTAGCAAATGGTTTCCCTCCTGGTAATTTCTCAAGCTTTGCAGCTATCCCCCTAAACATATTATTTGTCTCTATATCTAACTTTGAAGGAGCACTTGTCATTCTTCTAGTATATTCACGAAAATATCTACGAACTATTGGGGGAGTGTTAGTATCATTAGCTATTACTGCTATCTTCTGGAGGAGAGGCTCATAGTATAGAACTCTCAATGCTCTGGAATCATAAGCCCAAGCTGCTGCAAAGGGGTCTTCAATAAGACCAGTAGTCGCTCCCAATCTCTCCTGAAGATAAGGCATAAACACTGTCTTCGGAGCACGATACTCAAGGGCTCTAAGAATGGCAGGGTCAGGAGGATGTCCTTCCTTATATTGAGCCATCATATCAGCCTCAAAAATGTGGGTAATATAGTTCTCTCTCCTCTGCTCCTCTGGGATACCAAGTCTATCTGCCCACTCATCAAAGTGTCTCTTGAAGAAGTCTACAGCTTGCTGCTCCTCGGTAGTAAGTTCCTGAGTACCAGGATTCTCTAGCTCTCGGAATACCAGGTATCTCCTCTCCTTCTTCACTAACTTTGACATCTCTAATAGCTCCTGTCTAAAGGCTATCCTAGCCTCCAGCATATTAACCTCTGCCTCTTGGACTGTCTTATAGAGCCTGTATAAACCAAGCATCTCAAAGATTTTCCTAGATGGTCTTGCTCTCTCCTTAATACTTATATCCTGGATAATAGGAGACTCATCAACAACCTCTGTTGGGATAGGCTCATCAGGGTCTATTGGGATTCCACCTTCACTGTATATCTCCTCTGAGGTTACAGTAGGTTCTACCACAGGTTTTGTAACTTCAGGTGGTTTAGGTGTAATTTCTTCTGCTTTACCCCATAATTCCTTAAAGCGTTCCTCCAGTTTATTAGCAGGGTCAAAGGTTTCAGCATAGTCCGCCAAGCTATCTATCCATTGTTTTTCAGCCCTAACTCTTTCTGCTTGTTCCAACGCAGATAATTTCTCAGGTGGATAAAGTTTATAATATTCCTCTTGAGCTTTTTCTACAAAGGACAAGCCTCTTTCCCTCCAATCATGGTATCGCTTCTCAAGAAAACTGCCAAAGGATTCTATTGCAGTAATTTCTTCTGTGGTGGTGGAAACAGTCTCCCAGTCCACCTCACCAATATATCTCTTATAAACCCTCAACATATCAGGAGACATCTCTGACTCAGGAGCAAATCCTATCTTGTTCTCCTCAACATACTTCAAAACAGCATCCAAAGCTTTATGGCTCTTTTCTGTATGTGGCTCAGCAGATACAATAGAATCAAGAGTTAATACCCCATCTCTAACATGAGCTGTAGCAGCCATAAGAGGATTTCCCTCATTATCAGTAAAGATTATTGCTTCACCTTCGGATATAGGGACTGTATGCAATGAATTAGGTTTAACTTCAACCTCCTCAAGATAGGTCTTAGCCTCTTCAAGCTTCTGTTGCTGGACATAAGCTGGCATAGGAGTACCTTGCTCTGTCACACCCAAAACCTCCCTCCGAGCAGCAGTACCCCAGAATTCCTGTTCCTTAACACCACCTTCAAGTGCTCGGATAAATCTCTCCTCAGCAGTTAAAGGTCGTAACTTCTTTAGTTCACTGGTAATATTATCCCTAATCTTCTGGGAAGTTTGAATCTTCTTCTTCAAATCTATTAACCTATCCTGTATATCAGCCTTATTCCAAGGAGAAGTAGTAGTTTCCATCTCAGCCACAGCAGCATCATAAGCATTCTGGTAGTCCCTAACAGCTGAATCAAACTTCTCTAGTTGGGTCTGGAGGAACTCTATCCTCTTAGTGTGGACTCTCTTAGTTGGGTCAGTAATCTCAGCATTGTAAGCATCCTCCTTGGCTACCTCTGTAAGGTCTGCAATAAGCTCAGCACCATCTGGGGTAGAAGCATAGTCATCCAAGGCTATCCTAGCTGCTGTTAGCTCAGCCTGAGCTTTCTCTACACCTTTAGCCTCAAGTTCCTCTATTGACTCTGCAGTCAAGGTATCATAGATTTCCTTCTGCTCAACAGTCATATAAGTCTCAGTATTATTGATAATATTGGAAAGAATATCACCACCACCACCCATACCAATACCCATCATACCACCAAGAGTAGCTGCTAACTGAGCTTCAGAATCCCACCTCCAAGGGTCTTCTTCACCCATAGCTGCCCTCTGTATCGCTAACTGATAACGTTCCTCCCAACCCTCTTCTAAACCTGTTATCACTATCCTACCTCCAACTCTAGCAACAGTGAATAATCCCTTAGCAATCCCATTGGCTAATATCTTAGCAGTTGGAGGTATAGGAGCTAAGGATGCAATAGCCTCTCCCATATCTAAACCAGCAAGCTTCATATTGTTCCAAAAAACCTCATTAAACACCCCCTCTGCTTCTTTGGGGGTAAATCCTCTATTTAATGCTTCATCATAACTCTCAGCAGCCTCAGTTATAGATTCCATGGGTCTTGAGAGTGATGCACTACCTGCACCAGCAAAGAGATTCTGGATAATCCAACTTCCAAATTTACCAAGTTTAGAGGTAGAAGTAACTAATCTACCAGCTACTTTGCCCCCTACTGCAGACCCAGCAGACCATCCAAGAAGAGTCAAGGGAAGAAGAAGTACTTGGAGGGGAAGAGTCCTAACTCCCTCTAAGAACAGTTGCATAGCTTGTGGAGTAGTCCAAAATCTAGGGTCAAGTAAATTTGTCATCTTAAAATCTGCAAGACTAGCTACCTGTGGCATAGTTTTTTCTAAAGCTTCTGCACCTTGGAACATATCATTCATAAAACCATCCTTCCCTAAGAGATGAGCAGCCCCCCCAAACAAAGTAAGGGCAGAAGATACACCAGAGTTCCAAGCTTGACTTATTAGCGTAGTTTTAGGATAACTGCCCTGCTCATGAAGGGCTTTAAGTTCCCATATATCCTCCTCTGCCCAAGGAAGAGTAACATCAGTAATCCCCGTGTTTACTGTGTACCACTGTGTAATTGCTTCTGTACTCCCATCAGATTCTATGAAGTTCAATATAGCCTTATCAGTCAACAAGGGATAAAAGTATCTAAGTTGCTCCGCCATATATGTAAAGTAATCAGTAGGTGAAGTAACAGGTAAAGATAGGGATAAGTTATAGCAATCAAGAAGTGTATCAATTTCTTGGCTAATAAAAGGACTGTCGAAGTATTCCCTTCTCTCTGCAGGAGACCATTTTTCAGCATAAGGTTTTACCTGCCCAACCGCACATTTATACCTAAAAAACCAATCCTCGACTTCCTCCCTAGTTCCACCAATAGCAAAGAATTCAGTATAAGCTTGTGTTGGCAAAGTGGTATATTTGGTTCTAAGTAACCAATATGCCTTATCTTTATCAGAGGAATTTGTTGGAGGAGATGGAGAAGGACTTTCTTGAAGTTCATACTCCTCAGCCAAGGATAGAGGGACAACCTTACCATCTTGGTCAATATTAGCCACCCTCTCTCCACCAAAATAAATCCCATCATCCTTCTTCTGGATAGCTATGACTCGTTCATTCACTCCTGGAATACCAATAGTAATAGTATCAGGGACTCCAGTATCAGCAATCTCTTGCAATCGAGCTTGTTGGGCTGCTTCTATATCACTGACAAGGTCTCCAGAAGGGGTAACACCTGCTTCCCCCAGCTCAGCATTTACATTTTCATTGATAACATCCTGGAAGGCTTGTTCAGGATTCTCTACTTGTGGGGGATAAGCTAATTCGAGATACCTACCTATCTCATCGATGTCCTGGGAAAGTGCTACAGCAGATAAGATTTGGGTAGGGGATATTTGAGAGGCAGGATAAACACTGATAGACTTCATCCAATCTTCTATGTCTTCTGGAGCTGGAAATCCTCCTGTGTAGAGTTGAGCAACTTCCTCTATGGACTTCCCTGCTATCTCTGTATTATATTCTATGAACCATTGTCTCTCCTCATCGGTCAAAGGAAGCCTTAATGTCTCAGGTGAACGAGGGGATAACTCAGGAATAAATTTATAGAGTTGAGCTTCTTCACCACTGAGAAGACCTTGCAAGGCAAGGGAGGTAATATAATCCTTAATGGTTGGTGCTCTCTCTGATACTTGTTTTACCCTCTCTAACTCCCTAATCTCAGTCTCAGTCTCCCTTATATAGACATCAGCCTGTTCTGGAGTAAGACCATATTCTGTCCAAGGGGTCACATTCCTAAACCATTGGGGAGGGTTATATAACAAAGCAGCTACACCTCTGGCAGCTCTCTCAGGGAAAGGTGTCTGTCCCCAAACCTCAGGGGTAAACCTTGACATATAGATGTCTTTCTGGGCTGCAGCTAACTTCCCTAAATCTTCTAACCTAGCTGCATCCTGCTCTGTGAACTGGGTAGGAAACTTGGGAGTCTCTGGTAACTTTGGTAAACCTTGATTATTGTTTGCCATATTAACCTCTTATTACTCCTCCTTTACCAATCATATTTCTAAGCTCTTGGGGGGTAAAGCCAGTTGTTGCCTCTGGGGGTATAACACCTGACCTAGCCCCAAGAACCCTCCTTGTATTTCCAGTTGCTCCACCTTTTTCCCTTTCCTCAGCTATTGCCCCAGCTTCTAGGGGTCTCCCTTGACCTGGAGCTGGTGCTCCTATCTGAGCCTCCATAGCATTAGCTACATTATCAAATAAATCAGCCTGCCTTGAATCCCCCCTAACTCGGAGATACCTGGCATGATTTCTAAACAAGGCTATCTTCTCAATAGCAATAGCTTCAGGAGAATCAAGAATAATGTCCCTCCGCTTAGCTCTGATAATAGCCTGTGGGTCTTTCTTTCCTAGTACATCATGGATAAGGGTAGCTTTATCAAGGTGGTCTCTGAGGTAATAAGCTATTGTTCCCTTCTCAAGCATATCTTCTGGGGTAGCTACACTAGATTCAACAGTAATATTAACATCATCAGGGATGTCTACTGGTTTTAACTCTTCAATAAACTTTCCCCTGATATTAAAAACCTTCCCACTCTTCTTGAGCTGGGATAGCTCAAAGTTATCCCCTTCCTCTATGAAGAAGTGCTTAGCATCCATGTATGGGTAAAGAATCTGATTGGCTGAACTGGAAGCAAGCTGGGACAAAGCATACCCTGATTTCTGTCCTTCCATCATCCCAAACACAGCATCGTTAAAGCTTCCCTTCTGCTTTTCCCTGCTAATATCCATAAGATGAGCCTGGACTTCAATAGGTATAGCTGGGGGAGGGACTCTTACAAGACCTTGCTCACCAGGAGCATAGTGGAAAAGAGGTGCTCTCTCCCTTAGTTGCTCTACTGTAGCCTGTGGGGTCTGACTAAATTCTTCTGTTACAGGCTGCGCTGTATCCCTAAGAATCTGACTTATCATAGTCCTCCATTTATTGTAGGCAGACTCCACAGACTCATTAACCTCAAAGATACTTCTACCTGAAAGTTTCTTCCAATCACCTGTCTTCTTGGTAAGACTTCCTTTATCTGGGAAACCAGCTACAGGAGCTACAAGAAGCTTCATCTCAGGTCTATCAGCCAAAGCAGTCACCTGCTTCCCATCAATAAGTATCATATTATAAAAGGTATCCCCAACCAATCTCCAATAATCGTCAAGGACTACCTCTGCAGTTGGGGAAAAGATACCTGGATACTCATAATCCCACCCTTCCTTACTCTCTGCCTTTAGTTTAGCCTCTTCCCTTGTAATCTTATAACTATGGACACAAGCCACAAGCTTACCATCAGCATACCTGGGATAAACATCATAAGGATTCCAAAGTTGAGCTTTGAGTAGTCCCGTCTTTCCATCGAACATAAGAACACCTGAATACCAACCAAGGACTAAAAGATAGTGACCAAGTTCATCAAGGAAAGGCATAGAACCACCAAGCTTCCTCTCTCTGTCTATCTGCTTCCATACATACTGACATCCCCTATCAACTTTAGCTCTCTTATCCAGCTCTACAGCAGACTCACTGCTAATAGACATCGAATGGGAAAGCTCACCCCTAGTAAGGAGATAATGAGCCATATTATAGAAGGTTTGAGGTTCATTGCTTACATAAGACTCAAGACCTTTAGCTGCTAACTGGTCAATCAAAGTAAGAGTTTCATACCATTCCTTGAATTTAAGATTTCTTTGATACCAGAAGTTCTTGAGACTTTGAATATCTTGTCTTACCTTACTTATATCATTTTCCATAATCCCTCCTTACAGTGAAGCTACCAGTTCCATGTATTATAACTCCCTTGGAAACCTTTCGCCACTGCTCCAGTCTTTCTCACTGTAAGGGCTATCATAAAAGCTAGAGCCAAATCATCAAAGGTCTGGGCTTGCTCTCTATACTTTGTCTTCAATTTTACAAATCTAAAGCTACGAAGCTGCCTGACCAGGTTAGAATCCCATAGTTTAATCTGGGGAAGGTTCTCTCTGGTCACAGTCATTAAGAGACTCCTCGTTTGGTCATTACTCCACCAACCCCTCTGGTTTGTCATCCTCCCTGTAGTAAAGTCTACCTGATGAGCAACATTAGGGTAATCTGCAAGCTGCTCCAAGACAGCATAACCTGTAAAGTTTCTCTCTACTGCTATCATAGCATTATTATACCATTTACCCATCTTCTTCAATACTTCTGCGAACTGGTGTGGTTCAAGTCTAGCCTGGAATGTAGCACATACTCTCCAAAGACTATCTATGACCACAGCAGCACTATAACTTCCCTCTGGAGCACCCGAAGATGTATCAGCCCCTATCATATAGTTCATCTTCTCAATGGGTGGAATCCAGTATGTCCAACCATCTGGGTGCCTCTCTCCATCATAACAGACATTGGCTAGGTCTGTCAAGAGGCTCTGGTCGAAAACAGGGTCTCCAACAGTGATGAAACAATCAACATCATTCTCAGGATACTCAATGAAGAATAAACCACCTTTCTCTGCTAACTTGAATCTCCTCCACCTTATCTGGTCTTCATTGAGTTGGTGGGTATCAACAAGAAATTGTTCATCCTCAGTATAAGTAAGCTCCCCTACATCCTGGGGCTGTAGAAGGTTAAGGATTTCTGGGTCTTCTGGATTCCTTGGTATCTGGTAATCTTTACCTAACCACCAAGGAAAGAAGAAAGGTTTATAGGGACTCTTCCCCTCTCTAGCCTTTACCCAAGTCTCATAGAAGATATTATTCTCCCCATTAGGACTGGATTCTAGTGTAAGTTCACCATTCAGAGGAACAGCATCCTGGATACCTGATAGAATCTTCTCCCCACCTTCATAGAAGGCTACCTCTGAAAGATGACCCATGTGAATTGTATCCCCTCTTGAGAATGCTCTAGCCCCTGATGTACCAATATAGATACTACTATCGAGTTCAGGGAAGCTCTTCTCAGACCTTGATTCAGCACCAAGAGCTGGCTTGGGACTATCCATAGAC
>Ga0315545_1000573_pt1 | contig 38571 bp, 31 predicted proteins | sample SalMarSW160210MG_FD_203096 | JGI IMG/M metagenome (GOLD analysis project Ga0315545, IMG submission 203096) | Salt marsh sediment microbial communities from the Plum Island Ecosystem LTER, Massachusetts, United States - Salt Marsh Sediment SW1602-10 ...
CTGCCCCTGCATGTTGTAGGCAGGGGTGGTTTCTCCGGCATGGTTCGTTGTAACTATGAACTATGAACAACGAACCCTGAACTATGTGCACCCACAGGGACGGAGTATGGCTATTCGTTTCAAAGTTCAATTCCCGCGCTGGCTTAATCGGCTGGTCCTGTTTGCACTCACTCTTTATCATTCTATTCGTCTTCGCTGCCCCGTCCGCATCATCCCGCTCACAAAGGGCAAATTCGCCATCGTTGACCCCGACGATTATCCTTCTTTAAGCCAATACAACTGGCACGTCGTCACGCACGATGGCTATTACTACGCCGCTCGTCGCGCCCGCGTCAGCGAGTGCCGTTCCCGCGGCACGGTCTTTATGAATCGCGAAGTCCTCAAAGCCCCGCCCAACCTCCTCGCCGACCACAGAAACCACCACACCCTCGACAACCGCAAATCCAATCTTCGCCCCGCAACCTACGTCGAAAATGGCCGAAACCGAAGAAAGGTAAAAACGCGCAGCAAATCCTCCAAATACAAAGGCGTCACCTTCCACAAATCTAAAAAACGCTGGCGGGCCGTTATCAGCTACCAGGGCCGCTCTATTCAACTCGGCGAATTCAAAACCGAACTCGAAGCCGCTCACGTTTATGATAAGGCCGCTATAAAGTATTTTGGCGAGTTCGCCTGCTTGAACTTCCCTAAAGATGCTCCTGAGTCCTGAGCAAGCGTAGCGCGTCGATGGGCTTGCTTGAATTTTCCTAAGCGCGGCGAAGGTCCTCGGGTGTAACTCCTTTGCCTGCCCCAGCATGCCGTAGGCCGGGGCGTTCTGTCGAAAAGCTTGTGTGAATTTTCAGAAAGTCAGAAAGATTGATATTAGGGCGATTGTATTTTGATGTTCGTGGAGTATAATGCGTAAATAAGATAACAGGACCATCTTATTTACGTAAAGGATTTCAGGGATGATACGCTTCTACGAGAAGGGTATTGATGTAATTAAAAATGCTTTTATTGGGGCAAATAAAGGCATCATTTGCACGCCTTATTATACGGAGCGAGGACTCACGCTATTAGACCCATTTTTCAATGTAGCAGAGGAGGTTGAATTTTGGACGCGATTCAGCCCTCTTGACTGGCGAGCAGGTGTGGCCGATATGGCGGCATTGAAACGCAGAGTTCAAACTGTTATGGAGCGTAATAAAAAATTTACACTCTACGTCTCGGATGACTTACACGCAAAAATATACTCGTTTTCCAACAATAAGGTGATAATAGGGTCTGCGAATCTTACATGGCCAGCCATGACAACTAATATAGAGATAATCTGTGAGTTGTCAAAGGACGATGCGACCTATTTTTTGCCCTCTTTGTCAACCTTCGTTGCTCGATTGACACCTGTACCAATAGATGTTTTTATTGATTATGTTACCGTTTCGGCGGATGCCATAAGCAAACCATCCGAAGGTCCAGCAGAAGAAGACGAAGACATGAACGCTGCGATTGCCCTCGCAGAGGATACACTCAGGAAATCTCTCGTTCCAAAAGCCCCCAAGGCCCCGTCTATCCCTCCGTTGGAAATCGAAGATTTCTTTAAATATTGTCGCAGGGAAAAGACTAATTTAGCTCGTGAAATTATAGCTCGAGGATTAAAAGGAAAACATAGCCTTCAGGGACATGTGAAACACTGTTATTACGGTGCTGTACAGTTCTTATCTGAGCATTCGCAATTTATTGATGAAATATCTGCCACTCCACACGAGTCATTATACGATTTCACAGATGCTATCCGCACTGAATGGAGAGATTTCCTGCATAAACATGCGAGGGAGATTGACAAAGAAAGAGATTTTAGCTTCCGGACTCTAAGAGTCTATCTTCCCCCTAGCTTAGGTGGAATCTGTACGGGTGGCGGAGGTGGAAGTGGAACACTCAAACGGGTATTACCAATAGTTGCCAGAATGCTGAAGGCATCAGGGAACAATAAATGACCAAGATGGATTTCCTCAACAACATTGTATTAGGTGATTGCTTAGAGCTCTTTCCAAGAGTTCGCGAAAACTCAATTCGTACGATACACACAAGTCCACCTTACAATATCGAAAGGAATTATGAGGGCTATAACGATAAACTCGGTGTGAAGGATTATTTAGATTTTATAGAAAAAATCCTGTCTGAATGTATGAGGTCTTTAGTCCCTGGAGGTTCCCTTTTCTGGCAAACTGGCTATACAACAGAGCAAGAAGAGTATATCACACCTATAGACCACCTTACCTACCCTCTTTTTCAGAAGTTGGGCTTTCGTTTGAAAGACCGTATTATTTGGCGATACTGGGGAGGTATGGCTTTCAAGGCCAAATTTACAAACAAACACGAAACGATTCTCTGGTGGGTTAAACCGGGACAATCCAATACGCAATCAAAGTTTGATGTCTTTCCGGTTAGAGAGGCAACAAAGTTCTACGACTCCCGTAATAATCTTTTTGGGCGCAACCCCGGCAACGTCTGGGAGGTAGACCGTGTAGCATTTGGAAGCAATGGCCAAACATCACATATCGCGGTATTTCCAGAGGAAATATCCGATAGGATCATCCTGTCTACAAGCGATGAGAACGATGTTGTCCTCGACCCCTTTTCCGGCAGTGGCACTTTTTGTAAAGTAGCTAAATCTCGCGCACGACACTTTATAGGGTTTGAGATAAGTCCTCTCTATCACCAGGAATCTGTTCAACGACTCTCTCTCCAAGCTAGAGGGGAGCTTTTGAGTGTCATGTCGGAGATTGTTAAGGAACATGTATTCGGCACTATTGGGACCAAAAAATTCGGTTCGGTTGAAGATAAGGTGATGAATCTTCTTTCTCCTTTCTCTTTGAAGCCATACGAAGGCACATTTATAAAACCATATTTAGACGCCCTATGCGCTGGTCATGAGGATGTTGTAAAGAAATCCGACAAGAAAAGACTTTGGAACGATTTGGAAGAGATATTACCGCCGACTGGAACCAATAAGAACGGCAAAGATCCAGTTGGCCTGATTTCTCTTGTGGACCGAGCCTACATGCGAGCGTACAAGCTGCACAAAGTATACAGCAGCGCAATGCGTTTTCATTGTGCCGCCAAGTGGCTCGTTATGCTTCAATCTGCGATTGCACAAAACAGAAAAGAAGGATGGAGAAAAATTTTAACTTCTCTTGCTGAGTCTGAGACGGGAAATTATTCCCTTGCAGAAGATAAAATTTCACTCATATCACGAAAGGAAAAGGTTAAGATAGATGCTATCGAACCTTCCTCTTTAGAGGACTCCCACGAGAACATCATGACACCTCGGTTGTTTCGGTAACATTCTAATACCAAGATAGGCAGGCCTAATTTTTCTCTAATTTTTCATTGCAAACTCGCCGATGGGGTGTATAATAGGTAATGATATGGTTAAGTGCGGTACAAGCTGTTCAATTCATTCCTGCCGAATCGGCCTGTTACTGCTGCTGCGCCGTTAAGGCGCAGAGAACCGTAATACCACAACTCAATTCCCCCCTTTTAAACCCGCAGAAGCGGTATTTTCTGGCTTTTGACCCGCTTCCGCGGATAATAAGGGCCTTAATTACGAACTTTGAAAATTTATGTTAAACCCGTGAGATGCAGCTTCGCTATCTCACGGGTTAAATCCGTGTCTAAGGAGTAAGAAAAATGCCCGCTCTTTCAGCTTTTTTAGCCGGAGGCCGAGCATAGAATGAATTATAAACAGTGTAAATCCGTGTTAATCCGTGTCTAAGGAGAAAAAAAACCGTGCCCGCCCTTCTCGCTGTAAAGCCGGGGGGCTGAGCATAGCAGGAAGGATTGGAGATATAGCGATGATAGACAAAGTATTGATATTTGACACGACCTTGCGTGACGGCGAACAGGCCCCCGGCGCATCATTATCGGTGGCTGAGAAGCTCGAAATCGCCCACCAGTTGGCCGTATTAGGCGTGGACATAATTGAGGCCGGCTTCCCGGTCTCTTCGCCGACCCAGTTCGAAGCCACCCATCGAATCGCCGAAGAGGTCGCCGGCAGCACAATTTGCGCCCTTGCCCGCGCCCACGAAAAGGACATCGCCTCGGCAGGCAATGCCGTTGCGCCCGCGAAGCGTAAGCGCATTCACACGTTCATTGCCACCAGCCCGATACATATGAAGCACAAACTGAACAAGAACCCTGCCGAGGTCTTGAAAATGGCCGTCGACGCCGTCACCTTTGCGAAGTCATTCACCCCCGACGTCGAATTCTCGCCGGAGGACGCCTGCCGAAGCGAGATGCCGTTCCTCATCGAAATCCTCACGGCCGTAATCGAAGCCGGCGCCACGACCCTGAACATCCCCGACACCGTCGGCTACGTCCTGCCGTACGAGTACGGCCGAATCATCGCCGAGCTTGTATCGAGCGTCCCTGGCATAAATAAAGTAATTGTATCTACACATTGCCACAATGATTTAGGTCAGGCGGTGGCGAATTCGCTGGCGGGGGTGAGGAACGGGGCGAGGCAGGTGGAGTGCTCGGTCAATGGCTTAGGCGAGCGGGCGGGCAACGCCGCGCTCGAAGAGGTGGTGATGGCGATACATACGCGGCCAGACTTTTTCGTGGGTTCGGCTTTGCTTACTACGGATGGTTCGACTATGCTCACCACAGGCAAGGGCGGGGCCTTCGACGGCGCTCAGGGTAAAGCGAAGCCGCTGACGACGAATATCAAGACGACGCAGATTTATAAGACCAGCCAGCTTGTGAGTCGGCTGACGGGATTCGTGGTGCAGCCGAACAAGGCGATTGTGGGCGCAAATGCTTTTGCACACGAAAGCGGCGTGCACGTGGACGGGGTTTTGAAGGAGCGCTCGACGTACGAGATTATGACGCCGGAGACGATTGGGCTTTCGGGTTCGAGAATGGTCTTAGGCAGGCATACTGGAAGGCATGGGTTCGCTGACAGGTGCAAGAAATTAGGATATAAGCTCTCGAAGCAGGAGCTTGAGATTGCATACGAGCGGTTTTTGCAGGTGGCGGACAAGAAAAAAGAGGTGTTCGATGAGGACCTTACGGCGATTATCGATGATGAAATTCGCGCGGTAGAACGTACATACGACCTGCAATACCTGAAGGTATTGATAGAGACGGGTAATGCGCCTGTGGCAACGGTGAAAATAAAGACCAAAGACGAAACCAAAGAGGCACAGGCAGAAGGCGATGGGCCTGTGGATGCGGCATACGAGGCGATAAAAGAGGCGACGGGGTACAGCCCGAAGCTGGAAAATTACTCGATACGCGCAGTCACCAGCGGGAAAGAGGCCCTTGGCGAAGCGACCGTGAAGATAAAGCAGGATAATCGAACCTATATCGGCAGAGGTATCTCGACGGACATCATCGAGGCCAGCGCCAAGGCGTATATCGACGCGATTAACAGGATGGTTGCGCGAAGCGGCACCGACGAAGAACCGAGCGTCAAAGTGGAGCTTTAATTTCAACCACAGATTTCACAGATTACACTGATAAACGCTGCTTTTTTCACCGCGGAGAACGCAGAGACCGCTGAGAATTTTAACCGCGGATTGACACGGATTCCTTCGACAAGCTCAGGACAGGTAAGACGGATTTTATAAAGCCACAGAGCAAAAGAGTTCACAGAGCATTTCTTTGACACAGATTGACGCTGATTAACACTGATTTTGCTTGGCTGGGCGCCCTTAACAAATCCTGTTCTTTAAGCAAGCCCATTCGGCTGCGCTCAGGACAGGCTTAGACGCAGAATTTGTCATCGTCCACTGAATCCCGAAAAACACGGGCTTCTCTTTCTAAGCCAAGCAAAATACACAGATTTTAGTCCTCTGTTTTCTGTCATTAGTCCTCCGATTTTCTTAGTGCCTTGCCTGCCCCTGTATGTCGTAGACAGGGGTTTTGGAGCAGCATTTAAGAATATAATGATTCCTTTGCCACAAAGACCCGAAGACACGAAGATTAAATAGTTTTGAGTTTTAAGTTTTAAGTGTTGAGTTGAAGGATTGCGGACTTGTCCGCCGAAGGCGGACGGATTTTATAAAGCCACAGAGCACACAGAGAGCACCGAGAAACAGTCAGCTTAGCCCGCCACACTGCACGGCGGGCAAGTGTTCTTGGCGAGTGTTCTTCTTAAAGCAAGCCCATTCGACTTCGCTCAGGACAGGCTTTGACAGAACGCCTCACCTGCGCCCACTATTGCTTACGCAGTTTTTATGAAGCTGACTGCTTGTAGCTAAGCCTTGCGATAGACTAAGGATTCACAAAGATAAATCATTCTTAGTGCCTTGGTGGTGAAATAAACAAAAAGCTTGCCTGCCCCTGTATGTCGTAGACAGGGGTTTTGGAGCAGCATTTAAGAATATAATGATTCCTTTGCCACAAAGACGCGAAGACACGAAGATTAAATAGTTTTGAGTTTTTAGTTTTAAGTTTTGAGTTGAAGGATTGCGGACTTGTCCGCCGGAGGCGGATTGCGGATTTCAGAAGAAATAAGTATGGTGTCTTTAATAGCATCAAACCGCGAAAAAAAAGAACAAAATATTAATCTGGAGAACTAAAAACGGTAGCTGTCCCCGGTTTTCGTTGATGTTGTAAAAAGGAGAACTTGGGGGCAGGCAAGTAGACCGAAGTGGATTACACAATAGAGCGAAATCTATTTGCTCTTCGGATTAAAGATTGGTCGGGCCACTGTGATCTGTCAGGAGGCAAGTGTATTTTACCAAGGGAAGCCTCGAAAGCTGGCAGACCGCCATCAAGATGGAGGAGTTCCAACTGGGTTTTCTTCTCTGGATTCAATCGCATAGTAAATCGAGAAGTTAAGTAGATCATACCAGTGTCAAAAGCACGATGGTAAGTTGGTGACAATGCGATCCCGTTCTTAACGTGATCGGGACTATTTGGGGCAGCAACAGGGAGTATATGACAGGATTCTACTAATCGCAATTGCATGCGGGTGATTGCACATCGATGCCCATATGCAGTCAATACTTTTTCCCGGAAGTTGGCATCCCTAGATGCTCTACTTATAGTTTGAACTAAACGGCGACGCTCTCTGCTGAGATGCGACAGTTGTGCTTCGGTTAAAGGTTCACAAGATGATGCAGTTCTTAGGACCCTGAGTGTTGGTGTGTTCCGAGCATTTCGGTGCAGACTCTCTGAATTACGGATATATGTGAGGATCTGGTCCGGTCGAATGGCAACTGTTGTTTCGCTATTTTCCTTTCGATGGAATGCAAGGCCGTTTTGAAGAGCTTCGTGAAGAGATCGGATATTAACTTGGACCGAAGGGGACCCCGTAGTGAATATTCTATGGAGTTGTATGTCGAATCCTGCAAACATATGCAAGTTAGGCTCATAGCCGATTATGATGGTTGGACCGCTTGGATTCAATGGGAGTGGTGAACTTACTCCGGTCATTTGTATGCGGTACTCATTTCTGAGTTGGGGACGACCACCAGGCGTAAGCGTCCATGCATATACCCATAGAAGGATTGATTCCGAAGCATCCGATATGGCAAACTTTCGAGGATGGGCACGAATTCCTGAGAGCAATACAGAACTTGCACCACATTCTGAAATCGCGTCAGCGATTGCGTCTGTTAATTGTCGAGGAGAAATCGCAGGCACTATCTATGCTCCCGTATGCTGAGAATATTCATGCTTTTTCTTGTTCGGACGTGTCTTCCCACCGTCCGACGCAAGAGGTGCTTCTTCGTCAGGGCGCCAAGTTGCGCTAGGGCGATAAACTCTGTAATACTTATCCCGACCATTGCTCTTTGGGAGCGGAAAGAGTCCTTGATCTACACCAAAACGCGCAATCGCTCCCTTTAAGTATTCCTCCACATTATCCACACATATCCAGTAGCGCTCGAGTCTCTCTGACACTTCTCCTGTGACACAGCTTCCTGCAAAAGGATCGATGACAAAATCCCCAGGATCGGTAAGCATTCGTATAAAGTACTCAGGGATGTCACTCGGAAACCGTGCAGGGTGAGGGGTTAGGTTGTTCTTCTTACAGTATCTTAGATATGGTGAGTTACTCTCCGTATTCGCAACGGCAATTAGATTAGGCGGAATAGCGGCTTTGTTATCGACCACAAACTTTTCACTGATATCGTGTCCGCTTGGTCGCAGTTTCGCCTTGTAACCATTTTTAAGAAGATCACGCATTGCTTCACTATAGGGTGCTAAAACTCGGCGATTGCTGGCCTTCGGCCATGGTGTAGGTGAAAGCCACCATATGAAGTTCACTGCATCCTTGACTCTTATCCGGCGAACTGTGACCCATTCAGCAGGAGTTGGAAGCTTAGATGGATTCCACCAGAAAAACTCCTCTGCCAAGTTAAACGAACATTCTTTGCATAGAGTAAGAAGCAAATCATAAACGTAAAGACTTCGCGTAGGTACACCCGGATTCCAAGAACCTCCTATGTCGATTACAAGGGACCCATTCGGTTTTAGAAGATGATGGAAAAGTTTGCCAAAAGGCTTAAACCATTTTACGTATTCTTTGGCATTGGCATTGCCATAATCTTTCTTTCGCACAAGCCCAAACGGAGGACTAGTCATTATAAGATCTACTGAAGCGGGAGCTATTGTGTCGGCAAGAACGTACAATGAATCACCTAAAAAAACCTTCCCATATTTGGTTGTATGGTACGGTTCGATGGATTTATTGATCGCATCCAAAACCTTAGAACCGTTATTGGGAGATACCTTATAGCTCCTTCTACCGACGCGGGCAATTAGAACGGCGTCACCTGGATGCAACTCATGCAAATGAATAAATTTCTTAACCCAAGAACGTTCTCTGAAAATCCAGAGAGGTGCACCAGTTCGCGCATCCGAGGGGATATCAGTCTTGATGGGATGGGAAAATCCACTCACAGTGAGGGTTATTGGAACACCCTCCTTGGATTTGCTTGGGCCACCAAATACATCTATAGGAAAGAAACTTCTCCCGCATGAGCGAATGTTGAGATTACCATACTTTTGTGCAGCGGGAGTCAATTGAATTACGCGTGAATCCATTCCAATCGCCACTCCAATTAAGCATTCCTACTAAACATCATGATACTGAAATGCACCCAACAGTCAAGAGGCAATCTCACAGCATTATGAATTTTCAAGAAGATATAAAGGATATGGACCCCAGATAAAAACATTCTGGGGTCTTCGCTTCGCTACGAGAGGTAAGCAAATCGGACGAAAAAAATAGTTGCGTGGGGCGAGGAAGTTCGTATAATTTTTGGTATGGAAAACGGTTTTACAGTTTGTTTCACTTCAGCCGGGCAGTTCGGCCTGGGTCTTATTCTGCGCCGTTAGGGCGCTGAATACACGAGTTACATATCAATTATCGATTTTTAATTTCTGACAAGGCCTATCGCAGGGATTTTGTGTGGCGATTTGGGCTGGTTTGGGGCATAATGCCTGTTCTAAGTGGCTAATTGAAAAGGAGTTGGAATAAGAATAACGGCGATTGACGGTGAATTCATTTAGAGGTGATAGATGAAGACGTGGCTGGTATTTGCGTTATTGGCAATGGTCTGCTGGGGCAGCTATATCGTAATTGCGAAGGTGGCGACCTCGGAGAAGTATTGCGGATTGGGGCCCAGGTGGTCGGCGCTATTGATGGTCGGCGGGATAATTATCGTGGTTGGGATATACCTGGCTTTCAGCAAGGGTGCTAAGCCGGAGATTACGGTGCCTTCGGTGGTAGCGGGCGTGTCGCAGGGACTGCTTTGGGCCTTGGGGATGCTGTTCTCGCTGTTTGCAATCAGGGCGGGGGCGGACGTGTCCCGCGCTGTGCCGATTTTTAATTGCAATACGCTGGTGGCAGTGATGCTTGGCGTGATGGTTTTGCACGAGATACCTGATATGGCAGGAGTTGTGAGAATACTGGCAGGCAGCTTGATGATAGTCGGCGGTGGTATTCTTGTGGCGAGATAGGCATTAACCACGGAGTTTTCACCGCAGAGAACGCGGAGAACGCAGAGAAAAATAAGTAAAAAAGTCAAAAGAGCACAGGTGCATAAGAGCACGAGAAATGCAAATACGAAATACGAAGTTCGAAATCCGAAACAAATACGAATAACCAAAATACAAATGACCAAAACGAGATTCTTCGCTACGCTCAGAATGACAGCGTAGGAAAGAGAGTGATATATGGCAATGACAATAACAGAGAAGATACTTGCTAAGGCGGCGGGGAAAGATGCTGTCAAGGCCGGGGAATTGGTTAATGCGAAGATTGATATCGTGATGTGTCACGACGTGACGACGCCTGCGGCGATAACGATGCTTGTCGAAAAGGGTATCGATAAGGTGTTCGACGCGAGCAAAATCGTCGTTACGCCTGACCATTTTCAGCCGGCAAAGGATATCAAGAGCGCGGAGCTGCATAAACGCTTAGACGAATGGGCGAAACGACATAAAATCGAGAACTACTACAAGCTTGGCCGGGCGGGGGTGTGCCATGCGCTATTGCCGGAGCAGGGGCATATTCGGCCTGGCGAGGTAATCGTCGGCGGGGATTCGCATACGTGCACGTACGGTGCGTTTGCGTGTTTCAGCGCCGGTATCGGCTCGACGGATTTGGCGGCGGCGATTGCAACGGGCGAATTGTGGTTCAAGGTGCCTGAATCGATGAAATTTGTTTTGAACGGCAAACTACCAAAAGGCGTTTACAGTAAAGACGTAATACTCGCGGTGATAGCGAGGATAGGCGTGGATGGCGCGCTATATAAGGCGATGGAATTCGTCGGGCCTGCGTTGAAAGAGATGTCGATGGAAGCGCGGATGACGATAACGAATATGGCGATAGAGGCGGGCGCGAAAAACGGCGTGATGGGATTCGACGAGACGACTAAGAAATACTTAGACGAGCATCTCAAAGATTCAAAGGACTACGAGGTGTTCGAATCGGATGCGGACGCGGAATACGCTGCGACGGAAGAATTCGACTGCTCGAAATTAGAGCCGATGGTTGCCTTACCACATCTGCCGAGCAATGCCGTGCCGATAAGCAAGTGCAAAGGCCAGCCGATGGACCAGGTCTATATCGGGAGCTGCACGAACGGCAGGATTGAAGACCTCAGGATTGCAGCCAGGATTCTCAAGGGTAAAGAAGTAGCGATACGGACGATTGTCGTGCCGGCGACGCCTGCGGTCTGGAAGCAGGCCAAGGATGAAGGGCTTTTCGATATCTTCTACGATGCGGGATGCGTAATAGCAGCGCCGACGTGCGGGGCGTGCTTAGGCGGATTTATGGGGATTTTAGCCGAAGGCGAAAAGTGCGTCAGCACGACCAACAGGAATTTCGTCGGGCGTATGGGACATCCGAAAAGTGAAGTGTACTTAGCCAGCCCGGTGACGGCAGCGGCGAGTGCTGTCGAAGGAAAGTTAACTGACCCAAGAAAATATTTATAGCCATAGAGAACAAAGAGGTTACAGAGAATAAGTAAAAAATGGATTCCCTGTTGCTGAGCCAAAGTTGCAACTTCACGGGAACAAGAAAGTAAATAAGGAATTGATTCCCACGTGCGCGGGAATGACAATGAAAGAGGAACGATAATGGCAAAGGCGTGGGTGTATAAAAGAGACCATATAAATACGGATGAGATAATCCCGGCGAGGTACTTAAATACCGACGACGAAAAAGAATTAGCGAAGCATTGTATGGAAGACCTGGACAAGGACTTCGTAAAAAAAGTCAAAGCAGGTGATGTAATTGTCGCGGGTGAGGACTTCGGCTGTGGCTCGTCGAGAGAGCACGCAGTGTGGGCGCTGCGAGGGGTGGGAGTTAAAACAGTGATTGCGAAAACGTTTGCGCGGATATTCTATCGCAACGCGATAAACTGCGGGTTTTACTTAATAGAAGGCAAGGACGCGGTAGAGCGAATCGGCGACGGCGACGAGGTGGAAATCGACTACGACAAGGGTATAATCAGCGACAGGACAAAAGGAGAAGAAATAGAGTTTCGGCCTTTGCCGGATTTTGCGCTTGAGATAATACGCGACGGTGGACTGCTGGAGCACATAAAAAAGCAAAAGTAAGAGGGTAAAAGGAAAAAGAGACTGCTTCAGCCCCCGCGACTGCTTGCGCAGTCAAGCACGGGGGCTCGGAATGACGATTTGGCGAATGTAAGGAGATATTGACGTGGCGAAGAGTTACAAGATTGCGGTGATGCCGGGCGACGGGACTGGGCCGGAGGTAACGGCTGAGGCGGTGAAGGTTCTTAATGCAGCGGCAGGTAACTTCGGCTTCAAACTGGAAATGACGGAATTTGACTTCGGCGGTGAGAGATATAAAAGGACCGGTGAGACGCTGCCGGACAGCGCTGTAGAAGAGCTGCGTAAATTCGACGCTATACTGTTAGGGGCTATCGGTCATCCGGATGTTGCGCCGGGGATTTTGGAAAAAGGGATACTTCTCAAGGCGCGATTCGAGCTTGACCAGTATATAAACCTTCGGCCAGTGAGGTTGTACCCGGGCGTTGCGACGCCTATTAAGGATAAAGGGCCTGAAGATATTGATTTTGTCGTGGTGAGAGAGAATACCGGCGACCTTTATACCGGGACGGGCGGATTTACGATGAAGGGCACGCCTAACGAAGTTGCGGTGCAGTCGGCGGTTTATACGCGCTTCCAGGTGGACAGGTGCCTTAAATACGCGTTCGAGTATGCCAGAAAATTCGGCAAGAAGGCGCGCGGCAAGGGCGAAAACAACACATTAGCACTATCCGGCAAAACGAACGTGCTGACATACGTGTATGACCTCTGGGAGCGGGCGTTCCACGAGATGGGCAAGCGTGAGTACCCGGATATTGTGCGCGAGTATTACCACGTGGACGCGACGTGTATGTGGTTTGTCAAAAATCCCGAGTGGTTCGACGTAATAGTCACTGGCAATATGTTCGGCGATATTATCACGGATTTGGGCGCGATGATTCAGGGCGGGATGGGGATAGCGGCTGGCGGCAATATCAACCCGGAAGGAGTGAGTATGTTCGAGCCAATCGGTGGAAGCGCGCCGAAATATACCGGCAAGGGTGTTATCAATCCGTTAGCTGCGATTTGCGCAGGCGGGATGATGCTGGAAACCTTAGGCGAGCAAAAGGCGGCGGTCGCGGTTGAAGACGCGGTGAAATTCGTTACGGCCAACAAGGTGAAGAGCTTACAAGCGGGGCGAATGGGATACTCGACGAGCGAAGTCGGCAATTTGGTCGTGGAGAAAGTGGCGGATTAAGAGTTGAGCTTGTTTGGACGATGCCTGCGAATCTGACGCCAGAGTATTTCAAAGCGGAGCGGTGGTATCGGGAGGCGACGACCGCTGACGAGAAGATTCTCGCGCTGGAGCGTATGCTGGCGGTTATGCCGAAGCACAAGGGGACGGACCACCTCAAGGCAGATTTGCGGCGCAAGCTCAGCAAACTCAGGGAGGCGGGGGCACAGAAGGGCAAGTCATCTCAGGTCGATATTTTCCACGTGCCGCGAACGGGTGCGGGGCAGGTGGTGCTTATCGGGACGCCGAACATCGGGAAAAGCTCGATAGTTGCGGCGCTGACGAACGCGAAGGTGAACGTTGCGGAGTTTCCGTTTGCGACGGGCGGGCCTGTGCCGGGGATGATGCAGTATGAGGACGTGCATATACAGCTTGTTGATATGCCGCCTATAACGGCGGATTTTGTGACGCCGGGGCAGGTGGGGACGTATCGCAACTGCGATTTGATTGGGATTATCGTGGATTTGTCGGGGGATGCGGAGGAGCAGTTAAAGGTGTGTCTGGAGTTTCTGGAGGAGCGGAGCTTATTGCTGGATGAGCAGACGCCGGCATACGATGAGCAGGGGAACGTTTTAGGCAAGCGGGCGATTTGTATCTGCACGAAAAGTGATATTGCGCAGCCGGTTGCGATTGAGAAATTGAAAGCGGCGGCAGGGAACAGATTCGAGTGCGTTTCGGTATCGACGGCATCGCAGGAGCAAATACAGGCACTGGCGAAGGTGCTGTTCGAGCAGTTGCGGATTATCCGGGTGTATGCGAAACCGCCAGGGGAAAAGGCGGATATGGAGGAGCCGTTTACGATGCCAGCGGGGGCGACTGTGCAGGATTTGGCGAAGTCGATACATCGAGAGCTTGCCGAAAAGCTCAAGAACGCCAGGATTTGGGGGACGGGGGTTTACGACGGTCAGAACGTGCATTTGACGCATGTGCTGCACGACAAGGACGTTGTCGAGTTGCATTTTTCGTGAGCTGTTCCTATAATCATGCCTTGTTAGCTGATTTCCAACTCGCAGGAATGACCGCAAAACATTCAAGATAGAAAGGAGATGTCATGAAGAGTAAAAGAGCAATCGCGATTTCATTTTTTTGCGTAACAGCAGTCACAATTCTGTCCGGAGGATGCGAAGGAGGAGCAAATAGCGGAAAAGTCGCAAAGTTAAAGAAAGACTACCCGATAGATTCAGTGCCGCTTACAGCGGTGAATATAACCGATGGGTTCTGGGGCCCGAGGATAGAGACTAACCGGACGGTTACGATTCCGCATATTTTCAGGATGTGCGAGAAGGCGGGCCGTATTGATAATTTCGCGATAGCAGCCGGGTTGATGGAAGGGCAGCATCGCGGGTCGTATCCTTTCGATGATACCGACGTTTATAAGGCGATTGAGGCGGCGTCGTATTCGCTGATGGTTCAGCCGGACAGGGAATTAGAGAAATATATAGATAATATAATTGCCAAGATTGCGGCTGCGCAGGAGACGGACGGGTATCTTTACACGGCCAGGACCAACAAATCAAAGAGATTAGCGAGCTGGTTCGGTCGGCAGCGCTGGTCGAAGCTGTCGAAAAGTCACGAGCTTTACAATATGGGGCATCTTTATGAAGCGGCGGCTGCATACTACGAGGCGACGGGAAAGAAAAACCTGCTGAAGGTCGCGATTAAGAACGCGAAGCTGATAGATAAAGAGTTCGGGCCGGGGAAAAATGAAAAATGGCCGGGACATCAGGTAATCGAGATGGGGCTGGTAAAGCTATATCGGGTGACCGGGGACGAGAAGTATCTGAACCTTGCAAAGTTCTTTCTGGATACCCGCGGGCCGGGCGGCGGAGAATATGCACAGGCACACTCGAAGCCATACGAGCAGACGGAGGCGGTTGGGCACGCGGTGCGGGCAACGTATATGTACTGCGGGATGGCGGACGCCGCAGCGCTGGCGGGGGACCAATGCTATAAAGAAGCGGCTGAGCGGCTATGGGATAATGTTGTCGGAAAGAAGCTATACATCAACGGCGGGGTTGGCGCAGCCGGGAGTGAAGAGGCATTCGGTAAGGAGTACGAGCTGCCGAATCTGACGGCGTATAATGAAACTTGTGCGGCTATCGGCAACGCAATGTGGAACCATAGGATGTTCCTTTTGACTGGCGAGGCGAAGTATATCGACGTCCTTGAGCGGACGCTTTATAACGGATTGATTTCGGGAGTATCGCTGGAGGGGAACAGATTCTTTTATACGAATCCGTTGGCATCGGACGGTAAGCACAATCGCCAGCCCTGGTTTAAGTGTGCGTGCTGTCCGCCGAATCTGGCGCGATTTATCGCTTCGCTGCCGGGATACATTTATGCGAAGGCGGACGACAAAGTATTCGTTAATCTTTTCGTGGCGGGAGAGGGGACAATTCAATTGGAAGATACGGCTGTTCTAATCAGGCAGCATACGCAGTATCCCTGGGATGGCGCCGTGAAGATTGCGGTTGAGCCGACTTCGACGAGTGAGGATGCGAAGAAATTTACAATTGCGGTTCGGATACCGGGCTGGGCAAGGGGCAAGCCGGTGTCGAGCGATTTGTACCGGTATATTGATAGTGCAGGCATGGTGAGTTTGAAGTTAAACGGCGAGGCGATACAGGCGGAAATGAAAGACGGGTATGCGTGCATCAGGCGGATATGGAAGCCGGGGGATGTTGTCGAGCTGGATTTGCCAATGCCGGTGCGGCGGGTATTGGCGAATGAGAAAGTCGAGGCGGATACCGGGAAGGTTGCGATTGAGCGTGGGCCGATAGTTTACTGCGCGGAAGGGCCTGATAACGATGGTAACGTTCTTGACCTGACTATTAGGGACGATGAGACGTTAACAGCGGAGTATCACGAGGATATGCTAAAAGGCGTGACGGTGATTCGCGGCAAGACGGCCGACGGGCGAGACGTTACGCTGATACCTTACTATGCGTGGGCGAATCGCGGGCCCCACGATGCTGCTCAGGGCGGGCAAGGACAAATGGCGGTTTGGCTCGGCCGCAAAGAGCCGGGGCCGGTGGTCGAAATCAATGCCGCCAGAACGAAAGAGCCGATATCGAAATACATATATGGCCAATTCATAGAGCATTTGGGCAGGTGCATATACGGTGGGATATGGGCGGAGATGTTAGAGGACCGCAAGTTCTATTATCCGATTACAGATGAATACTCGCCCTGGGCGACGGCGAGCGACGAATACCGGAAGTCTGGAGAGTATAAGTATATTGTGGCATCGCCGTGGGCGGTAGTCGGGCCGGCAGGGACGGTCACGATGGATGCGAATAATCCTTATGTTGGTGAACATACGCCGGTGATACATTTGCCGGGTGACGGGACGCCGGCGGGTATTTCGCAAAGCGGGCTGGCGATTGAAAAAGGCAAAGTATATGTGGGCAGGATTATATTGGCCGGCGACAGTAACGCGGCGCCGGTTATCGTTCGGATTGTGCCGGAGGTTGGCGAGCAAATTGATATCGCAATGAAAAAGATAACCGGCGAGTTCAGAAAATACTCATTCGGATTTACGGCTGAGGAATCGAGTGACAATGTGGCGATTGATATTGTCGGCGAAGGCAGCGGTACGTTGCGGATAGGGACGGTATCGCTGATGCCTGCGGATAATATAAAGGGCTGGCGGAAAGACGTGGTCGAATTGCTGCGAGAGCTTGGTTCGCCGGTGTATCGCTGGCCGGGAGGGAATTTTGTAAGCGGATATAACTGGCGGGACGGTATTGGCGAGCGAGACAGACGGCCGCCGAGGAAGAATCCGGCGTGGAAAGGTATAGAGCACAATGACGTCGGTATTCACGAATATATGGAGTTGATGGAGCTTATCGGAGCGGAGGCGTTTATCGCGGTTAATACTGGTCTCGGAACCGTGGAAGAGGTTGGGGCGGAGGTTGAATACTGCAACGGCTCGGCTGATACGCCCATGGGAAAGCTTAGAGCAGACAACGGTCATACTGAGCCATACGATGTCAAGTGGTGGGCAGTGGGTAATGAGATGTATGGCGACTGGCAATTAGGATATATGCCATTAGAGGAATACGTGAAGAAACACATCCGTGTGGCGAAGGCAATATGGGCGATTGACCCGGATGCGAAGCTGGTAGCAGTCGGCCAAGTGGGCAACTGGAGCAGGACGATGCTGAAAGACTGCCCGGATTATATGGACCTGATAAGCGAGCACATTTACTGTAAAGGGTCGAGAAGTGTTCTTCAGCACACGAGGCAGTTGATGTCGAATATCAGGCGAGTCACGCGTGAGCACAGAAAGTACCGCAAGGAGATTGAGGGACTGAAACAGAAGGATATTCGCATCGCGATGGATGAGTGGAATTATTGGTACGGTGACTACATCTACGGCGAGCTGGGAGTGCGGTATCACCTGAAGGACGCGATTGGCGTGGCTATGGGATTGCACGAGTATTTCAGGAACAGCGATTTGTATTTTATGGCGAATTACGCCCAGACGGTAAACGTTATAGGTGCAATCAAGACGACACGGACGGATTCGGCGTTTGCGACGACGGGACTTGTGCTGAAGATGTATCGGCAGCATTACGGAACGGTTCCGGTTGAGGTTACAGGTGGTATTGACGAGCTTGATGTAGCCGCGGCGTGGACGGATGGCCGTAAGGCATTGACCATCGGAGTGGTCAATCCCTTGGACAGGGATTTTGAACTGGGGCTTGAGCTGAAGGGTGCGACAATAGCAGGCAAAGGCAGGCAGTGGCTTATCGCGGGAGACGACCCAATGTTGTATAATGAGCCGGGCGAGGTGCCAAAAGTTGTAATCAGTGAAAGAACGGTTTCAGGGCCGGCGGATGAGCTGGCGGTGCCGGCGTATAGCGTGAGTATCTATGAACTGCCGATAAATTGATTCTACAGAGGTACTCCGGGGCAGTTCGTGGAGAAAGGAGTTTTGAATATGGAATGCAAAAAGAGCGAAAATTTGAGGGTATGTAACTGTTCGTATCCTGGTTGCGATAAAAAGGGTATGTGCTGCGAGTGTATAAGTTATCATTTATTGAGCAGGCAGCTGCCGGCGTGCTGTTTTCCGGCGGATATGGAAAAGACTTACGACCGCAGCTTCGAGGCGTTTGCGAGAGCGTGGGGACTTTGATTCGTCGCTTGTGTCTCTTATCTGGTATTTAGAAAAAAGACGGCGGCTTTTTGGAGCCGCCGGCTGTGTTTACGCGAATATGTTTTTTTCGTCAAACCGGCTTTACTGGGAATTACTAATCCCACTCGTAGCCCTGTCTTATGAGTTCATCGACAATCCAGTCCGCAGCATCATCAGCATCATATCCTTCTTCGTTGGCGAAGTTAGTCATTTTTTTATTGAGGCGGGCCGACTCTTTTGATATGCCGAGGTCTCTGTTATTGGGGTCGTCCGGCTCGTTCCATATCAGGTCTCCGTCGAGTTTTGTGGCAATATCAACCTGCGTGTCGCCTATCTTGGTGCTTTTCAACAGGCCTGTGAGCAGGACCCGGTATTCGTCATCACCTGCGGAGGCAATAAGTAATGTTTTTTTGCCGTTCTGAGCTGTTACTATGTCAAAATCCTCGGACCAGGCGTCCATAAGTTTATAAGTCTTGCCGCCTATTTTCTCCTTGTAGGTTTCAATGAATACGGCGTATGCGCTATCGCCGCTTATTTCCAGTGTGATATATCCTTTTAATCCTCCCCTCCAAAGATACCAGCCGCTGTCTTCCAGCTCGTATTCCGTATACTTTTCCTTCCAGTTGTAAACGAGCACGCTGGTTGATGGCGGCGGAGCAAAAACGGGAGCGGAAATAACCAGCACCAGTAGTATGAATATTGTTTTTTTCATTTTTGTCTATCCTTTCACACGCCGCCTGGATGCAGGCTAGGCGGACCGAAGTGATATGAGTCTTTTATCCAGTTGGTACGATTTTATATCCTTTGAGGCCGTCGAGAATTTCTTTAACTGCATCCTTAGCATCGAGACTTTGCATTCCGGCGCTTTGCTTTTTCTGCAAAGTCAGAGTGACCTTAATGCTTTCAATTTCTCTCTCGCCTTCTAATTCTTCATCGCTTATGAATGTTCCGGTCAGCTTCTTGGCGAAATGCGCTTCATCACTGTCGCCCAGTCTGGCCTTGGTCATTATGCCCGATAGAAAGAGCTGCTCCTGTTCATCGCCGCCGGCGATTATCCAGTAAGTTTTTCCGCCTATCTCGGCTTCGATAATCTCGAACTGACCGACATGAAAACTGCCGGCGTATTTCTGCATCTTGCCCGTATTCGGGTCTCTGTCTTTCCAGAGGTCGATTGACCATAAATCTACCGTATCGTCTCCGGGCCCGCCTTCAAGGACAACGTAGCCCTTTGTACTCTCCTTTTCTATTTCCCAGTCCGGCGACCCTTCATCGTATAAGACGCATTTGTTGCTCATCTTGTAGACCAGGACATCTGCGCCGGCCGGGGCTGCTATTGCCAGCAGCAACAACACAAATAAACATTTCTTCATTTCGCACCTTCCTTTCATAAGTGTCGGTTATGTTTCGCTTCGATGGATTCGGTTAATCACCTTCTATATAGTGTTGCTTTTCAAGTTCACCAACTATGTATTCGACCGCCTCATCTGCGTTGAGACCTTCCAGCGAGATTTTAGTGGTCATTTTAGTATTGAGGCGCCAGGAGAGTTTGCCGGTTCCGACGTATCGTTCGTCTCCATCGGTTTCATCCCAAATCGCCTGGCCCGTTAAGGCGGCGGCGATGCTCCTTTTAATACTGCCGATTTTTACGGATTTCTCAGTGCCCGTCAGCAGGATGATATGTTGGCCGTCATTGGCAATCATAATACACATAGTCTTTTTCCCAACCGGCGCCGTCAGCAGCTCGAACGTTCCTATGGTATCTGTTTCGTAGTATTTCTGTGGTTTACCCTTGTCGTCTTTGCCCTTCCATATATCTACGCACAGGACCTTGGCCGTACTTTCATTCGGCTCGACAATGATGTATGCCTTGCTGCTGTCGCTGTCATCTTCCCACTGGTCATCCAGGTCGTAGTCTACGATTTCCCAGTCGCTCCATTTTTCGTTATATACCAGCACGCTGCTGGGTCGCGTTACGCTGACCAGCTCCATTGTGCAGGGCGGGTCGTCAACCCAGTAGTCTTCCTGCTTCACCCACCCAACACCGGGAACAATCCATTCGTACCAGTCCGGAGATTGACCTTTGCTCAAGTCGTCCGGGTCCTTGCAGCGATACCTCTTGGTCTTGTACGCCTCGTCGAAGTGGCCGTAGGGAACCGTAACCGGGCCTACATCGACAACCTCGATGACCTTATAGTTAAGCCCGTCGCCGCGTTTCTGGTAATAGCTCCATTTGGTTCCGACCGGGGCTATTTGGTGTTCGAGATAATCCTGGCCGGCCGAATTGTAGCCGTAGATTCCGTCGTCGGTTGACCTGACGTAACCTTCGTCCTCCCATTTGCCGTCATTTTCGTAGTTCCATGTTCTAAGATGGAGGTAAGTGTGCGAGCCGAGCTTCTTTTCGCGGTCAAATTCTATCCGTGCCGTCCATTCATTATGAGAACCATCCGTCATTTTATACTCATATTTTTCGCCCACCTGCATCGGCCAAAACTCTCCGGCTCCCGCCGAAACACACAATCCCAGCACAATCAAAATAAATAACAATCGTTTCATGTTTCAATCCAGCCCTTTCTAACTATCATCTATCCAGGTTAAGTTAATCACCTTCTTTATATCCTTTGCTTTTGAGCTCTTTTTCGATTTCCGCTACCGCATCATCGCCGCTTAATCCTTTTACTTTAATGGTAAACTTGGTATCCAGTCGAAACGAAATTTTTGCGGAGCCGATGTTTCTTTTGGTGTCGTATTGGTCGTCGTCGACTACATCCCAGATTGCATAACCATCAAGTTTTGCGGCGATTGACGAACCGATGGTTTTATTATGCTTTGCATTGCCAGCAAGCAGCAGACGTGCCGTCTCGTCTGCATAGCTTATAACCCACGTAAGTTTTTTCCCGCTACTTGCCGTGACAAAATCACCCGTCCACTCGTCGTCGTCCGGGTCGTGTTCGTAGTAATTTTGCTTTACGCCGTTGGCGTCCTTATCCCTCCACAGTTCAATTGTCCAGTCGTCAATTTTGTCGCCGACCTGTTCAAGGATTCTGTAAGCCCGACCGGAATGTTTATACAGAACTCCAACTCCAGTATTTGGGTCAATCTCGAATCCCGTTTCGTTGTATTTCTCAGTGTAAACAAGCACATCCGCGCACGCCGGGATACACAATCCCAGCAAAATAAAAACAAAAAGCAATCGTTTCATTTTTCTTTCCATCCTTTTCTGATATAGAGATAAAGTTTTCGTATCGTTCTATCCATTTACGTTTAGTTTTTTTAGGGAGAGCAGGACTGAGTATCCATGCTGATGACCTCGTTAAGCGAAACATTTCCGGGAGTAATCGTATGGCTGCCGCCCAGGACGTAAATTTTGGTGCCGAGCGCTAAGGCAACGTGACTTTCCAACGGCTTGGGCAAATCAGGGCCTTTTTCCCAGTCACCGGTTACAGTATTGTAAATATCAACTCTTTTGCCGGGACCGAACTTTTTGCCTTTTTTGTCGATTCCACCTATCAGGTAAACTTTTCCATCAATAACAGGAGATTCGCCCCAGTAACCATAAGCGTTTTTAACCGGCAGATGCCGGCCTGTAGTAGTATTCCACTGCCCATCTTCGAAATCATAGGTGATAACGTCATCGAGAAGCTGAATATTTGGCGGCTGGGTTCCTTCGGCGCCGCCGAACAGGTATGCCTTGGTGCCAATGACAGCTATTGCAAAGTTCGACATCGCATTTGGCAAACTTGTAACTGCCGGGCTCCACGAATCGGTAGCCGGGTTGTAGCAATCGACTTCGTCGTAATGAATCCTTACCGTTTCGTCGGCATTAAAGAAATAACCGCCAAAAATGTAAATTTTACCTTTGTAAACAACAGCAGGACCTGCGGTAGCCGTCCTCGGCCTTTCCGCAAGTGTTGTCCAGTCGTTGTCAGCGGGATTATACTTTTCGTTGAAATTTATAACGCCGCCGCCCCAGGCGCCAAAGACGTAAAGGTTGCCGTCTACCACGGCAGCGGTAAGCTCTTCGACGTGGTAAGAATTTTCCGCACGATAACTCCATATTCCCTTGAGCGGGTCGTAAACCTCCGTTGAATTCAGATTGATTCCCCCTGGATTTCCATTGCCGCCGAAGACGTAAATATTGCCGTCGATCACGCCGCCGGCAAACTGGTCTCTGGCTATATTCATAGGGGGTTCGATTACCCATTCCGCGCTGCACAGGCAGGGATTGCTCTGGCAATCTATGTAACCTTTGCCGTCGAGAGAACCGAGGATGTAATCGATGGCCTCATCGGCTATGAGTCCCTTGCAGGCGACGGTCATTTTGGTATTTAAGCGAAAAGATGTTTTTACGTTAAGAATTTCTCCGTTGCTGCCGTCATAATCATCTACAAGGACAATTCCGTCTAATTTTACCGGTATAGCCGAACCGCTGATTTTGTTCGGCTTGGCCTCACCCGTCAGCAGCATTCCCCAGGTATCGGCGACGTTGGGTATAATCCACATTTGCTTGTTTGCTATTGTTGCCTGCAACAGCTCGTATGATTCGACGAAATCCAGCTCGCAGAACTTTTGCGTTTTGCCGCTTTTGTCCTTCCCTTTCCACGTTATGATACTCCAGATAGTTATCTCGTTGTCATCTGCCTCAATAACGTTGTATCCGGCGGGTCTGTCCCTGACCAGCTCCCACTCGATACCGTCGCTCTCGAAGCCGGTCTTGTTCTCTTTCCAGTTATAGACCAGCACTTCGGCACTTGCCTGGGCGGACACTCCCAGCACAAACAAGGCCAACAGAAACTTCTTCATTTTCTCCTACCGTCCTTTCGTAAAATAATAAGACAATATTTTTTGCGCAAATTCCTTATTTTAATTATTCCTGCGCACAAACTCTCCCTGTGCATTTAGAGGTGTGTTGATAAGGTTCCCCCCGGAAACCTTAAAAATTCATTGTATTGAGAAGTAATGTCCCTGTCAAGGTACAATGTTGGGATTTTGAGTCTCTATTTGAGGGTTTTTTCTCTGGGTCAGGGCGGAGAGTTTGTTACCGGCGGTTTGAAATGAAGGATTAATTTCGAGTGCTTTTTTATAAGACTGGGCGGCTTGGTCGAGGAGCCCTTTTGTTTCGAGGAGAATGCCGAGATTGGTGTGCATTTCATAATCGTTTGGCCGCTCGGCTAAGACGATTCGGCATTGAGTGATTGCTTCGTCGAGTCTGCCGAGGGCGGCAAGAGCCAGTGCGAGCCGGCCGTGGGTTATGATGTCATCAGGGTCGATTTTCAGGGCCTGATTATAGTAATCCAGGGCCGTGTCGGGATGGCCGCTCTGGGCAAGGGCGTAGCCGAAATTACTGAGGACCTCGACGGAATCGGGGCTGGCGACAAGCGCCTTTTGGAACTGGCCGACGGCGTCCTCGACCTTGCCCTGTTCGACAAGGTTTTGGGCCAGGTCCTGGTGAAGCTGCGCAATATTGACGTCGGGGCCGAGGTAGAGCTTGTATTGCTCTATTGCTTCATCGTATCTTCCGAGCTTGACGTAGGTCTGCCCGAGGTTGTAGCGGGCGAGGGGGAAATTCGGCTTTAGCTGTAATGCTATTTTGTAGTGAGTAATGGCTTCGTCATATCGAGCGAGGTCTCTTAAGGCGTTGCCGAAATTGTTGTGGATTTCGGGAGAGTTGGGGCGGCTCTTTAGCAGCTTGGTGAACTGTTCGGCGGCTTTGTCGGGTTCGCCGAGCTCGCTGAGGATGTTAGCGTAGTTATTTTGCATCACGTGACTGTTTTCGATTACGACCAGCGTGTGCTCGAAGAGGGAGACGCTGTCCTTCCAGTATCTGAGCTGGTTTGAGGTGACAATGGCGCAGGCGACGAGAACGACAACGGCGGAAAAGGTGAGGAGAATTTTTTTGAACGTAACTTTTATAAGCAGGTCGGGGACGCCAAATGCGATGATTATAAACAGTCCCGTCAGGGGTATGTAGGTGTATCTGTCGGCCATTGCCTGGGTGCCGACCTGGATGATTCCGATGACGGGGACAAGCGTGCCGAGATACCAGAACCACCCGACAAGGAGGTATTTGTGGCGCCGAACGTTGTAGAGGACGAGAGCGGTTATAAGGACAAGTATCCCGGCGAATATGAAGGCTCTGGCGATGGGTATTGTGCCGACGGGGTGGGGATATAGGACTGCGAGTCGCCCGGGCCAAGTCATTTTGCCGATGTAGGCGAGGTATGAGCAAAATGCGTTGACGAAGCGGTTCCTGAAAGGAAGTCGTGCGGCTACGGACATTGCGCCGCCTTTTTGCTGGACGATGAAGGTGATTACGCTCGATGTGGCCGAAAGGAGAAGCAACGGGATTTTTTCAAGAAGCACAAAACTAATCGAACGTTTGGAACCAGCAAAACGATTAAGAGGCCAGTAGTCGAGAAGCAGCAGAACGAACGGGACTGTTACGAGCATTGGTTTGGCCATGAGGCCCAGCGCAAAGAGAACAACAGTAGCGATGTATCGGCCGGCTGACGGATGCTCAGCGTAGTGAGCATAGGCGAGCATAGTCATAAACCAGAAGAACGTGCTGAGGACGTCTTTTCGTTCGGCCACCCAGGCGACGGATTCGACGTGCAAAGGATGCAGGGCGAATAATGCAGCAACGACAGCACTGGGCCAGAGACGCCCCGTCATTCGATTGAAGACGATGAGCAGCAAAATAGTATTTGCAACGTGGAACAGGACGTTTACAAGGTGGTGGTAGCCGGCTTTTTGGTCGAACAGGGTGCAGTCAAGCTGGTGAGACAGCCAGGTGAGCGGATGCCAGTTGGAACCCTGACGTGTCGTGAAGGCCCATTTGACGCCACGCCAGGACAGGCCCGACTGGACATTTTGGTTTTTGGTAACGTAAACGTCATCATCGTAGCGGACGAACTCGTGGTTGCGGACGGGCAGATAGACGACAAAGGTTGCGACAGCAAGAATAACACAGAGCAGCAGAACGCGGTGGTTGTAGACTTGTGCAATCATATTCTCTGGTTCAAACCGAACGCATAACGGCGAACGAGGTTAAAGTCAGAAATCGAATTTTTTGCCGGTGAGTTTTTCGCAGCCCTCGATGTATTTGGCGCTTGTTTTGGCGACGATGTCATCGGGCAGAGTTATGCCGGGTCCTGATTTGTCGAAGTTGACGCTTTCGAGATAGTTTCGGACGAACTGCTTGTCGAACGATTCCTGGTCCCGGCCGGTCTGGTATTTGTCGGCGGGCCAGAAGCGGGAGGAATCCGGGGTGAGCATTTCATCGATGAGGATTATCCTGCCGTCAACTGTGCCCCATTCGAATTTTGTGTCGGCGAGAATGATGCCTCTGCTTTCGGCGTAGCGTGAGGCCTTTTCGAAGATTTCGATGCTTTTGTCGCGGACGTAGGTTGCGGCCTCGGCGCCGAGGATTTCGGCGGACTTATTAAAGTCGATATTCTCGTCGTGCGTGCCCAGCTCGGCCTTTGTGGCGGGGGTGAAGATTGGCTCGGGCAATTTATCGCATTGCCTGAGGCCTTTCAGCAATCTGACGCCGCAGATAGTGCCGTGTTCTTTGTATTCTTTCCAGCCGGAGCCGGCAAGGTAGCCGCGGACGACACACTCGACGGGCAGTGGCTCGACTTTTTTAACAAGCATTGTCCGGCCGGCAAGCTCAGCTTCGAATTCGTTGAAAGGAGCGGGAAAGTCGGCGACGGAGGAGCTAATAAGGTGGTTTTCGATGTCGTCTTTGAAAAAGTCGAACCAGAACAGCGAAATCTGGGTCAGCACAATACCCTTTTGGGGGATGCCGTTTGCCATAATAACATCGAAGGCGCTGATTCGGTCAGTAGCGACGATTAGCAACTGGTCGCCAAGGTCGTAGATGTCGCGGACTTTGCCTCTTTTTGGTTCTGCTGATGTGATTTTTGTCTTTAGCACGGCTTCCATCATATCTCCTTTCGAGTACTTTTCAGACGGCTGAGTATCTTACGGCGCGAGGCCTTTTTCGTCAAGGACTTTGGCCGGTAAGCCGGTTAACGACGGGTGCAGAGGCAGCAGGCGGGTTCGAGAGGTATTGGATTGAACATTTGAGCCGGTCTTAAAATAAAAAATTTCAGCCCTTTCGGGCGAAGCGGCGACGGTCGGCTTCAGTCAACAGTCGCTTTCTTATTCTAATGGAGCCGGGGCAAACCTCGACAAGCTCGTCCTGCTGAATGTATTCCAGCGCAATCTCAAGACTCATCTTTCGGCAGGGCCTGATCTTGGCGGCGTCGTCTTTGCTGGCAGCGCGGATGTTGGTCAACTGCTTTGTCCTTGTCACGTTTACGGGTATGTCGTTTTCCTTGCAGTGTTCGCCTGCAACCTGGCCCTGGTACACCTGTTCGCCCGGCTCGACGAAGAAAATCCCCCTGTCGTACAAGGCGTCGAGCGCGTAGGCCGTGACCTGGCCTGTGGTGGTGGCAATCATAACTCCGGTCTTTCGCTGAGGTATGGCGCCTCGCATCAGCTCGTAAGTTTGAAACGAATGGTGCATAACGGCTCGGCCCTGAGTGGCGTTCATCATCCTTGTGTGCAGGCCGAACAGGCCGCGAGATGGTATCGAAAATTCCATATGGACAAAACCGCTTGCGCCGCTTTTAACATCGAGCTTGACTATCTCGCTGCGTCGGTCGCCGACAAGACTCATCACCGCGCTTTGCGAATCGACGGGACAATCGACGGCGAGCAATTCAATCGGCTCGTGACGCCTGCCATCGACAACTTTGAGGATTACCTCCGGCTTGCCGACGCATACCTCGTATCCCTCGCGGCGCATATTCTCCAGCAGTATTCCGAGATGCATCAGGCCCCTGCCGGCGACGTTGAACTCTTCCGGAGTCCGGCCCGGCTCGACACGCAGCGCGACGTTGTGCTGAAGCTCTTTTTCGAGTCGTTCCCCGATGTGTCTTGCGGTAACGTATTTGCCTTCTCTTCCGGCGAACGGTCCGTCGTTAACCCTGAACGTCATAGTCATAGTCGGCTCGTCAACGGAGACGGCGACAAGCTGTGATGGGTTTTCGGCACAGGCGATGGTGTCGCCGATTTCAACGGGGTCAAGGCCTGATATGGCACAGATGTCCCCGGCCTCGACTGTAGGGACCTGCGTTCTGCCAAGACCATGAAACTGATGAATATGCAAAACTTTCTGCTGGGTATGCAGGCCTTGTTTGTCAATGACGTTAACGTGCTGGCCCTGGCTGAGCCGGCCGGCGAAGACCCTGCCTACGGCGACGCGTCCGACGTAATCGGAATACTCCTGATTAGTGACGAGTATTTGCAGGGGAGCATCGGGTCTGGCCTGTGGAGCAGGGACGCTGTTTATGATTGCCTCGAATATGACCTGGAGGTTGTCCGTCCTTTCGGCGAGATTAGTCGTTGCCCAGCCCTGTCTGGCGGAGGCGTAAATCAACGGAAAATCGAGTGCGTCGTCTTCGGCTCCGAGCTGAACGAGCAGGTCGAAGACCTCGTTGACGACGTCATCGGGCCTGCTGTTGGGCCGGTCGACTTTGTTTATGACTACGATGGGTCTGAGCTTGTGCTCGAGTGCCTTTGTCAGTACGAATCTTGTCTGCGGCATCGGGCCTTCGAAGGCGTCAACCAGAAGCAGGACACCGTCGGCCATCTTGAGGACTCGTTCAACCTCTCCGCCGAAATCCGCGTGGCCGGGGGTATCGATAATGTTGATTTTGTACTGGTCGCCCTGCGAGTCGGTATAGTAAATAGCGCAATTCTTGGACAGGATTGTAATGCCGCGCTCCTGCTCGAGGGGATTGGAATCCATAATCAGGCCGTGCTGTCCGGCTGTGAGCTTGTCAAGCTCGGCCTGCCGGAACATCCCCGACTGATAGAGCAATTGGTCCACGAGCGTTGTCTTGCCGTGGTCAACGTGGGCAATTATCGCAACATTACGAATATAATCCGCATACATAGACGGTTCTCAAAATGGGTAAAGGAATAAACAAGACGTGATTCGAATCCCATCGTTAAGCCAATCTATTATATACAGTCTCGGCGGAATGTCAAATCCCGCTGGGCAATAGTAATTTCCATACCAGTAAATTTACGAAGAAAAAGGGTCGCCGACGGACTAAAGTGGCGCACAAACATATGGTTGAGCAGGTTACTGCGGGTGTGCTGTTCTTGAATCGATGTAGGCGAAGATTTTCCGGCGGGCGTTGGCGATGTCGTCAGTTTTAGGGAGGAATTCGAAAATCTGCTCGATATAGCGGCGCTTTTTTATGCGTTCCAGCGTCGGGGTGAAATTGACATCGTAAACCCAGCTCAACTGACAGAGCTTCATATCATTCAATGTCCGCAGCAATTTATAGTCAATTAGCCCGCCTGTAGCAACGGCGAGGAGAATCTCGGAAGAGTATTGCGGGTTATCGGGCAGCTCAATTTCGAGCTTGAAGTTATCAGGGTCGTCGCGGTACTGAATGTAGGCCTCAATGACGACGTAATAAATATCGAGCTTGTCCGCGTCGCGAATCATTTTTGACAGCAGCAGCGTATCGCCGGCCAGGTCGGGGGGAAGCTGCTTGTCGCCGTGGAGTTTGACGGCGGTTTCGATTGTGCGTTTTTCGTCGGGGCTTAGCTCACAGAGCAGGTTTTGCTCCTGGATAACGTCGAGAGCAAGCAGACAGTGGTTGACGCTGCGGGGGTCGTGATAGGTACGGTATTTGGTGAACTGGGGGAATCGGCCGACGTCGTGCAGCAGCGCGATTACCTCGGCCAGCAGACGCTGGTTTTTGTTTAGGTTCAATTCGTCGGCCAAATAAAGCATCTCCTCGCAGACACGCCTGCTGTGGTCGTCCTTTATCTTTATATTGGCGTTGACGTATTCGTCGTCGCCGTAAAAGCCGGCGACGAAGCCGTCGAACCAGGACTTAAGTTTGTTTAATTGTTCATTATTCATAAGTCAAATTGAGGTGCGGCGGTTAGAAAGTCAGTAATGTAAGACAAAAGCCGTAAGCAAGGCAAAAGGAAAAAGGAAAAATTCAAAAAGAAATCAATTCCTGACACTTAACAGTCCGCTTGCAGAAGGGTAAAATGGGGATATAATGCAGGGGACAAAATCGATACAAATGCCAGAAGGAGGATATTATGGCTACGGTAAAAGACATAGTAATCCGAAAGCCCAGTGCCGAGGAGCAGAAGCAGTGCGAGAGTTGGCCTATATGGAGGTGTGATGTAAGTGAGTTTGACTGGGCGTATACTGACAAGGAGACGTGCCTGATTCTGGAGGGTGAGGTGACGATTGCGGACAAGCAGGGCCAGGTTAGCTTCGGGCCGGGCGATTTTGTGATTTTCCCGGTTGACCTCGAGTGCACCTGGAAGGTTACCAAGCCCGTAAAGAAACACTACAACTTCGGGTAGTAATCAAATCCGTCGATTATTGTAATGAAGTAAAGCCCGGCAGGATTGTAGGAGGTGAAGCCGGAATGATGGTTCGGAGGCCGGAATTATGATGATAGACTACGTTACACTCTTGCTGATAAATATGGTAGCGGGCTTCTTTCTTCTCGGCTGCTTCATTTTGCACGGCTTGGATGCTCAGGACAAGAACAACTGGGCGCCGGCTTTCGGGATATGCGGGCTGGTTGCGACTGTTTGCGGATTCGTGATGACGTTCAGTTGGCCTCTGCCTTATCCATACAATATCGCGTTCGGCGAGATGTCTGTTCTGCTGGGTGTGCTGTTTTTAGGGACAGCGGTTGCGCTTGCGAAGGGCTGGGGGCTTGTGCCGATTGCTCTGTATGGTTTTTTCGCTGGCTCGGCGGCGATTCTCTTGGGCGTGCGCATAATCGACCTCGGGCTGACGAACAGTCCGATTCTTTCGGGCGCTGGTTTTATTCTCAGTGGCGCCGCGGGGGTTTTTGCGCCCATAGTGGTCTGGCAGGAGGAGCAGAAGGGCCTGCGGGTCATCGGCGCTGTCGTGCTTTTTGCGGCTGCGGGTATATGGGCCTGGACGGCCTGCCTGGCTTACTGGGCACATATGCTGCCGAAGTGATTTGCTGCATATCAATAAGATTGAGTATGGGGGACAATTTCAACGTTCCTGCAGTTTCTTGATTTCATCGCGGCACATCTGTAACTGGTCCGCGTTGGAGAGTTTCTGCTCGGCAATCGTGAGGTGCTTTAAGGCAAGCTGTGGCTTATCGAGATAGCGGGCGTAAATTAAGCCGAGCATCAGCTCCACCTGCTCGACGTATTCGTAGTTGGCGTAGTGGGCGAGGAATCTTTCATAGACGAGAGCGGCCTGTTCGTGCCGGCCCTCGCTGGCGAGCTGGTTTGCTATGTCCAGGAGGTGCTGGCGGGAAACGATTTGTTCACTGTCGAGCTTGAGCAGTTCTAAATACAACTCGGCGGCGGCCTGGAGGTTTCGCTGGTAGATTCGCTCGGCGATTTCGCTGCGAAGCCGGGCGATTCGGGGGTCTTCCGGTTTCGCGTTTGCGTTCTTTACCTCTTTTGCCTTTACTCTTTTTGCGCCGAGTCCTGTGTATGGGTCGTAGCCGGTAGAGACTGCGTCGCGATATCTGCGTCGGCGGTTGGCCTGTTTAAGCATCGCCCAGAGGTCGAAGTGCGAGGAGGAAAGCAATCCTGTGGCGAGGAGAAGCAAAGTTGCGAGGATTCCGAAAGCGTAGCCGGCGAGGTGGGCGTCATAGGCGACGTGCTGAGTGTATCGGGCGATTACGTTGTCAATGATAATCATCTTCAGGGCTATGAAGTATATGGCGGGGATATCCCATGCTCCGATGATGTAGAACCAGTATACGACGGTGATGAGGGTCTGTGGGAACAGGACAAGATATGCACCGGTGACGGCGGCGACGGCACCGCTTGCGCCTATTACGGGTGTTTGGCTTACGAGCGTGTGTCCAACGCCGCTAAAGACGGCTCCTGCGAGATAGAAGCAAAGGTAGCCGAAGGTGCCGAGCTTGTCGTTTACATTGTTGCCGAAGATATACAAGAAGAACATATTGCCGAAGATGTGCAGCAGGCCGCCGTGGAGAAAGGCGTATGTTATGAACTGCCAGAGATGTGGCCGAGCGGGGGTGAGCATAAGGTGTTCGAGCCACTGCTGAGCAGCTCGAACGGCTTCGGGATTGTGGCTTTTCTGGGGCCAGGCGGTTATGACAAATACTACGATGTTGAGGGTTATGAGAGCGTAGTTGGCGTATGATGTTCTGGCGGGTCTGATGCTTGTGCGAATGGGCAAAATCATATCGGAATCATCTCACCTTTGATATTCGGGTCCGAAAGTGAGCATTCTAATGGCTGGTGCGCGTGCGGGCAAGGCATAAAAAAAAGGACGACTTGCGCCGTCCTGTTCAGAGGTGGATATTTCATTGGCAACAGGTACTTATTTGCCTCATCTGGCAGTGAGGCGAAACGTTCTATATTTAACCGGCTTTTCCCCCCAGCCGAATCGCTGCTATCAAACAAAATATAGTAAAAGTATTGCGAGTCGCCAAATCGGTGATGGAAAAAATCTTTATTTTTGTCGCAGGGAGTGTTATCTGTGCGACAAATCAGCCGATTGGTGATTTAAGAGGTCAGGCAATATGGACGTAAAAATTACCGGAGTTCGTCTAAGACGTATTCGCCAGCAGATGCGGCGGTTGAAGGTGGATTGCCTTGTCGTGACAAAGCCGGCTAACGTCACATATATAACCGGTTTTACCGGCGACGACAGTTGGGCGGTGGTTTTTCACAGGACGGCGGCGCTTGTCACCGACAGCAGATACACCGAGCAGTCAGGGCAGGAATGTCAGGGATGCAGGATAATCGAGCGAAAGGCAGGTATGGCAAAGGCAGTCGCGGACGTAGTGAGCAGGCAGCGCAAAGTAAAAATGGCAGGGATTGAGAAGTCGACATCCGTGGCGGCATTTGAGAGATTGAAGAAACATTTGAAGTGTCGGGTCAAGGCGGTCGGGGCGATTGTGGAGACAGTTCGGCGCACGAAGGACAAGGCAGAGGTGCGGGCGATTCGCACAGCCGGGGAAATTGCCGGCCGCGTGTTTGAGAGAGTGCGGCGTCGGGTACGGTCGGGGATGACGGAAAATGAGCTGGCGGGTGTTGTAGATTTTGAGATTCGCAAGCTGGGCGGCCGGAGCAGCTTTGAGACAATAGTGGCCTTCGGCGGTAATGCGTCTCGGCCGCATCATCGGCCGGGGACGAGAAAGCTTAAGAAAAACGATACCGTTCTGATAGATTTCGGCGTCCGGTACAAAGGATATTGCTGCGACGTAACGAAGTGCTTTGCTGTGGGTAGGCCGGGCAGGTTGTTCGGTGAGGTCTATGAAGCCGTAGAGCGGGCGAGGGAGGCGGCACTGAAAATGATTAAAGCGGGTGTTGAAATAAAGAGGATTGATTCGGCCGCAAGAGAGGCTATACGAGATAGTGCCCTGCCGGTTTACGGCCACGGCACCGGTCACGGGCTGGGGCTGGAGGTGCATGAGCTGCCCGTTGTCTCGGACAAGGCAGAAGGGAAATTGCAGGCGGGAGACGTGATTACAATCGAGCCGGCGGTGTATATCCCGGGTAAGCTGGGGGTTCGGCTCGAAGACGATATATTAGTGACGGAGGGGGGATATATTATGCTCAGCGGGGGTGTTGGCGGCGGTCGTTTGCCGATATAGGGTTAAGGCATACCACAGGGTAAACGACATTGACAAGCCCGGATAAATCGGGGCTTAGTATGTTTTAGTATGGGCATAGTCCTATAATAAGGCCATCGTAATGGTACAAAGGCAGCATATAAACGCAGAAGACGAGCTTTTAATAGAGAATTGGCGTCGTGGCCAGAGCGATGCGGGCCAGCGCCTATTGGCCAAATACCAGGGGCGGATATACAACGTTATATTGAAGATATGCGCAAATCCCGACGATGCCGCGGAACTAACTCAGGAGACGTTTGTCAAAATAATAGAGAATATCGCAGGTTTTGAGCGTCGCAGCAGGTTTTACACCTGGGCGTTTCGGATAGCGGTGAATCTGGCGCTGAACTATTACAAGAGAAAATCAGCGCTCGGTTTTTCATCGCTGGACACGCCAGCTGACGCAGCGGACGAAAAGGCAAGTAAAACATTAGCGTCGGTGCTCAGGGATGAAAAAACCCCGCAGCCGGACCAGGTTGCGGAAAACAGGGAACTATGCGAGCTTGTTCAAAAGGCACTCGGCAAACTCGAAAATGACCAAAGGACGGTAATTGTGCTGCGGGATATCGAAGGTATGGATTACGCACAGATTGCGGAGGTTACTGGCGTCGAGCTTGGGACGGTCAAAAGCCGGCTCAGCCGGGCCAGGTCCGCGTTAAGGCAGATTCTGGAGGCCTTATGAGTTTCGAGCAGGATTCTAAAACAGAGGAATTGCTGAACTGTTACCTCGATGATGAGCTTTCGTCCGAGCAACAGGAGCAGGTGCAGCGGCTTATAGACCAGGACGAGGCGGTTGCACGCCGGCTGAGCGAGCTCCAGCAGTGCAAAACGCTGGTTTCGGCTTTGCCGCCTGCCGAGCCGCCGGCGGAAGTGGTTTCGGCAATCAGGCAACTCGTGCAGGACAGCAGTGCCGGTGAAAAGGCGAGACTCGGTCATATCGACCGGCAGCGAGGCAAGCGGCATCTGTTTGCCCGTCACGCACTGGCTGCCGCGGTATTGATAGGGCTGTTCGGATTGCTCGGGGCGGTAATATACAGGATTGCGGGACCGCAGGGCGAGGGCGGCCGATATGTTGTTTCGCAGCCGCAGCCGGCGGTGAAGCCGGCGGTAATTGCCCGCGAGACGGCCATGCCAGTCGGGGACACCACGGGGCCGGCTGGAGTGCAGTTCTACTCCCTGCAATTAAAGACTTCGGACTTTACAGGGGTCGATGCTTTTGTGAACAAGCTTCTGGATGAGAACCCCTCGCTGCGATATGAGGCGACAAAAGAGCAGACAGGACGAAGCACCTACAGGGTGCTTTGCAGTAGAAGCGCCCTCGAGACACTGGTGAATGACTTGTCGGCCGTATGGGCCAGATTTGATTCGGCTACGCTGTTTGTGCACGCCGGGAATATAAGGGAGTATGTAGCTGTCGAGACGGTTCAGCCGGAGCAGATTACCGAGATTGCAAATCAGCGGACGCCGGAGCAACGCAGGCAACTGGCGAAAGATTTTGCGGTGATAAACAGTCTGCAGCAAAATTTGCCGGCAAGGCGCATGCTGGCGCTGGCCGAAGGCGACTACCTGGAAATGCCCGCCATCCCCAAACCCGTCCTGACCTCAGGCGAGAAAAAAACCATAGAGCAAGGCGCGGATGAGTCGCAGCAGGTCCGCGTTGATTTGGCTGTTGTGATAAGCCGGAAAAACTAACAACCGCCTATAGCTGCTTTACAGAGATGCTCGAAGAAAAGGATTGCTGCCTGGTTGTCGTCGATGTTCAGGGCAAACTCGCCGGCCTGATGCACGACAAAGAAACTTTGTTCAAAAATATCCGCATACTCATTCAGGCGGCCAAAATTCTCGATATCCCCATATTTTGGTGCCAGCAGGTCCCCGCTGCGCTTGGGCCGACGGTGGCGGAGATAGCGGAGTTGTTGGCCGGCGTTGAGCCGATCAACAAATCGAGCTTTAGTTGCTGCGGGTGCGAGGAGTTTAACAGCAAGCTGGAGGAGTCGGGTCGCGGACAGGTGTTAATATGCGGGATAGAAGCGCACGTGTGCGTATATCAGACTGCCGTTGACCTTATAGAAAAGGATTTCGAGGTTGACGTAATTGCCGACGCCGTTTCATCGAGAGCCGCTGCAAACAGGGATATCGGCCTGGATAGAATTGCCGCCGAGGGAGCGAAGATAAGCAGCACGGAAATGGCCCTGTTCGAAATACTCAAATCCGCCGACCATCCCCAATTTAAGCAGGTAGCGAAGCTGGTAAAGTAGCAGGAGAGGTATAATAAAAAACCCCCGGCTCATCGGCCGGGGGCTTGGGATTGCTGAGGGATGTCCGGTTGTTATTCTAAGTTCATCGCCTCGGCGAAAGTGTTGAGGTTATTGGCCCATTTCTGGGCTTCGGTGAAGTCGAGCAACTCCTCTTTGACCAGATAAGCCAGGTGACGCTCCATCGTAACCATCTTCTCATCGTGACGGTTCTGTGTCTTCGTCTGGAGCTGCGAGTAAATCTGCTCGACCTTTCCGGTTCGGATGAGGTTCGCGATGGCGTAGTTGTTGTTGAGTATTTCCATAGCCGCTACTCGGCCCTGGCCGTCCATCCTCGGTATAAGCTTCTGGCTGATAATATAAGCCAGCCCCATCGAAAGCTGATTTCGGACCTCATTTTGCCTGCCGGGCGGGAAGTAATCGAGAATACGCGTGATTGTCCCTGCTGTGTCTCTTGTATGCAAAGTTGAAAAGACAAGGTGTCCGGTCTCAGCGGCCATAAGTGTCATCGCGATTGTCTCGGCGTCACGCATCTCGCCGACGAAGATAATGTCGGGGTCTTCACGCAGCATCGAGCGAAGCCCGTCAATGAATGAATAAACGTCCTTGCCAATCTCCCGCTGAGAAATCAGGGCATGCTTTTGGTCAAACAGATATTCGATGGGGTCTTCGATGGTGATGATTCGGCTGGCACGCTCTTCGACGATGCGGTTCATCAGAGAGGCGATGGTCGTCGATTTGCCTGCGCCTGTTATTCCCGTTACGATGACCAGGCCGTGCTTGCGGTTTATAATGTCCTTCCAGATGTCGTTTGGAAAACCGATGCTCTCGACCGGCGGTATCTCCGCCGACAACGCTCGAATGGCCGCGCATATCCCGTCGTTTTCCTTGAAAACGTTGATGCGGAAGTGCGTTGACGCGATTCGGTACGAGCAGTCGGTGCTGTGCAGCTCACGCAGCTTTTCAATGCTGCTTGGGCTCAGTAACGGTAAAATGAGTTGCTCTGCCAGCTCTGTGGTCAGCGATGGGCCTTTGAGTTTCTGAAGGTCGCCGTCGATTCGATATGTGGGCGGGGCGCCCACTTTCAGATGAAGGTCCGAAACGCGCATAGTACCAAGCTCTTCAAAGTAGCTGAGCATATCTTCGATGCTCAGGTCACCCATATTTGCAGTATGGTACACGGCCTTTGCGGTCGCTGCGGCAGGCGTAGTCATTATCACACTCCTTACATCACAAAACTATCATTACAAAATATAACTTTCAGTCCGGCTGCTTCCAAAAATCCGGCTCTAATTATCGCGGCTTTTATATCGGCTAAAAAAGGGGGCGGCAAAAGTCGAAAATTGCCGATTCGGGCTTGTTTTTAGCTGTTATCTGGCCCTTGCCTGCCGTCCGTCAGGCGGCTTTGCGAACCAGTCGTTGAGGTTGCCGGCGAGTATTCGGACGTCCTTTTTGCTCATTATATGTTTGATAATAGAGGCGGGAATTTTCAGATTGGCCATTGCTTTTTCCGCCCGCTGCCACAGGCGCTCCCGTTTGGCGTCCGTTTCGGCTATATAAAGCTCGCTGACTAATTCGCTCAGCTTGGCTAACATAATGGCCTCGCGATTGTCGTAGTAGTTTGATATGACGTTTTTCTGATAGTCCGACAGTTCTCGTTTGGTCATAATTATCTTCCTGATTGCCTTTCAACAGCAGCCCTTCGGCAGTGAGCTAAATGCCGAGTTGCTTATACCTCAATTCCCCGCCCGAATCAAGCTACACCCAACGGTTTATACTTAGTAAGCCATACCCAGGACAAGTTTAACCGTCATCCGTGCGTGTAGCAAATATTCACTTCTGTGGTATTAACACAAAAAATTTTCGCTCGTACCCCCCTATATAAGAACTTGCGAATAATCCGCTGAATATATTTCAAGATTTTTCTTGACAACGTCGAAGAAAGCGGTATAGTCTGCTTTTATTAGGGAGTTAATGGAGAAGAATGTGTGTCTACACCCAACGCACAAAGCAGGTCAATTCATTCGCCTGTGGCGAAAACAAACGAACCGGAGGGCAATCAAATGGGTAAGCGAGCCGTTTTAATTCAATTGTCACTGCTGTTGCTTGTCGGCGTATTATTCGTAACTGCGGATTTGTGTTTTGCCGTCGAAGAAGAGCTGTACCGGGCCAAGGAAAACATCTGCTTTCTCATAGACAGCGGGCAATATGTGCAGGCCGAATCGGCGACAGATAAACTTGCTATCGAATTTACCGGCGACGCCGACCTGCCGTGGGCGTTTTACTGGTTCGCAGAACGATACGAACGCAACAGTAAATTCGACAAATCAATTCTCAACTATCAGCTCATAATACAGGACTACCCCGATAGTCCCTGGGCTGAAAAGGCAAAGCTGGGCACTGCAAAATCCGACGCGATGGCCCTTATTATGGCCGGCCAGTATGACCAGGCCAACGAAGCGATTGATACGCTGGCTGCGGACTTCGCGGGCAATCCTGATTTGCCGGAGACGCTTTACTGGGTCGCGGAAAGGTTCAAACGGTTTGACAGGTTCGAAGATGCAAAACTGCTGTATCAGCGGATAGTTGATAATTATCCCGAGAGTCCCTGGGCCGCGAAGGCGGGCTTTGCCGTCGCAAGAGCGGATGTGATGCTCCTTTTTTTAGCGGGTGATTACAGCGGGGTAAATGTGGAGATGGATAAACTGGCAGTCGATTTCGCGGGCAACGCGGATTTGCCGGAGGCGCTTTACTGGATAACGGAAAGATTCGAAAGGGAAAGCCGATTGGCCGAGGCCAGGCAAAATTACGAGCGGATAGTCCGTGACTACCCTTACAGCCAATTCGCCGCAAGTGCGAAGCTGGGGGCCTCGAAGGCTGAGGTGATGGGCCTTATTATGTCGGGCCAATACGGGCAGGCCGCAGAGGCCCTCGATAAGCTGGCTGCTGATTTTGCAGGTCATCCGGATTTGCCGTGGGTATTATACTGGATTGGGGAAAGATACGAACGTGCAAGCAGGCCCTATGAGGCCTCGAATGTATACAGGCGAATAGCAGAGGATTATCCCGCCAGCCCGTATGCGGAGAAGGCAAATTCGAGAATCGCGGAACTCGGCGTCGCTTCTCCCGTCGAATTGCAGGATTCGAATCAGGCGGCCGAGGATGTTTCAACATTAGCTTTTGAGCAGGAGGAAT
>Ga0315545_1000578_pt1 | contig 38334 bp, 35 predicted proteins | sample SalMarSW160210MG_FD_203096 | JGI IMG/M metagenome (GOLD analysis project Ga0315545, IMG submission 203096) | Salt marsh sediment microbial communities from the Plum Island Ecosystem LTER, Massachusetts, United States - Salt Marsh Sediment SW1602-10 ...
CAGGCACTGGGATACCTTACACCACAGGAATATCTGGAACAATATTGGCAAAACAAAAGAAAGGAGGTAAGGTGTCACTAATCATATGAACCAGTACAAGTATTTGCATCTCTTATTAATTCATGCTATATTGTATTCCAGTAAAGTGGGTAAGAAACCCACTTTTTTGCTAAGTCTGATTAGGTTAAACAGAAATGAAGACGGAGTTTATGGCTGCTATTACTCAACTCTCAGCTGAGAGAAATCTACCTAAAGAGGTAGTTCTGTCAGCTTTGGAGGCAGCGCTTGTTTCAGCTTATAAAAAGCATGTATTCTCTCCTGAACAGGACGTTACAGTTAAGATCGACCCTGAATCTACCAATATTAAAGTCTATACTAGAAAAGTCGTAGCTGATCCAGTTACAGACCCGCACAAAGAGATCTCCTTCAGTGAGGCCCAAGAACTGCGCCATGAGGTTCAAGTTGGCGAGGTAGTAGAGGTAGAATCCACACCCAAGGATACTGGGCGTATTGCTGCTCAAGTGGCAAGACAGGTTGTTTTGCAGCGGTTGCGCGAAGCGGAGCATTATGCAATCTACGAGCAATTTGCTGGAAAGGAAGGTGAAATCGTAACGGGGACGGTTCAATTTATCCAACCTAAGCAGATTCATGCCCTTTTAGGTAAGAGAGAGGCAATACTTCCTCTCAATGAGCAAATGCCCAACGAACATTACCACGCAGGACAGCAACTCAAGTTCTATCTTTTGGAGACAAGCCAAGGAGCTAGAGGACCGCGAATAGTGCTTTCTCGATCTCACCCGAATTTAGTACGTCGCCTTTTTGAGCTAGAAATCCCCGAATTTCAAAGCGGGGTTTTGGAGCTAAAAGCCATAGCTCGCGAAGCCGGATACCGAAGTAAAGTGGCAGTAACAACCCACCAAGAAGGCGTCGAACCAGTAGGTTGTTGCCTTGGACCTCGGGGTATCAGACTGCAAAGCATCATTAATCAACTAAATGGTGAGAAAATAGACGTAATTCAATGGCACGCTGAGCCCAAGATATTCATTTCCAATGCCTTAAGCCCAGCTCAAGTGGCAAGTATCGAACTTGATAAGGCAGAGAATGCAGCCACTGTGGTTGTCCCTGACAAACAGTTGTCTCTAGCTATAGGAAAGGGTGGACAAAACGCTAGGCTAGCAGCCAAACTCACAGGTTGGCGAATTGACATTAAGAGCGTCTCTGCCGCTGAAGCAGAAAAGGCAAGTTTACCACAACCCGCTCCCGAACCATTAGAAGAGGATGAGTTGCTTTCTGCTGTGATAAGCGAAACTCCAGAAGTGGAGCCCCTTAACCAAGATGAAAGAGAAAGGCTAGATGCACTTTTGGCTAGTGATGTATTTGGATTAGCCGTGGAAGCCACTCCTGAGAAACAGGAAGAAAAAAAACAGCTTCGCTTTGCTGAGGATATTATGCTGGGCGCAAAGAAAGACATAAAGTTGGAAAAGGAGAAACCTAAGGGCAAGGGATACAAGAAACGAAAGGTTTTCCTTGAAGATGATACGCAAGAGGAGTAAACATATACCGCAACGTACTTGCATTGCTTGCCACCAGAAGAGAGACAAGAAAGATTTGATCCGTTTAGTGCGCACTAGCAATGGAAACACAGAAGTAGATCTATCTGCCAAGAAGCCAGGCAGAGGTGCCTACTTGTGTTCACAAAAAGACTGCTGGGAAATAGGGCTAAAGCGAAATCACCTAGAACACGCCTTGAGAACAAAACTTAGCGATGAGAATCGCCAAGCTCTACTGGAATACAGCAGTAGCTTGCTAAGGGGAAACTAGATGAGTAGAAATAATTCAGAGCTGATGGCCAATCAAAAGGAGAGAAACACAGCTGAAATGAATCAGGCAGCTTTGCCCCAAATTGAGCTTCCGCCTTCTGTAACCGTGAAGCAACTGGCTGACAGCTTGAAAGTAGAGCCGGTGAAAGTCATTAAGCAGCTTATGCGACGGGGTATCATAGCCAATATTAATCAACCCATCGATTTTGATACTGCCGTTATGCTAGCCCAAGATTTTGGCTACAAAGCCCAGCCCAAAATAGAGCGCTACATCTTACCTTCTCACAAGAAGGACGCCGGGGGTAAATTACAAGCCCGTCCTCCAGTAGTTACCGTGATGGGACATGTTGACCACGGTAAGACAACTCTCCTTGATGCTATTAGAAAAACTAATGTAACTGCTCATGAGGCTGGAGCCATTACCCAACATATTGGTGCTTATCAGACTACGGTGGATGGACATAAAATCACCTTCTTGGATACTCCCGGGCACAGGGCTTTTACTGCCATGAGGGCTCACGGGGCACGAGCAACTGATATTGTGGTTCTAGTGGTTGCTGCCGATGATGGTGTTATGCCTCAGACTATAGAGGCTATCAACCACGCCAAAGCCGCTGGGGTGCCTATAGTGGTTGCCATTAACAAGATTGACAAGCCTGGTACCAATAGCGATCGTATAAAGCAGCAACTTGCCGATTCAGGGTTAATCATCGAGGAATGGGGCGGTGATGTTGTTTGTGTTCCTATCTCAGCAAAGAAAGGCCAAGGAATTTCAGATTTATTGGAAAACTTGTTTCTTGTTGCTGACATATTGGAGCTAAAAGCTGACCCTGATTGCAACGCGGAAGGCGCTGTTATTGAGGCTAAGCTCGATAAGACTAAAGGCGCCTTAGCTACCCTTCTAGTTCAGAAGGGCACTCTCAGACTAGGCAATATTGTGGTAGCTGGCAATACCTGGGGCAGAATCAAAGCCATGTTCAACGACCAAGGAAAACGAATTAAGAAAGCGGAACCATCAACCCCGGTGGAAGTCCTAGGCATGAACGGTGTACCAAAATCAGGAGAAATCTTTATTGTATTTGATAGTGAGCATCAAGCGCGGAATACGGTGAGTAAGCAAGAGGCTAAGCATCAGCATGCGCCTTTAAGCCTAAGTACCCTTTCCAGCCAAATAGGCAACGGGCAACTAAAGGAGCTTAACATAGTCTTGAAGACAGATGTTCAGGGTAGCATCGAGCCAATAAAGAACTCCATAGAGCGACTAAATACGGAAAGGGTTAGAGCCAATATTATCCACGCTGCTAGCGGCAGCATCACAGAGAGCGACGTGCTCCTAGCCTCAGCCTCGAAAGGCGTCATTATCGGATTCAACACTAGTACTGCACCTGGAGCACAGCAGCTAGCCGAAGCAGAGGGAGTAAGCATTCAACATTACGATGTAATCTACAGGTTAGAGGAAGATGTAGGAAACACGCTGAAGGGAATGCTTGAGCCAACTTATGCCGAAGTGCTTGCGGGGCGCGCTGAGATACGAGCTATATTCCCTAGCAGCAAGCAAGGGAATATAGCAGGAATCTATGTTAAGGAGGGCAAGATCTGGCGAGATGCCAGAGCCAAGATACTGCGACAGAACGAGGTAGTTCAGGAAGCTCAAATCTCCAGCTTAAGACGTTTCAAGGAGGATGTTACCGAGGTAGCTGCTGGCCTTGAATGCGGCATAGTTGTAGAGGGATTTATCGACTTCCACATCGGCGACGTTGTCGAGCTTTATAGAAAAGAAAAGGTAAGCTAAAACACCTATATCTAGTCCCCTTAGTTGAACTTCGCTTACTTCTTCGAGGAGGCTAAATGTCTAGACGAACTGAGCGATTAAACAAAGTTATTAAGCAAGAAATCAGTAAATTACTTGAGCGCGAGGTCAACGACCCAAGATTGAGCAACCTTATTTCCGTGACACAAGTTTCACTCTCAACTGACCTTAAATATGCCAAGATATTTGTTAGCATCCTAGGAAACGAAAACAATAAAACAGAGATGCTAGCAGGTTTTAATGCTGCTTCCGGGTTCCTACGCAGAGAATTGGCCTCACAGTTGAGGTTAAGATACGCTCCACAGCTTAGCTTTTATTATGATGATTCTATTGAGCGGGGAGCAAGGCTGCTAGAACTAATCGGGCAAGTTAGCAACGATAAATAGCCTGTTGCTTAGTTCTTGGCTAAGACGACTTCCTATTCAATCCCACATAATCTTTTTGCAGCTTTTTTCTTCGCGTCCAAATTGATCTGCCTTTGAATCATAATCCTCTGGGCCTGTGGCGAGCCTGCTCCATGCATAGATTCAGGTAGATAACACGCTGCTCCAAGCCCCATGGTAAGGCTTTCAATCAGCCGCAGCATGCGAATACGGTGCTCCACAGGAATACCCTCAACACCTCTTAGATACTTGGCCACATATTTGCCTATCTTAGGGTCTCTAAAGTCTTTTTCAGAGGGCATGGTTACTACCGAACCACCAGCGATCTCATGTGCCATCTTAGCCAGTTCATAGGGAATCCTAGTTACATGTAGTTTGGTGATATTGGCCATTGCAGTATTCACATAATAGGTCCCAGAAGGTTCTTTATGACCTTCATAAGCACAGGCAAGGCTGCAACAGAATATAGTCTCATTAAGATGGTTCATCTCAGTGATTTTGTCCCTAACATGAGAAGCTTGGGCAACACCATTATACTCAGCAATCGCCTGGGCAGCACCGATTAAGACGTCACCCATTCCTGCCTTACAAGCGTAACTCTGACGATGGTATGAGGCGAATTTCTCCACTAGTTCGGCGGCGAACTCGTATTCCTTATACAGGAACACTCGCTCCCAAGGAACAAATACATTATCAAAGACAACCATGCACTCTTGCCCTCCATAATAAATGTTACCAACATCAAAGGTTTCACCCTCCATCTTTCGAGTATCACACGGTTGTCTGCCATAAATATATATGATGCCTTCAGTATTGGTTGGTATGGCAAAAGAGATAGCATAGTCCTTATCTGCCTCCCACATAGCTCTAGTCGGCATGACGATGATCTCGTGCGAATTCAGCACTCCTGTTTGGTGCATCTTGCTGCCGCGCACCACAATACCGTCTTCACTCTCCTTGACTACATGAAGATATTGGTCCGGGTCAGGCTGCTCAGCAGGGCGAAGGCTTCTATCACCCTTGGCATCTGTCATAGCAGCGTCACAAGCAAGGTCATTTTCCTGCACATATTCCAGAAATTTCAAGAAACGTTTGCTATATTCTGTTTCATATTTCTGGTCAATGTTATAAGTCACCATAGATAGGGCATTCAATGCATCCATGCCAGCACAGCGCTGAAAACAGGCACCCGTATAGCAGCCTAGCACCCTCCCCATCTTCGACTTGTTGACTAGGTCATCAGTGCTTTGATGGATATGAGTAAAACGATTGATCCTCTTTCCGGTCAGGTGAGAGGTCGCTGTCATAACATCCCCATGGGCAAGTTCATAGGTCGCTGCCATTGCATTCACTGAGGGCCTGATAATAGGATGATCCACCACATTCTTAACCCGTTCCCCAAACATGTAAGCCTCAAGTTTCAGTTTTCTCAAGCTTGCAATATATTCTTCCTTGGTCTTCATTACTAACCTCCATAATTACTTCTCATAATAGCTCTAATAGATGGCCACAGAATGTCATCTTTCTCACTACTGCTGACAATCCATACTATTCCTGCATCACAGTCATCATAAGAGGGCTCCTCAGGAGCATATTTACCATCCATTGGCTCCAACTATATCTGGCATTTATCTCGTTGGCGGTTCTACAGGCTATAATCATAACAGTACTCTTGCCACTCCATAAGTATCTGTACCCCCAGCGCCTAAGCCAGAAGTGCTCGAGCGATCACCATTCGTTGAACTTCTGATGTCCCTTCGTAGATCTGGGTTAGCTTGGCATCGCGGAAATAGCGCTGCATTGGGGAATCCATCATATAGCCATAGCCGCCAAATATCTGGATGCCCTTTATGGCTATATCCAGGCATGCTTCACTAGCATAAAGCTTGGCCATGGCTGCCTCCTTGGAAACACGCGCACCTTCATCATATAAACATGCTGCCTGATAAGTGAGCAGCCTTGCCGCTTCAACTTTAGTGGCCATGTCCACCAACATCCACTGGATTGCTTGATTCTGACTAATAAGATTCCCAAACTGCTTTCTTTCCTTGGAATAACTTATTGCCCGTTCCAAAACGGCTTGACCAATGCCTACCGACTGGGCAGCAATACCTAATCTCCCCTCATCCAAGGTGGCAAGACAAATCCTCATCCCTTTTCCCTCATCGCCCAGCCGGTTCGATGCTGGCACCCGAACATTGTCAAATATCAATTCAGCATTGGTTGCCCCATGCATACCCAGCTTCTTATATTGCGGGCCCCTGCTGAATCCGGAGGCGTTCGTCTCTACAATGAACGCCGTCATGCCACGCGGTGCCAAGGTCGGTATGTTAGCAAATACAACCACGGTATCACAAACAGGCCCATTGGTAGTAAACAGTTTCGACCCGTTAAGAATATATGAATCACCATCCCTTACAGCCGTGGTTTTTATCGCGGATATATCGCTCCCTGCTTCAGCTTCCGTTATCCCAAAAGCACCTATTTTCCCCCCTTAGCAAGGGGCGGCAAGAACTTGTTCTTTTGTTCCTCTGTTCCATAAAGGTATATCGGACGCGCACACAAACTTATATGTGCATCTAAGATATCGCAAGTGGAAGCACAAGCCCTGGCAACCTCTTCCATGACAATAACAAGGGAAACCGCATTCCCTCCACTACCTCCGTATTCAGAGGGGATTGCCAAACCGGTGAATCCTAGCTGGGCCATCTTTTGAAAGTTCTCCGTAGCAAATACCTCTGCCTCATCTACCTTAGATGCCACAGGCTCAAGTTCTTTTCTAGCAAAGTCCCGCGCTGTTGCCTGCAACATCTTCTCCTCCTCGGTCAAATGAAAATCCATGATTACTGCCTCCTTTTACTTCCCCTATTTTTGAACGAAGGCTAATCTTTAGACTGCCTTGCCCCAAGTTTATCCTTGCTGTGTAACATAATCAATACTGTCTAGGCTGTAACATTCGTCCTTTGAACTTACGACCAAGCTATATCCTAGATAATTTCGGTTGCTTTCTGCGGGGTCCAACCCAATGAGCCTTCGGTGATATAGTAAATGATTTAATTAGGTCTATTGACATTGCCACGCCTAATAATATATGGTAACTATGCCAATCGGGGGAAGGAGGTAATTTTAATGCAAGCGTACTGCTTTAAGTGTCGAAGAAAAGTAGAAATGAAGAATGTAGAGCAAGTCACTCTTAAGAACGGGAGACCTGCGATCCGGGGAACGTGCTCAGTATGTGGAACTAAAGTATTCAGAATAGGCAAGGGTTAGATCCTTCAAGCAAAAGGGAACCCTACTGGTTCCCCTTCAGCAGAGCCAAACTGTCAGATCTGGATTGAGCAATCAGATAAGGTTTTCTACTGTGTTGTCGAGGAGGAGTAAGGAAGGTTATGGAAAGAATAAATGTAGCCATCATAGGAGTTGGTAATTGCGCTTCTTCACTGGTTCAGGGCGTGTACTACTACAAAGATGCCAAAGAGGATGAATTCGTTCCTGGCTTAATGCATGTCAATCTGGGAGGTTATCGCATATCAGACATCAACTTCGTAGCTGCGTTCGATATTGACAAGAACAAGGTGGGCACAGACATAGCCAAGGCGATTTACACCCCACCCAACAACACTTTCAAGTTTTGTGATGTACCCTCTACCGGCGTTAGAGTTGACCGCGGCATGACCCACGATGGACTAGGCAAATATCTCTCTCAGATCATTACCAGAGCGCCGGGCCAAACTGCTGACATAGTAAGAATCCTCAGGGAGACCAGAACAGATGTGGTGATCAATTATTTGCCTGTGGGAAGTGAGGAGGCAACCAAGTGGTATGTAGAGCAAGTGTTAGAAGCCGGCTGCGGCCTTATCAATTGTATACCCGTTTTCATTGCCCGTGAGCCTTACTGGCAGAATCGATTTGCTGAGCGCGGGCTGCCTATTATTGGCGACGATATTAAGTCCCAAGTTGGCGCTACCATTACTCACCGAGTATTGACCAAGCTTTTCCGAGATCGGGGCGTTAAACTGGAGCGAACTTACCAACTGAATTTCGGCGGCAATACTGATTTCCTTAACATGCTGGAGAGGGAAAGATTGGAATCCAAGAAGATTTCCAAGACCAATGCTGTTACTTCACAGTTAGACTATGATATTGGCCCGGATAATATCCACGTTGGCCCCAGCGACTATGTTCCCTGGCTGGCTGACCGCAAATTCTGTCACATAAAAATGGAAGGCCGCACCTTCGGCGATGTCCCTTTGAATTTGGAACTCAAGATGGAGGTCTGGGATAGCCCTAATTCAGCTGGCGTAGTGATTGACGCTATAAGATGCTGTAAACTAGCTTTGGATCGTGGCCTGAGTGGAACCATCGTAGCACCAGCAGCCTACTTTATGAAATCTCCGCCAATCCAGTATTCTGATGAGGAAGCTCGTCGAAGAACCGAAGCGTTTATCGCAGATCAAGAACAAGCAGAACCCATCTCACTTCCTGAACCGCAATTAGCCGAGATCGCCGAGATTAAGGGATAGATGCTGCGATAAAAGCAGTAATGCCTAAAAGCATCGTACCTTAAAATTGCTATTATTATGCCCAGTCGATGAGGTCTGATTGGCATCATGAAGTTGGAGTAAGCTGTGATGGTGACCCTTGTAGTGTCAGTAGGTCCTGGGGCGATGGATTCATACTCCCAGAAGCTTGCTCAGAACCTAGACGTACCTAAGGCCTACACCGACATTTATCAGCGGATTTGCCAAAGGTTCAATATCCCTTGGTTCTCACTAGACGCATTAAAGGCTATCCCGCAGGACTGGAACTTCATGAGAAGACTAAATAGGCTGAGAGGCATAGTTCATTTGCCAAATCAGCACCTGGGGCGCTACGGGAACTTCCTCAGAACACCCTATATCATAACCGTGCATGACCTCATCAGATACCTTGACCTGAAAGGATATGAAACCTACATTCACCGACCTAACCACCGGGACAAATTCTACCTGGGCCTCGATTACAAAGGCATCAAGAAGGCAACGAGGGTAATAGCCATATCTGAAGCCACGAAAAGGGACCTGATGCATCACCTTGGCATACTTGATGAGCAAATAAGCGTTATTTATATGGGTGTTGACCACACCACCTTCAAACCATCACTTCAACCAAGTCAGCTTGAACATCCTTATATTCTCTTTGTTGGCTCGGAGCATCCCAGAAAGAATCTGCCAAACCTGCTCAGGGCATTTAAAAGACTCAAAGAGCAACCAAGGTTTAAGAAGTTAAAGCTAGTCAAAGTGGGCAAGGCAGGTGGCCCAGAGATAGACTTTAGAAGGCAAACTGTACGCATTATGGATTCTCTAAATTTGAATCAGGAGGTAATATTCACCGAGACTGTTCCCGAGAAAGACCTAGTAGCATATTACCGTGGCGCTAAGTGTTTTGTTTTCCCCTCTCTATATGAAGGTTTCGGCTTACCTCCTCTGGAAGCAATGGCCTGCGGGTGCCCAGTGATAAGCTCCGATACCTCCTCACTGCCTGAAGTGGTAGGTGAAGCAGCAATCAAAGTTTCGCCTCACGATATTGAGGAATTAGCGGTTGCTTTGGAGAAGATTCTTACCGATCGAGAGCTCAGGGAAAACCTTATTGCCAGGGGAGCAACACAGGCTGCCAAGTTCTCGTGGGAGCAAACAGCAAAAAAGACCCTCGAGATTTATGAGGGGGTAGAGAAAACCTTTGGCTAATCGTTCAGAGTGGGACATGGCGAAGTACAGCAGTGACTTGGGTTCACTTCACAAGAACACCGGCTTTTGCGACTTGACCATAAAATGGTAGATTTAATAGAAATCCGAAAGACTATCAGCTCACGCATCACTGACCCGATGGTACGAGTCTTGAGCCAGACTGGCATAAAACCCAATGCTCTCACCTCTATAAGCTTAGCCCCAAGTATAGCTGCAGCCTACTTTATAGGAACTGGCCGTTTTCGCATCGGTGGAGCTTTGGTGCTGGTCTCCGGACTCCTCGATCTCCTAGACGGAGCATTGGCTCGCTTCACTAAGCAAACTACAAAATTTGGTGCTATTCTGGATTCTACAGTTGACCGTGTTTCTGAAGCAGCGATATTTTGCGGTCTTTTGCTTTGGTATGTACCAGAAGGAGTTGCTTTGGAGGCTGCGACCATATTTGTCGCCTTAATCGGCTCATTTCTCGTTAGTTATATAAGAGCCAGGGCAGAGGGGCTGGGACTGGAATGCCGAGTTGGTTTGTTTACCCGAGCTGAGAGAGTTATAGTATTAGCTATAGGTTTGCTGGTGAATCAAGTTATTATTGCTTTATGGGTTTTGATACTCTTTGTTTATATTACTGTAGCACAAAGGCTTCTTTATCTATGGAAGCAAAGAAATTCTTAGGAGTGTTTAGATGGCTGTTATTGCTCTTGTGGGAGGACAATGGGGAGACGAGGGAAAAGGAAGGATAGTTGATTCCCTAGCTGAGAAAAGCAAGATCGTAGTTCGCTTCTCAGGAGGTGACAACGCAGGCCACACAACAATTAACCCCTACGGCAAGTTCAGGTTGCATCTTGTACCTTCTGGCATCTTTCACCCTCAGGTAACTTGTATTATCGGCAACGGCGTGGTCATTAACCCGGCAGTGCTTCTCAAAGAAATGGAAGACCTCCAAAATCGTGGTGTGGATATGAGTCACCTCGTCGTCAGCGACCGTGCCCACCTCATCATGCCCTATCATATCCTTCTTGATGGATTGGAAGAGGAAAGACGAGGTAAAGGAGCTTTGGGCACCACGCGAAGAGGGATCGGACCTGCCTTTGCCGACAAAGTAGCTCGGATTGGAATTCGCATTGGCGATTTACTGGATAAAGACGCCTTCTCAAGTCAACTCAGTTCCGTCCTTGAATTCAAGAATACTATGCTCACGAGAATCTACGGCCATCCGCCTTTACTATTGGAGGAAATATTTGAACAGTACAGCCATTATGGGGATCAACTGCGTCCCCTTGTCCGAGATACCAGTCCCATAATAAAGCAAGCAATCAGAGACAACGAATTGGTCTTACTGGAAGGTGCTCAAGGAGCGTTGCTTGACACTGACTTTGGCACTTACCCATACGTAACTTCCTCCTCACCATTAGCTGGGGCAGGCTCCTTGGGAACAGGCATAGGCCCGACACAAATAGACAGCGTTGTTGGCGTGTTCAAAGCCTATATTACCAGAGTTGGTAGCGGTCCTATGCCTACTGAGTTAAAGGATGAACTGGGTGAACTTATTCGAGAAAGAGCTCAGGAGTATGGTGCTACCACAGGGAGACCAAGGAGATGCGGCTGGTTTGATGCTGTGGCTGGCCGCCTCAGCGTTCAAGTCAATGGCCTCAGTGGCATAGCCTTGACTCATCTTGATGTCTTCGATGGCTTTCCTTCAATCAAGATATGTACTGCCTATAAATTCGGCAATAGGATTTTAGAGTCCTTCCCTAGTAACGCCGCAACGTTGGAGAAATGCCAACCTGTGTATGAAGAACTACCAGCCTGGCAGGAATCCACGAATGAAATCCGCGATTTTGACAGACTACCCTCAGAGGCTCGCCGCTATATAGCCAGACTTGAACAGCTCCTCTCCTGCCCTATCAACCTTATTTCAGTGGGACCAAATCGAGAACAAGTAGTAGAAGCCAAACCTGCCTTTCCCTGAAAATTCGCCGGATTTCCAGGCAAGCCACGCCTACTTTTCCCTAAACCGCTTTGGGCGGAATGGGCAAATCGATCTTATAGTCCTTTAACGTTGCCCGAATAATCTCAGCTGATTTTTCATCTGGCTCAACCAAAGGCAAGCGAGGCTTGCCCACTGGGAAACCAAGGTAATTCAGGGCAAACTTGAGTGGAATCGGGTTAGCAACAATAAACAGGGAATCTATTAGAGGCAACAAATAGCGGTGGATGCTAGCTGCCTCTCGGGTTTTCCCCTCAAGGAACTTATCCATCATGTCTCTTATTTGCACTCCCACCAAATGTGAAGCAACGCTGACCACACCGTAACCACCTAGGGCAAGAAGAAGCAGAGTGTCACCATCGTTGCCGCTATAAACAAGGAAATCGTCCTTTGTCCCTCGCATAATCTCAGCAATCTGACGAAAGTTGCCACTGGCCTCCTTTACACCAACAATATTATCGACTTTGCTTAGCTTGATTACCGTATCAGCAGCAAGATTGGCGACCGTTCGCGATGGGACATTATAGAGAATACAAGGCAGTGTTGTAGCCTGAGCGATAGCACTAAAATGCTCAATCAAGCCTTGCTGGGGCGGCCGATTATAGTAAGGCACTACCAGAAGACAAGCGTCAACTCCTATCTTCTCGGCTTCTTTGGTTAGCTCCCGGCTCTCTTTCGTATTGTAATTGCCAGTGCCAGCCACAATCGTTCCACGATTAGCCACCACTGACTTGACCTCAGCAAGAAGTTGAAGCTTCTCCTCAAAGCTAAGAGTGGGCGATTCTCCAGTGGTGCCGCAGACTACCAATCCATCGCTGCCAGCATCGAGCAAAGCTCGAGCCAAATTCTTAGCCTGCTGATAATCAACTTTGCCTTCGGCATCGAAGGGTGTAACCATGGCAGTTAATAGGCGACCCAACTTCTCCATATCAAAACCTCCTCTTCTCAGATTTTCTTATCCAGCCTCTTCTCACCCCTTCCTCAGCAATCTGAATAGCATTTAACGCTGCTCCTTTGCGTAAATTATCAGCCACTATCCACATAACCAGCCCGTAGGGCCGGGAAATGTCTTCCCTGATTCTGCCCACAAATACGTGGTTTGAACCACTGGCCGCCCAAGGTTGAGGATAGAAGCTGACAGCAGGGTCATCCAGAACCCTGACTCCAGGTGCTTCAGCTAGAATCTTCCTTGCTTCTTTGGCAGTGATAGGCGAAGCAAATTCCACATTCACCGCTTCACTGTGCCCAAAATAAACAGGGACACGGACACACGTTGCTGAAATGGCTATCTCCTCAGCATGCATTATCTTTCGTGTTTCCTCCATCATTTTCCGCTCTTCCTTAGTATAGCCATTGTCCAAGAAGACATCGATTTCGGGTAACACATTAAAGGCTATTTGATGAGAGTAGACATGAGAGCAGACACGGCGTCCCTCCAGAACTAGCTTTGATTGACTTGTTAACTCCTTCAAAGCAGCAGCACCGCTGCCTGATACCGCTTGATAAGTGCTCACCACGATTCGCTTTATCGGATTAATCTTGTGCAACGGATAGAGAGCTACCACTAGTTGTATCGTAGAACAATTGGGGTTAGCGATTATTCCATTATGCCACTCTATGTCTTCAGGATTTACCTCGGGAACCACTAGCGGTACCATAGGTTCCATCCTAAACGCAGCACTATTATCAATAACCACTGCACCAGCTTCAGCAGCTAGAGGTGATAGTCTCCGGCTAACATCTGTGCCAGCAGAGAAGAGGGCAATGTCAACGCTGCGAAATATCTCCGGCGTGGCTTCCTCGACATCGATTTTCTGTTGATTGAAGAAGAGTTTCACCCCCGAAGACCGCTCAGAGGCGACTAAACGCATAGAAGCCACAGGAAAACTACGCTGCTCAAGTATCTTGGCGAATTCCTGTCCCACAAGGCCAGTGGCACCAACAATAGCCAAGTCGAACTCTTCCATCTCTTCTCCTACAACTCAAGCAAAGCATCCAGTCCGCAAATCATTCCCTTACGCTTTGTAGCTTCTTTGATTGCCAGAATAACACCAGGCATGTACGATTCTCGGCTTATGGCTTCGTGGCGCAGACTCAGAGTCTCACCTTTGCTGCCAAGTATCACTTCTTGTCCCGCCATAAATCCCGGCAACCTCAAGCTATGGATAGCCACTCCACCTATTTGCCCTCCTCTGACACCGTCGAGCATCTCTCTTTCAGTTTCGGGGTGGATAAAGGGTCTGCCATGTGCTTCCAGCATAGCTATTGCTGTAGCAATGGCAGTCCCAGAGGGAGCATCAATTTTCTTCTCATGATGCATTTCCGCAATCTCAGCATAGTCGAAGAATTTAGCCGCAATCTTCGACAGATGCATCAGAAGCACTGCTCCCAGAGAGAAGTTAGGGGCTACCACTGCACAAACCTTGTTACCTTGGCACAGTTGGTCAATTTCTCTCAGGTTTTCCTCGGAAAGGCCTGTGGTACCCACAACCATGTTGACACCCTGCGTAAGAGCCACACGAGCACTTGTTATAGCGACCTCAGCATTAGTGAAATCTACCAACACATCAGGGTTACAGCTCCTCAGAAGAGAGTCCAAATTGGAGGAAAATGGTATCAATTCTGAAGTCTCAGGTAAAGGGAGATAGTTCTGGGTCACTTTTCCCTCAACAGCGCCTACCACTTTCAATTTCGGGTCCTCGAGCACGGCCCGGGTTACCTCTCGCCCCATCCTACCCAAAGCGCCATTGATAACTACCCTTGTAGGTTCCATGTCTACCACCTCACAGAATAGATTACTTGTTGTAGTTAGTATAGCGGTTACCCTTATTATGCTGACGAACCTGATGGCGCTCTGGCTGTTTCTGCCAAGGACGCTTAGAAGCCGAAGAATCCTTTACCTTGACATGAGGTGAGTCAGAAGGCCCTTCAAGTATTGCCTTCCGCGACAAATTTATCCTGCCCAAGTTGTCGATTTCAACAACCTTGACCATTATCTCATCGCCAACTCTAACCACATCCTCAACCTTGGGTACGTGGTAGTCAGCAAGCTCGCTAATATGGACTAACCCTTCCTTACCGGGTAGAATCTCCACCATGGCGCCAAAATTCAGCAGCCGAGTTACTCTGCCAGTATAAATACCCCCTAGCTCCACATCCCGGGTTAAGTCTTCTATCATTTTGATTGCTTTTTGGGTTGCTTCCTCACTTGGAGAGCCGATAATTACAGTCCCATCATCCTTTATGTCCACGGTTGTTTTGGTCTCATCTATTATGGACCTTATGGTCTTGCCGCCTGGGCCAATAACAGTGCCAATCTTGCTTGAATCAATAGTCATTTCGTGCATTCTCGGAGCATAGGGACTAAGTTCAGGACGGCTGGTGCCAATGGTCTGTGCCATCTTGCTCAATATCTCCAAGCGGGCTTGGCAAGCTTGACTCAGGGCTTGGGCCAAGACCTCAGAGTTGATGCCTTTGACCTTAATATCAAGCTGCAACGCAGTAATTCCCCGAGAGGTGCCGGCAACCTTGAAATCCATGTCTCCATAGGCATCTTCCATGCCCACGATGTCAGTCAAGATAACATAGCCTCCATTTCCTTCGGTAACTACCCCCATGGCTATTCCTGCCACTGGCGCTTTGATAGGCACGCCGGCATCCATCAATGAAAGAGTCGAACCGCAAGCGCTGGCCATGGATGTACTGCCGCTAGAACTGACGACTTCGGAAACTAAACGAATAGTGTAAGGGAAATCTTCTTCTGAAGGCAATACTGGCATAATGGCTCGTTCCACTAGGGCACCATGCCCAATCTCTCGTCTGCCCGGCATCCCTACGCGCTTCACCTCCCCAGTGGAGAACGGAGCAAAATTGTAATGATGCATGAAACGTTTAGTCTCTGCCAAGCCTAGCCCATCCAATAGCTGCTCCTGACGTGCAGACCCCAGAGTGGTAATAGTCAGTACCTGTGTTTCACCTCTAGTAAATAGACCTGAGCCGTGAGTGCGAGGCAAGAGGCCAACCTCACAGCTAATAGGGCGAATTTCATAAGCTTGGCGCCCATCCACGTGCCGCCTTTCCCGCAAAATCTCCTTCCTTATCTCTATCCTAAGCTGAGTTTCCAAGGCAAAGTCGATTTCCTCTTCGGAGAAAGAGCCCCCCATCCTTTGTTTCGCTTCCTCCCTAAGAGAGGCTAGGGCCTGCTCCCGCTCAGATTTGCCCAATTGCTCCAGGGCTTCGCTTAGCTTGTCACTAAGCAAAGCAGAGATGCCATTCACAAGTTCAGGTGCAGCCTCTCTGGCTTGGACTTCCGTCTTGGGCTTGCCACAAGTTTGCTGTAGCTCCTCTTGGAGTTCGACAATCCTTTGGTTAGCTTTATGCCCAAATTCAATTGCCTCCAGCACCATATCTTCAGGAGCCTCTTTGGCACCTGCCTCTACCATTACTATGGCCTGTTTAGTGCTAGCTACAACCACGTCGAGCAAACTGTTTTCCGTTTGGGGCAAAGTCGGATTCAAAACTAAGCTGTCACCTATGTAGCCAACATGCACTGCTGAAATCGGGCTAGAGAATGGAATATCGGAAATGACTAAAGCTGCCGAAGCACCAATTACAGCACATGTATCCGGGTCATTCTCTTTGTCGGCGGAAAGCACGGTAGCTATAACCTGTAGCTCATGATTGAATTCTTTGAGCAGAAGCGGCCGCAGGCACCGATCGATAAGCCGACTGGTTATAATCGCCTCTTCGCTAGGCCGTCCTTCTCGCCTGATGAAACTACCGGGTATCTTACCGGCAGCGTAGAGTTTTTCTTCATAGTCCACTGTTAGAGGCACAAAGCCGCCTCTCTCTACAGGTTCACAAGCAGCACAGGCCGTAACCAAGACCACAGTATCCCCGTAGCGGACAACAACTGCTCCATTCGCCTGCTGAGCAAGCTTCCCTGTCTCGATAGTAAGTGTTCGACCGGCTATTGAGCTTTCAGAAACACTAGGCATGCTACCTCCTCAAACCCAATCTGGCGATGAGAGAGCTGTACCGGCTGGAGCTTGTCTTATTAAGATAAGATAAAAACCGCCTACGCTGCCCGGTCAACTTAAAAAGAGCACGGCGCGAGTGATAATCATGAGAATTCACCTTGAGATGCTCTGTTAGCTGATTTATCCTCTCAGTAAGCAATGCGAGCTGAACCTCAGTAGAACCGGTATCACCCTCTTTGAGTCCAAATCCCGTAATAATATCCTTCTTCTTTTCTTTTTCCAACATAGTGCTTAGCATTATAGCATAGCATGGCAAGATTGACCAAAACACTATAACAATCTATAATTTCCCATGAAGGCAGCTTCAATGCATGAGAAGTGTGGCATTTTTGGTGTCTACTCCCATACCATGGATATAGCTCGCCTCGTTTTCTTTGGTCTTTTTGCCCTCCAGCACCGCGGTCAAGAAAGTTCAGGCATTGCTGTCACCGATGGGAATGGGATAAAAATACGTGCCAATATGGGGCTGGTTTCCCAAGCATTCACCGAAAGCGACCTCGCTCAGCTCAAAGGGTATATCGGCATCGGCCATAACCGCTATTCCACCACTGGTTCAAGTCAACCAGCCAATATGCAACCTATTATAGCAAGTTCAGAAGGATTAACTCTTGCTTTAGCCCATAATGGCAACGTCCTCAATGCCCAAGACCTCCGTGATGAACTCCAGTCCAACGGCTATAACTTTCGTACGTCCACTGATTCTGAAGTCATCGCCAATCTGATTTTGGCCTCTCCGGGCAAAGACTGGGGAGAAAAAATTAGGCATGCTATGCACCGCCTCCAGGGAGCCTATTCGCTCACAATCATGACTGACAATAAGCTAATCGCAGTTCGCGACCCAATGGGTGTGCGTCCCCTCTGCCTGGGCTCTATTGATAGCGGTTGGGTAATTGCCTCAGAAAGTTGCGCCCTAGACCATATAGGCGCCCAGTTCTCCAGGGATGTCGAACCCGGAGAGGTGGTAGTCATTGACAACAAGGGGATCAAGAATTACAGGGTGAAGAGCAGCAAGAAAGCATTATGCATTTTCGAATATATCTATTTTGCTCGTCCTGACAGCATCATCCAAGGCAGGCTTCTCTATGAAGCAAGACAAGCCATGGGCGAAATACTGGCTCAAGAGCACCCTGTAGACGCTGATTTGGTCATGGGCGTTCCTGACTCAGCTACTGCTGCCAGCACTGGATACTGTAAAGCTTCAGGTATCCCTTATTGCGAGGGCCTGTTGAAAAACCGCTATGTCGGGCGAACCTTCATTGAACCAGACCAAAGACTAAGAGACCTCGGTGTCCAACTGAAATTCAACCCACTTTCCCGAGTAATTTCTGGGAAGCGATTAGTAGTCGTTGACGATAGCATTGTGCGTGGCACTACCACACCTCACATAGTCACCTTGCTAAGAAAAGCCGGCGCTAAGGAGGTTCACCTCCGTATTTGCGCTCCTCCTATCCGCTATCCCTGCTTCTTGGGCGTAGATATGGCCAGCGAATGGGAGCTTATCGCTGCCCGAAAGACTATTCCCCAGATTAGAGACTACTTGGACGCAGATTCACTTGGTTACCTTAGCCTCGATGGCTTAATTCGGGCTGTTGGCCTGCCTAAAGATATGTTTTGCCTTGCCTGCTTTACTGGAGACTATCCCATTCCAGTGCAAATGGGAATGGATAAGTTAGCACTGGAAACGCTCCCCGAAAAGGAACCCGTTGGAAGTCAGAAGTAAACAAGCCTATGCTCTCGCTGGTGTCGATACTGAGGCAGCCGATAAGGTCAAACAACTAATCGCCAGACAAGCCAGACAAACCTTTGGCCCTCAAGTATTGAACTTTGGTTCCTTTGGCAGCATGTTCCAAATCAAAGGATATGATGAGCCAGTTTTGGTCTCCAGTGTTGACGGAGTAGGCACTAAGCTCAAAATAGCTTCACTCTTAGACAAAAATGATACTGTGGGCGTTGACGTCGTTAATCACTGCGTAAACGATATCCTGTGCTGCGGCGCTGACCCACTTTTCTTCCTCGACTATATAGCTATGGGCAAGCTTATGCCTGAACAAATCGAGGACATCGTCAGCGGCCTGGCTCAAGCCTGCCAAAATGTGGGCTGCTCACTCACCGGTGGCGAAACTGCTGAGATGCCGGGAATCTATCCTCAGGGAAGCTATGATCTGGTCGGCTTTGTCGTCGGAGCAGTGGAAAGAAAAAATATCATTGACGGCAGTTCCATAGTGCCAGGCGACACTGTCCTGGGCCTGCCGTCGTCTGGTTTACATACCAATGGCTATTCCCTGGTGCGAAAAGTTTTCGGCATAAATGATGACCCTAGCTGCTTACGAACTTTCCACCCCCAGCTAGGAAAAACCTTGGGTGAGGAATTGCTCCAGCCTCACCGCTGCTATTATCCTCAACTTAAACCAGCTCTACTATTGATTAAAGGACTAGCTCATATCACCGGCGGCGGATTCATAGGGAACATACCGCGTATCCTGGCTGACGGTCTCGCCGCTCATATTCACAAGGATTCCTGGGATGTACTCCCCATTTTCAAGCTCATACAAGAAACGGGTAATATAGAAGAAGCAGAAATGTATCAAGTATTTAATATGGGAATAGGCATGACCATCATATGCTCAAGTGATGAAGTGAATAAATTGACCACTGCTTTGCCCCAAGCTAAGACCATTGGTGAAATAGTCAAGGCAAAGGAAGAGAAAAGAGTAATCATAGATTGAAGGAGTGATTATGCGTGCCATTATAAGTGTTTCAAATAAGTCAGGCGTAGCTGCCTTCGCTCGAGGCTTACAAGAGTTGGGCATCGAAATATTCAGCACCGGAGGCACCAAGAAATCCCTAGAGGAGTCTGGCATCAAAGTTCATAGCATCTCAGAACTCACTGGCTTTCCTGAAATCCTCGATGGCAGAGTGAAGACTTTGCATCCAGCGGTGCACGGTGGCATTTTGGCCAGGCGCGATTTGCCTCAGCATTTAGCCGAGCTGGCCAAAAACCACATAGGGACTATCGACATGGTGGTGGTAAACCTCTATCCTTTTATCGAGACAGTGAGCAGAGAAGGAGTCTCTTTAGACGAAGCAGTGGAGAACATTGATATCGGTGGGCCAACCATGATTCGCTCAGCGGCCAAGAATTTCTCCTCGGTCTCAGTGATTGTGGACCCCACCGATTACGACCAGGTTTTGCAGCGACTGCGCCAGGGGAATATGGGTGTAGAGGAAAGAAAAAGGCTAGCTCAAAAAGCCTTCCAGCATGTGGCTATTTATGACACCGCCATCTCCCAATATTTGAGCGAAGAGACTTTCCCCGAGGAAATGACCATGACATTGAAAAAAGCTTACGGCTTACGCTATGGCGAGAATCCTCACCAGGAGGCTGCCTTTTATGTCGAGCAGAATGTCAGGCGAAGGCAAGCTGGATTCGCTTCGCTAACCCACCTCAGCGGCCCTGAGGTCTCCTTTAATAACCTGCTTGATTTTGACGCTGCCCTAAACGTGCTCAGCAGCTTCTCAGACCCAACCATCGCTGTAATGAAGCACACCAACCCTTGTGGACTTGCCAGCAACGATAGCCTGGCTGAAGCCTATCTGGAGGCTTTGTCTGGAGACCCGGTAGCTGCCTTTGGCGGTGTGGTAGCTAGCAACCAAAGCATAGATCTAGCCACCGCCCAGGAAATAGACAAGTCCCACTACGATGCCATCATTGCGCCAGGATATGAAAACACAGCCCTGGAGCTATTAGGACGTAAAAAGAACTTACGCCTGGTTAGGATGCCAGTGCCAAGCGCAAATAATCAACAACTCGATTTCCGTTATGTCCACGGCGGCTTTCTGATTCAGTCCCAGGACTTTTTCACTGAGCCAGAGCTTCAGCCCCGCACAGTCTCTAATCGCCAGCCTGCAGAGAAGGAGCTATTAGACCTTATCTTCGCATGGAAGGCAGTCAAGGCGATAAAATCCAACGCTATAGTCATTGCCAAGGACAAAACATTGCTAGGCATGGGAGCTGGACAGCCATCTCGTGTAGTAAGCGTTGAACTAGCTTTGAAAAAGGCCGGTAATAAAGCTGAAGGCGGTGTTCTTGCCTCCGATGCTTTCTTCCCCTTCCCCGACGGCCCGGAACTAGCACTCAAGGGCGGAGTCACCGCCATTATCCAGCCCGGCGGCTCAGTAAAAGATAACGAGGTAATTGAACTAGCCAACAAATGCAATGCAGCTATGGTATTTACCGGTGTCCGCCATTTCAGACACTAAGTTAAGGAGGTAACAATGGCAAAAATAACCAGTGAAATGAAGCAGCTTGCCGAAAAGGCGAAGGTATTTACTGTAGGCACAGCCACCAAAAATGGTGAGCCAAATGTAATTCCTATGACCTTTGCCAAAGTGCTCTCTGATGATGAAGTCCTGCTGATGAGTAACTTCATGAAGAAAACTATAGAAAATATAGCGGCGAATCCAAGGGTAGCAATATCAGTGTGGAAACAGGGAGACTCAGAAGGATACCAGTTCAAAGGCAATGCCAGAATCGAAACCTCGGGCAAAGTTTTTGACGATGGTGTTAACTGGGTTAGAACTGCAAGCCCGACCCTGAACCCCAAGGCTGCGGTTATCGTCAAGGTGGACTCTATCTACTCAATTACGCCTGGGCCGGATTCGGGGAAGAAGGTAGGCTAAGGCAATTATGGCGCGCTGGCAACCAGTCAAATCAGTATAAGGACATGGCTAGAGCAATCTTAGTGTCGGATATGTTGCGTGGGTTCTTAGAGGAAGGTTACCCTCTCTACTGCGGCGCGGATGCCCGGAGCATCATACCCAATGTCAGGAAACTGCTGGAGCGAGAGTTGGAGCAGAACTCAAAAATATTCTATTTATGTGACCATCACGCACCCGATGATCCAGAATTTAGGATGTTTCCGCCCCATTGTGTTGAAGGCACCCGCGAGGCTGAAATCATACCCGAACTCTCGCCATATCCTGGTGAAATAATACCAAAAAGGACTTTTAGCAGTTTCTACAATACCTCTTTGGAGGAGAAGCTGGAGGCGCTCAAGCCTGAAACTGTAATCATCTGTGGCGTATGCACCCATATTTGTGTTCTGCACGCAGTAATTGATACCAGAAATAGAGGTTATGAAGTAGAAGTGCCTGTCAATTGCGTTGCTTCCTTCGACAGTAAGGCTCACTTCTGGGCTCTAGACTATATGGAAAAGGTGCTTGGTGCTAGGCTTGCTAAACCTAGAGTCAACGTGCCCGAGCCTCACTTCGAGATTCCTGACTTATGGCTGAGTGGGGAGACAGCCGATGTTTACTTCCCCCGCACCGTGGAAATACTTAAGAAGGAAGGCATCAACCCCATAGCCACCATGGAGGTTTTCCCGAGACGAGCTGGCATTCTCTGCGGCATAGAAGAGGTCAAGACCCTGCTGGAAAAGGTGCTTCCCGAAGACAATAGTGAAGTTTGGACGCTGGCCGAAGGCGAATCTTTCGCCAAGAAAGAAGTGGCCTTACGGATAAAAGCCCCTTACCAAAGCTATGGGGCTTATGAGACCACTTATCTGGGCATTCTGGCCCATTGCAGTGGCTGGGCTGCTGCCGCCCGAGAATGTGTTGATGCTGCCCAGGGTATTCCTGTTATCAGTTTTGGCGCTCGTCACGTCCATCCTTCAGTAGTCGGAGTTATGGAGTACTCCGCTACTGTTGGAGGCTGCACTGGCTGCGCCACCACTGTTGGCGCAAAGCTTGCTGGCATGAAACCCATCGGCACCATTCCACATGCGCTCATCATTATTATAGACAGTACTGCCCAGGCTACTCTCGCCTTTGATAAACACATGCCTCCTGAGGTGCCACGCATTGCCTTAGTGGATACTTTCGAGGATGAAGTTAGGGAAAGTGTCGCTGTGGCCAAAGCAATGAAGGGAAAGCTGCAGGGTGTAAGATTAGACACTCCCTCGGAAAGAGGCAGGGTCACCGCCGATTTAGTCAAAGAAGTGAGAGCCTGGCTGGACCTTGAGGGATTCAAGGAGGTGAAGATTGTTGTCAGTGGTGGACTTAACCCTGAGCGCATCAGGTATTTCATCAGCGAAGGAGCACCCGTTGACATCTTCGCCGTAGGCAGCTACATCAGCGACGCCCAGCCTATTGACTTCACCGCCGACCTCCATGAAGTGGAAGGCAAGCCTATCGCCAAAAGGGGCAGAATGCCCGGCATTACCCCCAACCCCAGGCTAAAGAGGGTAATGTGAAACAGGATGACAACCTGGCTGAGGCCATAAAGCTAGAAGGCGTCACCAAAATTCTCGGTAATAGGCAGATCCTCAAGGATATTGATCTTGCCGTGAAGATAGGTGACATCTTCGGCTACCTGGGGCCCAACGGCGCCGGCAAGACTACCACTATCAGAGTCATCTTAGGGCTCCTTTCGCCCAATTCGGGCAAAGCATACATTTTGGGCAAGGATGCCCAGGATGATGCTGCTAGAGAAAAGGTTGGCTTCGTCCTCGAAGCCGATGGACTCTACGATAACCTCACCGCCTATGAAAACCTGGATTACTACTGCCAGATCTATGGCGTGCCTCAGTCCCAAGCTAAGGAGAGAATTAAAGAGATGCTCCAGCTTGCAGATCTCTGGGATAGGGAATCGGACAAGGTTTCCACCTACTCTAAGGGAATGAGGCAGAAGCTGGCGCTGGCACGAGCCATGGTCCATGAGCCCAACCTTCTCATCCTGGATGAGCCCACCGCTGCTGTTGACCCCACAGGTCAGATGGAAGTAAGACAAATCATTCTCAATCTAGCACAGAGGGGCAAGACCATTTTATTAAGCTCTCACAATCTGGATGAAGTCCAGCGAATCTGCAACCGCATTGCTTTGATTGATAAGGGAGAGATAGAGCTTTATGGAGAGCTGGAGGCGCTGAGGAGAGAGATGGGGCGAAGGGAAGTGGTGATAGAAACGGGGATAACAGCCACAGAGCAAGCTCAAAAACTTGATGGCCTTCTGGCTGAGCTTGAAGCCTTGCCTTATGTGACAAGCTGCCGCAGGGAGGCTCAACAACTGCGGCTCCAATTGGATGGTCATGGTGATGTCTCTGAAATAGTAGCTATGCTCTCCCACAAGGGCATAGGTGTGGAGGAGATAACCAAAGGTGAAGTATCCCTGGAAGAAATTTACGCCAAGGTGACAAAGGGAGGGGAGTGATGAGAAAGGTAACAGTGATAATGAAAAAGGATTTGAGGGAAACCCTGCGCACCAAGGCTTTCTATGGCAGCATGGGGATAGTCATATTTGTCCTGGTAGCGCTAGCCGCGGGTCTCGGAAGGAACATCGACGCCGTAATAGAACAAGAAACATCGCTAGCAGAAATAACTTCAGCTATTCAACCTCTCATGGGCACTACCGCCTTCACGCTTTCCCTTATGCTCATGCTACTGTTCTGCATGTATACCAACGCCTATGCGCTTACCATGGAGAAGGTGAAGCGCTCCATTGAGTCTTTACTATGCACACCTCTCAGCCTGAGGCAAATTTGCCTCGGAAAAAGCTTGGCAGTGTTTTTGCCCAGTGTGATTTTAGGTCTGTTATTCACCTTTGGCGGCGTAGTTGGCATAAATCAATTTTTCATACTTCCTAAGTTAGGGCACTTTGTTATGCCCGGCGCAGCTCCAATAGTAGCAATCTTGATTATTGTGCCGCTTATCGTCTTTATCTTTGCCTCTCTGATGATAGCGCTACAGCTCATAATTACCAATATACACTGGATCAATGCTGCCCTCATAGGGCTGGTAGTTGCTATTATGTTCGGGCTTTCCCCTCCCGTTTTGGAGTTTGGCCCTGCATCCTGGAGCATCGTCTTCATCTCCTTAGGAGTCGCTGCTGCCCTAGCGTTGGTGACAATTTACCTTGCTCGCTTGGTCACCAAGGAAAGAATCGTGCTCAGCAGCAAAGGATGAGATTGGCAAATAGCTCGGCTCCCAGATTCCCTATCCTAGTGTTTACCTATTAAAGCCGCTACCTTCAATCTCCACAACATTGCCACTGATGTTTGCTTTGACGCCGAGGAATTTCTCAATCAGCCAAAGGTTCGTTTCAACGTGCTCGGTGATTCTGGGGACCGAGTATCTGGTAGTCCCTTCAGCTAAGCCAGCGTAGATTATGAGCTGGTCAGCTACATATCTATCCACTGCAGCACCAGTTTCAACATCCTCTATAAAGCTGTGGGCCACATATCTTCCAATGGACTCTGAGCTCCTGCCCGGCCTTCCTGCTCTATCCGCGCCGATTAAACCGCCCGAGCTTGTCTCAGCATATATCGCCAGGGCAGCACCTTCCTGAAGCGAGCTTTCCTCGTAGATTTCCTCGATTTCAGCCTTATAGCCACGAGAGCCTAATATCTTCTGACATTCTCTTGCCATTCTGTGGCTCACTTTTCTCTCCCTCAAATGGGAGGACAGGGCAATTCCCTTAGTATCGAGTATATGATCTTGCTCAGTGAGAACTAGAGGTTTTAATTTCTCTACCGGCTCAACCTCGATTTCTATAACCCCAGCGCCTCGCGGCACATAGCCAGGCCGAATTATGTCAAGCTCGGCATTTATGCCCATTTGCCTCAACAGAGGAAGGAGTACGAATTTCATGTGATAGGCCGAGGGAGCAAAATCCTGGAATAGCCCACCTCCCAACCTGAATTTGGATGGCTTCTCAGCAAAGCAAGCTAACGGCAGAAGAGTTTGTGCCATCATAGTGGTTGAGCCTGCTGTTCCTATATCCCAGTGATACTCCCCTCCTTTAAACCTTTCCTGGGGGCTATAGGTAATCTCCTTAGAACCCACCTCGGCATTGTTCACCGCACCATGACACATTTCCTGGCAAGCCTGGATAACCCTAACATGCTGTGCCCGTAGCCCTGGCTTATCCCTCTTCGCCCTGATATTCTCTACGTTAATCTCTTTGCCCAGCAAGCTGGCCAAAGCTACAGAGTAGCGCACTATGGTTCCGCTTCCCGACTTTGCCCCACCATCAACGCTTATCATCTGCTACCCTTTCCCGCATTTTGAAAATAAGTGTCATATTCTATATCTTTATAGGCGTGAGACTTCAAGATATAACCTACGCCCTTGAAGACAATTCAAGAGGAGGGAAGATTCGGAAGGAAGTCTAAAGGGAGGCGAAGGATGGGAATTAGAGTTTTTAGAAAACCAAAACTGAAAAACCCGGAGCTATTTTGTGGCTGGCCTGGAATTGGGAATATCGGGCTGATTGCCATGGACACTCTGAAGAGAGTGCTAATGGCGGAGGAGTTTGCAGAGATAGAACCATGGGACTTTTTCTATCCTGAGAAGGTCTCCATCAAAGATGGCCTGTTGAAAGAGCTACAGTTTCCCAGTAACAAATTCTATTATCAGAGGCTTGAAAAGAAGGATTTAATATTCTTTATCGGAGAAAAACAGCCAAGCGAAGGAGACAGAATGTATGCTACGGGAGAAAAGGCTTACCGGATAGCCAACCTGGTCTTAGATGTAGCAGAAAAGTTTGGCTGCCACAGAATTTATACTTCAGGTGCCTGTGTTTCAGCCGTTCACCATGCTATGAGACCAAGAGTTGTTTCAGCGCTAAGCTCTGACAGGTTAGCAGAGGAAGTATCCAGGTATCCAAATACAATTTTAATGAGTGAAATCGGAGGCAGGGAGAATGAGGGGGTTATCACTGGACTAAATGGTCTCTTGCTGGCAGTGGCCAAAAAGAGGGGGTTGGAAAGTATCTGCCTGATGGGCGAGATACCAGACTGGCTTTCTGGGTCTCCCTTTCCCTATCCCAAGGCTTCAAAGTCAGTGCTCGAGGTCTTTGCCGATATTCTGGGAATCAGGATTGATCTTACTGTTCTCGATGAGATGACCGCTCAGATAGAGGGGATTGTTGAAAAGATTTATGAAGAATTCCCTCCAGAAATAAGGGAGCGCTATGACCAGAGAAAATTCGTTGCTCAAGCTGAGCCAGCAGGAATAACTGAACAGGATGCCAGGTGGATTAAAGAGCATATCAACGGATTCTTTAAGGAGGGGGGAGAGCAGGGTGGAAAAAGGTCTACTTGAGCTCTATCAGACTCCCCAACTACAAAACCCGTCTTTGCTCGTTGGTTGGCAGACGCATGATGTCGGGAAATTAACTTCCAGAATTGTCCATTTTTTGACCGAGCAACTGGGAGGCCAGAGGATTGCTGAAGTCAAGCCTTCGGGCTTTTTCCCGTTAGGAGGAGCGGCATTCAAGGGCAACTTTATCCAGGTCCCAGAAAGCCAGTTCTGGGCCTGTGAGAAAAGCAATCTGTTGATTTTCAAAAGTGAGGAACCTAAATACGAATGGTATAAATTCTTGACTGCTGTCCTGGATTTTGCCGAGCATTATTGTCAGTCCAAAGAGCTATATACCATCAGCGCGAGGCACTCTCTCAGCGCCCATACTACTCCTCGGATAATACTGGCGGTTTACAACCAGCCGGCGTTCCAAAAAACACTCCAGGACTATGAGCTAGAAGATATGACCTGGGAAGGACGGCCAGCTATAAGCAGTTACCTTCTGTGGGTGGCTGAAAGGAGAAATATCCCTGGGGTGAGCCTCTGGCCCGAGATACCATTTTACCTGGCTGCTAGAGAAGACCCCTCAGCAGCAAAGCTCACCCTTTCTTTCCTGGACAGGAGATTCAACCTGGGGCTGGACTTCGGAGAGTTTGACCTGGAGATAAGAGACCAGTATGAGAGAATAGCCCAGCTAAGGAGAGAAAACGCCGAAATCGACAGATCTATCAACCGGCTCGAAAGCGGCCTCAGCCTGAGTGAACAGGAGCAGGTGAAATTGGCCAGAGAGGTATACGAAGTTCTCCAAAAAAGAGGCTGAAGTTGGCTCAGCTTGATCACTGCGGAATAGCAGGCCTATAGTTCCACTCCCTACTTCATTGCTCTGAGGAACTCTTCAACTGTTATACCAGCACGAGCGATTAGTTCTCTTAACGTTCCTTTTGCAACCTCTTTGTGATCAGGAACTGATAGTGTTGCAATGTGACCTTCTTTTACCAGAATAATGTGATCGCCTTTGTGGCGCGCTACTTCCCAGCCCTGCTTTTCAAAAACCTTCGCCACTTCGCGCCCACTGAGAAGGGGAAGTTTCATTAAACCAGAACCTCTATTTCACGTGTAGCAACAGTCAAAGGCATCCCTCTCTCCGCTCGCACCTCCAAACATTGCTTAATAGCATCCTCAATGTTCTCTAATGCCTCTTGTTCCGTTTTGCCTTGACTTATGCACCCTGGAATACTTGGACATTCGGCAATAAACATGCCGTCTTCATCCTGTTCAATGGTTATGACGAACTTCATAGCTCCCTCCTTCTTGACTTTACCAGCCTGACAACCAATTTTCGCCTAGCACCAGTATAAAGGTAGAAACTCACACCAACTTAGGAGTGTGACAGTATAGAATCGCTACGGATGCCCTATGTTCTTACATTCTTGTTCTTAGGCCTCCATCTATAATCTCTATTTCATGTTTCCCAAACCTCGACCCCATCAAATTCCATAACACCCTCTCATTGATAAGCTTATCCTTGTAGAGGTTAGCGATCATCTGCAATTTGGTTAATGGTTTGCCCTTAACCTTTCCATTTGCCAACGGTTAGCACCTCCCCAGAATAATTGTCACTCGAAATATATCCATTTATAGCTAGGTTCAAAATCATCTGAACCAGTAGAGCTTCTCTAGTTTTTAACATCCTTCCATGGCCAGCTCCTAACTTTAAGGTTATCAAATAGCATTAACGTTAATGGTTTCCCTTTCAATATGCGGATACAAGCTGTCTATTTCTTGCTGAACTTCTATAGTCTTTTTCAACGCAGTGACCACCTGGCAATAATGTTTTATATCTTCAAGGGATAATTTTCGCCCCTTCCTATCCTTAAGCCACTTATCCAAGACTTGGTAACCACCGATTTGGTATTCCCAAGCCTCTTTATCTATCCCCTCGAAGTATTGGCCGTCGTTGATGTAAACTCGTTTCCTCTCTTCATTGTACCTTGGCTTCTCAACATGATTATCGCCGCCACCCTGAAATCTGGCAATGGGATTATCTAGCTCTGCCGACTTCAATAAATGCAAGTCAACGAGCTGTTTACCATATTTGCCCGTTCTGCTAAATAGTTCGTAATCTTTGCCAAAAGGCACCCTAGGAAAATCAATTTTCAAGAACTCGGCGTATTTATTACGATAAATGCTAGAATAAAGGACTCCATATATGTAATGGAATATGTCCAGCGGCATTGACTCCTTGCCGTAAGCTTCAGCTAGAGATTCGAGCAACTTGGGATCGAGATTCGGCCTCCTCTCTTGAGCTTCCTCGTGGCTGAACATATCCCCTTTGTCTGAGTAGAGATAAAGAGGAAAATTAACATTGCCGCCTCGATAGAACAAATTGAAATCCTCGATAAATTCTGAGCAAAAGACGATGTTCCAGGGTTTTTCAAGTCCAACGACTTGTCCTGCCCTACCAACACAAATAGCCAAATTCTCCTTCATCATGTGGTGCATGACTTCTTTGCGGGAGCGTTCAATAAGCTCATCATGGTAAAATATCCACCTGACATCGAAGGGGCGATAAAGAGTTTGTGTTATTGCCTCTTGCCAATTTTCATCTTCGCTCACTGCTTCCCTTGACTTGGTTAGTTTCCAATTTGCCTTATCTTTCAGCCCAAATGCCTGACAGATAGCGTCATCCGATAGTTCTTTGTCGCGAAAGACTTCAATTCGCCCCACCAAATCTTGTCTGTCAGAATCGACGACAAAGTTATCTCTAGAAGTAACAAGGCCAACGCTATTCACCGGGAAAATATCCGTTACCTTAGGATACCTGTTGTAAGCTTCCAGAAACGCTTCTTCCCTAGGAATGAAGAGATAGAATTCAGATTTTGGTTTTATTTCCTGCCACTCAGTCGTTTTGATACCGTTTTTTGAAAGCCAATTGTATTTATCTTCTCGCAAGCCCCAGCATTCAGAATGGAAAACCTTCTTCTCCAAACCCTTCTTTCTGATAAACAGTGAAATGGCGACTCCTTGCTGGATATCGAAAACGTTTTCATCTTTAGAGCCATCAGGGCATTTTTCCTTCTTCAAGCTATTACCATGTAAGTCAAGCACATAGATCTCATCGAAACTATTCATCAAGGACTGCCGCATCCCCCTAAAGGTTGGGTTGTCCAAATAGCTGTGATTTGTTATGAATCCCAGGACTCCCTCACCATTTTGGTCTATCTTCCACTGGGCAAAGCGAACAAACTTGACGTAGTCATCTTGAAGCCACTTTGGGTTTCTCTCACCAAGCCATTGGCCATCTACTACTTTGTAATATTCTATTAACTCTCCAATCCAGGTTTTCTGCTTTATTTTCATTTTCCGCTTTGCTTCTTTTGCCTGCGGAATCAGCTTGTAACCACCATGTAGCTTATCCTCTTGAATTTGGAAATTAGTTATATATCTGTTCCCCTTTTCAACGGTCATTTCTTTTTCACTTAAATTTGCTGATGTTCCTGAATATGGAGGATTTCCCAGAATAACCAAAATGGGCTTTTCTTTCTTCACTTTGCCAGCGAGGTGTGATTCTTCAGCCAAGGACGACATTCCGGGAAGAACAGTTTGCTCCAGTTCCTCCATTTCCAAGGTATTGGTAAGATAGAACTTGAACCTCTCATCCTCGACAAGCCTATAGCCTAATTCTTCTAATAAGAATGCAATCTTCAAATGTCCTATGGCATAAGGAGCCATCATCAACTCAAAAGCCAAGAAGTTCTTCAAGATATGCTCTTTAACAAAACTCCTCTTTGCACCTTCCCCATATTTGGCAGTGAATTCCTCTGCCGCCAATTTGCTTGCTTCGGCAAGGAAAGTTAAGGTGCCGGCAGCGGGGTCAAGAACAGTCACGCCATTGGAGGCAAAACCAATATCCTTGTCAAAGCACTCTTTAAGGATGCTATTTAAGGAACGAACGATATAGGAAACTACCGATTCAGGGGTATAATAAACGCCTCTTCTTTCCCTCTCCTCAGGGTTGTATTCAGCTAGAAAGGTCTCGTAAAAATAGTAAACAGGGTCTTTTCCCTTTCCCTCTCGATAGAACTTACCCAGGATCTCATTGACATCAGCTACCGATAGAACCCCGGAGATGTCATCTACAATCCATTCCATCTGCCTGGGTAATTCCCCTAAGGAGATAAACCTGAAAACATCCCGCAAGATGCCGATAGTTCGAGGAATGTAATCGTAAGCCAGCTTGCGGTTAAAGCCATTTTCGCAGCGAGTGCGGGCAGCAAAAAGCCCGTAGGTAATAGTTTGCGCATAGAGATCAGCAAAGCCATCCTTGGTCAGCCCTGCGATAAGATATTTCTGAAATGCTTCATAGAATCCAATGATGGGGGCTTTGTCCCCCTTTAATTCCTCCAAAATGACTTGCTCTTTTAAGAACTTAGTCCTTTTTGCCAATTCGACGGCTAAGGATTCTGCCGTATATACTTTAGGAAGCGAGAAGGAGAAGAACTTATCCAGCAGATTGAGGAAATTATCCTTATTCTCCACAGGAGGAACTGTTCTTAATTCATGAATAATAAAAGGCCTAGCCAGCAAGACCGTATCAATCAGCTCTCCATTCCGATAGAGGCGAAATTCAAAGAAATTGGTCAAAATGAGACTGGGAAATGTACGTGTATAGCGTTTTAGCTGATCGCCACTCTCAATGTAGTCAAGATTCTCCACGAATGGCCCTTTTGCTTCAATATAACCAACTATGTTTTGCTTGCCATCCCAAATTCTAAAATCAGGGTTACCTGCCTCAGTCTTCTTAGGCGATGTGGTAACATGGATGTGCTTTTTGCCAATGGAATCAGCAAAAGCCCTGAGAAGGTCCTCTAAACTTGAGTAATAGCTTTCCTCTCGAGCATCGCCTGTCTGGGCAACCTCAAATATTCTTTTGAGATATGCTTTCAGCATTTTGCTCTTTTCAGTAATTCTAAATCCTTAAGCACGGCATCGCATATAACGACTTGCATGCTTGGGAAATTGCCAAAGCCACTTACGTAAGCAAACCGTAAAACATGCAGTCATGTGAAGTTTCCAAAACTTAACGTCCTTCGAAAGCCTCATTTAGAAGCCTATCAACCTTCTTGACGGATGGATTTGTGCGTTCGACATGCTGGTAGATAACCTCTTGGAATACTTGCTCATGCCTTTTCACCTCATAAAACAGAGAACGTAGCTCTTCATTTTTCAGACGCCAGGTGCCATTCATGTGGTTAACAACAAGTTGGCTATCCGTAAAGCAACATACCCGACCGCGTGTATACTTCGCACAGAGGTCCAACCCTCTAATCAGTGCCTTGTACTCCGCACGGTTGTTTGTTGTATGACCGATACACTCCGCGTGCTTGTCCAATTCCTGATTCGCTTCGTTCAGAATAAGCAGTCCAATAGCTCCTGGTCCAGGATTGCCTCGACAGCCCCCATCGGAAAACAATTTCACTTCTCTTATGAAGCCATCCATCCACGCTCCATCACTCTGGACATTTTACATAACTTAGTATATACGAAAATTTGTTTTTGTTCAGTAGCTTATTGCCATAGGTGGTAAATGCCCTGATCTCTGTCAAAGCAGATTACACAAGTGTAATCTGCATCAAAAACAGCAACATTGTAAGGGTAATGTCGTATAATACCCCTTGGGTGAGAGATATCCAGCTCGGGACAGAGGATCGGGATTGCTAACCTGCCTTTGCATTATGGCAAGGTGCCTCCGTGGCTATTTGGGCAGAGCGAAGCGCAGCCTTTTGCACCGCGTTACCACATTTTCCATACTATTTCTCTATTTTTATTCTACTAAGTTCGTCAAGAAATAGCTTAGGCGAATAACCCGATAACCATTTATTGACGAAAAAACTATCCACAACTCCAAAGGCTAACCCCATAGCTGGGGACTCAGCATTAGCAACATTTGTTACTGCAAATCTAATTGCTCTGAAAGGTAGTGAATCTACTAAAGCTCTATTTCCTAGAGATTCTACGTAGAGCTTTTCAATATCCCTTGCATCTTTGTTGGTGGCCTTTCTCAGCCACTTTCTAAAGTTTCTGGAGATCCTCTTTTGTCTTAATTTCCAAATATCCAAAAGCGCAATGGTGTCATTAGTAACTGCCTTGCGAATATCACGAATATTATTCAGTTCGAGTAGAGATATAAAACCGTCAAGATAATTTGAGCCTACGCCTGCCCTAGCTAGTTTATCCCTCAATAATACTTCAGCTCCGTCCGACGTAAATAAATCTGCGCCATCAGACAGAGTAGACATGTATATTTCCATGTTAATTTCGGCAATTCTTAGGACTAGATCGACAGGGTCTTTGATCCCTTCTAAACCTGGAACTCTCATTTGATTTGGACCAACACCTTCCAGTCTCCTCAAATTGAGCTTGGTGGACTCCTGTTTACTGTCCTGCATAACGAACACCAACTGTGAAAGGCCTGTATTCTTCATAATGTCTGTATAGCTTTCATGGACTATGTTCTTCATGAAAAAATCCTTATCAAACTCTACGCTCCTCGATTTTGAAATAACCTCTTCAACAATACGCCCTCTTTCTTGTCGTGGAATGAAAGGGCACATATTTCTTAGCTGCTGTTCTACAGCTACATCTATTCCCCCAAACATCGCATCTTGCCACCATGACATCTTTTTTGCTTCACTGCCAGAAACAATAAATTCTGAGATTCCAACGCCGTTGCCCATGTATCCGATTAAGCTTTTTCTATGAAGAAACGAAAGGGTATCAGACTCAAGAGCTTCCATGAATGTTCTTAGTCCTAGCCAATTTATCAATATAGGAACAATTCCAAAATCTTTTGTCGGTATTACTATTTTGTCATAGAGTAATAGCTGGCTAGCTAAATGAGCCCTATTGTTCGGATTGGTTTGGAATAACGAATTTGCTTTCAAAGAAACGTCCAAATCGAGTCTTACGAATAATCTACTATCAATTATGGAATCTGATTCCATTACTTTGTCCTCTATAGTAAGCTGTGAATTCCCGATAGCTTAGTATACGCGGAATCCGTTTTTTGTCCTAGTTTTGAAGGATATACAAGCCCTTTGCTTATTCCTTCTCAATATACAACCTTTCGCGTCAAAAATAGCAATATCGTTAGAGCGAGTCGGAACTGGCATCTGGAGTGTCTGTTGCATCCCGAGCAGATTCTCTCTCCCTGCCTATTTCGGTTGCTGTTGGAGCAAGTTCCCCCCCCACGTTCCATGCTATGATGCGAACCTTATTCATGTTCGCTAAGCTTGTGTACACCTGGCTCTTCCCTTTTGAAAAACCACCCTATACTCTTATTATGGTGGCGTCGGCCTGTGCCAGACCACCACATATAGCACCCAGGGCATATCCGCCGCCCCTCCTCCTCAGCTCATACATCAGGTCCATAATTATCCTCGCCCCGCTGGCGGTGTTTGGGTGCCCGGTGGCTATGGCACTACCGTTAACATTCATCCTGTCCCTTATCTCTTTGAGCTTCTTATTATCATCCCCGGCCAGCAGCTTAGTGGACACCAGCGGTACGCAGGCAAAAGCCTCATTTATCTCCATGACTGCCATTTGCTCCAGGGACAAGTTCGCCTTTCTCAAAACCTTCTCTATAGCGTAAGCCGGCCCTTCAGGCATGCGGCTAGCATCAATAGCAATTGACACCTGTGAAACTACCGTAGCCAGACATTCAAGGCCGAGCTCCTCTGCCTTCCTGCGCCTCATTACCAGAATTGCTGTAGCCCCGTCATTCATACCAGGAGCATTACCAGCGGTGATTGCCCTGGTGCCATATACCAGTTGTAACCTGGAAAGCTTTTCTATGCTGCTGTCCGGTCGGTACTGTTCATCTATATCCAATGCTCTAGGCTCCCCCTTCGGTTGTGGTATGGTGAGGGTCATCATCTCATCCTTGAATTTTCCCGCGTTCCAGGCATTGCCGTAGTTCACATGGCTTCTTAGCGCCCACTCGTCCTGTTCCAGCCTGTCTATCCCGTATTCAAAGGCCACATTGTCACTGTCAACGGACACCGGATTGAAGTCCCGATAGCCCATCCAGAACAGAGGGTCTTCCATGGCGACATTACCCAGCCGATAGCCGCCAAATCTAAGCCCCCTCACAACAAGGGGTTCCTGGCTGAAAGAGGTAGCCCCGCCAGCTATGGCAACATCTATTTCGCCCAGTCTTATAGACATAGCTGCTAACTTAACTGCGTGCATCGCCGACACACACGCCATATCAAAGGAGATGGATGGCGTTTCAGGTCGGAGTCCTGCTTTGAGAAGCGACTGTCTGGCAGCGACTGGCGTATAAGGGTCCTTGCACGCGGAGGTATCGCCTACCCCCCAGAAGACTTCATCTACCACGTCTGGACTGAGGTCGACCTTTTGGAGCACTTCCTTCATCGGGATTGCTCCCAGGTCATAGTAATCAATGTCCTTCAGTGAACCCCCATATCTACCAAACGGCGTTCTGCAGGCACTTACAATTACCACATCATTTTCGTCAGGCATCATTTTTTCCCCTTTCCAATTTATTGTTTTACTAACCAGCTAGGCTTTCTTTGTATGGTCATAAAAGCCACGACCTGTCTTGCGACCAAGGTCACCAGACCTGACCATGGATGCTAGCAACGGGGCAGGACGTAAGCGGTCACCAAACTCACCATGCAGGGCCTCCAGGCCATGCAACACAATATCGGCACCAACAAAGTCACAAAGTTCCAGTGGACCCATGGGAAGATTGGCGCAAATCCTCATTGCCTTGTCTACTTCCTCAGGTTTGTTGCCATCCATCACACAGTAGAACGCCTCGTTCAGCATGGCATCCAAAATTCGTGAGACGATAAACCCGGTGTAGTCCACTGCCTCACATGGTTCCTTGCCGAGGCTCTCTACAAAAGCCTTGCTCGTTTGAAATGTCTCATCAGAGGTGTGCCGCCCTCGTATTATCTCAACGCCCTTCATCACCGGTGCTGGATTCATAAAATGGATGCCAATAACCTTCGTCTGTCTTCTTGTGGCTGCTGCCATGGCACTGATGGGAAGCGTTGAGGTGTTCGAAGCCAGAATGGTATGCCCGGGACAAATGCTATCCAACTCCTTAAATGCTTCCATCTTCAGCCTCAAATCCTCAGGTATGGCCTCGATCACTAAATCAGCCTCCCTGGCACTGCCAATATCAGTTGTGGTACTAATACGGGATTTTATGATTGCCTTGTCACTCTCGGTTATCACACCTTTGTTGACTTTTCTACCAAGGCTCTTTTCGATATTGTTCAACCCTTTTTCTACGAAATCTTCGCTAATATCCTCCAGAATCGCCCGGTAACCAGCCTCTGCCACCACCTGTGCTATTCCGCTACCCATTGCGCCAGTTCCCATCACAAATACGCTCTTAATCTCCATTTTGTCTTACCCCCTTGTTCAGCCTTACACTAGAGTGTACCTCTTTTTGAAATATAGTTCACGCCTTCCAATAGAAGCAGCCCGCCTTTCCTTCTAGTCTCCGGTAACAACGCGGTGGGCGAACCACCGGAGTTATATTATAATATCGGAGACCAGAAAGGGTATAAATGGCTTGAACCCGCCTAGCTCAGCACAGAAAACCGGGATTGCCAATCTGCCGTTACATCATGGCAAGGTGCCTCCATGGCTTTTTGGACGAATGTCTCAATTAGCCCAGGAGGTTACCATTGTTATCATTGACGAGTTTGGACCCCAGGAGATGCTTCGCCGCCTGTCCGACCCCTTCTGGTTTCAAGCCTTCGGCTGTGTTCTGGGATACGACTGGCACTCCAGCGGAGTTACCACCACTGTTTGCGGCGCTCTAAAGGAGGGGATGAGAGGACTGGAAAAGGAGCTCGGCTTCTTTATTGCCGGCGGCAAAGGCAGGACTTCACGAAAAACCCCGGCCGAAATAGAGAACTTCGGCCATCTCCTGAAGGTAAATCCATCGCCTTTGGTATATGCCAGCCGAATGTCAGCCAAAGTGGATAGCTCGGCACTTCAGGACGGCTATCAGCTTTATCATCACGCCTTTTTCTTCACCAAAGATGGCTCCTGGACAGTGGTTCAGCAAGGCATGAACGAAACTAACCGCTACGCCCGGCGTTACCACTGGCTGGGTGAAAAAGTCACTGATTTTGTTTGCGAGCCTGAAGCAGCCATTTGCTCTCAAGCCAGGGGAGAAGCATTGAACTTGGTAGCTTCAGAGAGCACAGAAGCAAGAAACACTATCGCGCACATTGCTGCTGAAGAGAAGCCCGAGAAGATCATGAGCCAGCTAAATAAGCTAAAGACACTAAACCTGCCTAGGCGAGTTCACATAACCCTCGAAGATATCCACCCTGACAGGCTAAGCAAGATTTTCACCATCGCCTACGAACATCAGCCACAGAATTTCGAATCGCTATTGGGGCTTGGGGGCGTAGGACCAAAAACGCTCCGCGCTTTGAGCCTTATCTCAGACCTGATTTACGATACTCCTGTCAGTCTGCGTGACCCAGCTACTTACAGCTTCGCCCACGGGGGCAAGGACGGTCATCCCTATCCTGTGGACAGGAGAACTTATGATAACAGCATCCAGTTTCTGGCTCAGGCGGTGAACAAGGCTAAACTTGGCAACAGAGAGAAGCTTGACGCACTCAAACGCTTGAAGGCATGGCAATAGATTGACCCATAACTACAGACTGAACTAACATGGAGTAACAGGCAAAAATGGCCGATTTTGACATCGCACCCTATGTATCTCATATCGACGCTAACAGGTCGGTTAAAGACGCCTTGATGCAAGAGTTAAGGGCGCGCCGACCTCCACACCGCATCTCAGTAACCGACCTGACTAATCTGAAGCAAGCCTATTTCAAGAGAAAGCATCCCGAAATAGTCCCCCCTCTGGAAAAACAGCAGCTTATGTGGGCTGGCACCGGTTTTCACAAAATTTTTGGCTCGGCGGTTTCCAGTGAAGAATATCTGGAGCAATTTGTGGAAGCCGAGGGCATAGTGGGCAAAATTGATATTTATGAAAACGTGCCTGTGGAGGTTAAGACAACTTCAACCCTGGTTGACAGAGAGGACTTGCTGCAGCATAGGCCAACCTATATTGAGCAACTGGGTATGTACTGTGCTATGGTTAACGTCAGCCAGGGAAAAATCATCGTCTACCAGCGCCAGAGTGAGGGGCAGTCTCAGGCTCCACTCATTGTTTACCATGTTACTTTCCCCAATCTAGAAGCAATTCGGGATGAGATGCGGCGCAGACGAGACCTCCTGGTACAAGCACTCATCTCAAACGATCCCAGTAATCTGCCTATCTGTGCTTGGTTTGGCAGGCAATGTGACTACTCAGAGGTATGCGACTGCAGAACTACATCGGTGCCGCTATCATACAGGATTGCCGAGTTAGCTGGAGAAATCCAGATTGATGACATCACCTGCCAGCAGTTCCTTACCAAACTGGCTGA
>Ga0315545_1000583_pt1 | contig 38251 bp, 50 predicted proteins | sample SalMarSW160210MG_FD_203096 | JGI IMG/M metagenome (GOLD analysis project Ga0315545, IMG submission 203096) | Salt marsh sediment microbial communities from the Plum Island Ecosystem LTER, Massachusetts, United States - Salt Marsh Sediment SW1602-10 ...
GAGAGAATGGCTGTCTTAAAACATTACCGCCGTAAAGGCATCGGAAAGGAAATACTTCTGTTCCTGGATGCAGTATGGAAGGATAAACAGGTGCAGCAAGTAATTATCCACGCCCAACTTGAAGTCGTTCCCTTCTATAAGTTACGCGGCTTTGACGAATTGGGCTTGCCTTTTCAGGAAGCTGGCATCAAACACATAAAGATGCGCAAAATAACTTGACAGCATCAGCACTACCGTGCTAAGCTTATTACAGCGGGTAAGTCCTGTGTTAAGTGTGTCACTGGAAGGTGTCATAAACTAGCTGTAAGCTAGTCGCTCGCAGGGACCGCTTTTTCATTTCCCAAAACCTCGTATCAAGCTTTACCACACGCAGTTACACTTAATCTTTCTATAATCCATCCCTAGCTTCGCCCACATCGCCAGGGTTTCTTTGCATAGGGCGACTTCCTTGTAGTTATGTCTTTGCTTTAGCAGGTCAATGATTGTGGCGTATATCTCATAGCGAGTATTAAATTCGACCTTCTTTCCCCAGTTGGAGTTTTCTTTTAGGTATTCCTGCCAGCTTTTATCTGTCGCCCCATTGATTGTAGTCTGCAATCCCCGAAGCGACCCTAGGGTAATTCGGGCTGGAACAAAACTCCTGAAAATTTGGTCGACGAGATTTGTATAATGCATCTTCCAATCTGGGACCGGCACTATCGGGTCGATTCGTATCCTCACTTCATAGCCCGCCTCGCTAAGCTTTCGCCCAGCTTCAATCCTTCTATCAACAGATGGGGCGCCTTTCTCCCACCTTTTGGCTACCTCATCTGCATTAAGACTGAAGCTCATGATAACTTGATTATGCGGGTTAATCTCTAGCAAATTCTTTATATTATCGGACTTGGTTACGAACAATACTTTGTGTCTATTCTGCTCCTCAAATATAGGAATAATAAACTTAGAGAAGGGCTTACGTGAGCTTTCCCACATTAGAGAATCAGCTATCTCGCCCGTGTTAAGGATTTCGGGGGTTGTTACTTCGCTGAGAAATCTCCTAGTATGCGATCCTATCTTTGCATAATCTTTAATCACAGGCTTTGTACCAGTGGGTAAGAATCTGAAAGTCCCTTTTAGGTAACACCAGGCACAATCAAAAGGGCAACCGTAAGCCCATTTCAACTCAAGGAAGTGGGGGCAAACGACATTCGTCTGCTTGGTAGGAGAGGGAGTCTTATCAAATCTTTTTATGATTGAGCCATCTCCGACTTGCTGAGCTAAAAGATTTGTGGCGACATCTAATAACTCGTATTCATGGAGAACAATCCTTGAACTTGACATTTTTCTCTTAATGATTCTCCGCCATGTCACATTGGCATTCTCAATTGTCCTGCTTCTGAGCGCCCAGCAATTTTGTCCCAAAACTCCGCACCTTTGTCATGCTTACTGGCAAATATTAAGTGATACAGTGGCACATTCCTTGTATTTGTCTCGAGCACGTAGTCTTTTATAGCACGGTAGCCCAGGCCTCTTAATCCCCGTTCGTAAGCTTGCAGTAGTACGCGTCCTGTCGGTCTGTGCACTTTCTTGGCTTCCTCATATTCTTGCTGCCAGTTGGAGTCAGGGAAAAAATCCAACAAATCTTGTGGAGGCGTACTAGCGGTTCTCTTAATACCTCCGACATGGAAGGTTACAGCAAGGTCCATTTGCCTTTTGTCTGTGAGCCTCCGTATAGAATTGAAACTGATCTGCCAATTAGTTGGGTCGATAAAGCAGAAGTCTAAAGAATCGCGCGGCAACGTCTGTACTAACGCATCTATGACTTCATTGCAATCTCTAGCAAGGTAACTGATAGTCGCAGAAGAAAATGATTTTGCTCGTGCCTGAAGGGATTCAATGAGACTGGGTTCTAAATCATTAGAGAAATAGTGGGTGAATGGCACTTTGCACTTCAAGGCTGTGAGGGAGGATCCATCGATTTCTTCCTTTGTTCCTTCAATAAGGCATATCCCTGGCCCAGCAAATAGGTCTATGTAGGTTCGAATCGCTCATTTATTTTTCATGCCAGCGTTTAGGATATAGCAGTATCGCCCAATATAGAATAGCTTATCTTTGGCCCAACGCCTGGCTTTAATTACAAGTTTGCCATCGGACCCAGCAGCGAAATCTCCAGTAGGCACCAGAACACCTCTTCGTGCATTATCTTAATTCTCAAACTCCGCTCTTAGCAAGAAGTTTTCAGCCTTTCTCTATCGTTCTCCTCTCCTCTTCAGTCAGTCCATACAAGTCATAGACAAGGTTGTCTATTTCACTGTCGGTGCGGTTTATTTCTCTGAGCAGTTCGTCACGCTTGTTGCAAGGTGTGTTGCGAATGGGAGCCAGGCGTTTATTTAGCCCCAGCATCCTATCCACCAAAGCTACCAAGTCATCGTGCATCTTCTTTTCAGTGGGGTTATTAAAGTCAATGTGTCGGATGGGGAGAGGCTCTAGAAATTGACGATTAGCAGAGTAGAAACCTCCTCTAAAAGGAACGCTAATGCGATGCAAGTAGAAGTCAAGCAACTTAGAATTCAATAAGCCAAGGATATAAAGATATTGAATATCATCTTTTTCTTTTAGAATCAGCCCGCCTACGTCCACGTTGTCGAGGTAGAAAGCTCCATCCGTGTCGTAAACGGCGGCAAGTCTATTTATAAGCCTTGGGATAGCCATCTTGCGCTGGTCATGGAGCGCAAGATTCTGAGTGCGCCCAAAGGCATACCACTTTTCATGTCGCATCCTGCCTCGCTCTCTATTTTCCAGCGTTTCCCTATTCTGAAGCAGATATTCCCAGCACCTGGGGTATGTTGAGCCAAATTCTTGTGGCGATATTAGCTCGCCTTTTCCTTTTATGACTTTGTAGGGAAAAAGGAGTAACTGGTTAGGAATGGGGTGACCATAGCGTTCTATATCCTTGCCGCTTAGTAAGGGTTTAAGCAGAGCTGGTTCCAGTTCAAATTCATGCTCCAGACTATGAGAATAGACTCTGAATATGCCCCCTCTTGCTTCACTGCGCTTTTCTAATATATAAACCTTGTCAGCGCTGCTGATAAGACCTTGAAAAATTCTTTCAGACAATTCTCCCAGTGGCACTGCATTTTGGGCAAGCCTTGTCAGCAAGGTATCTCCGATCGCCACTGGTGGCCATATACTTTTGATTGTAGCTTCTTGATTTGCTGTGGTGATGAGCAGTGTTGATGTGTCTATTGGTTGAAATGTTTTAGAGAGGTCAACATCTGTGGGGATAAAAGTGTAGCGTAGTAATTTCTCCTCAATTCCTTTCTTGAGCACGATCATAACGGGATAAGTTGTTGCTTCTGCGAATACCTGTTGGGCTGAAAGGTCTACAATACTTTCAACGGTGCACTCCTGATGCAGGATTTGCTGGATTTTCTTGCCATAATCTGCCTTGAGGAATTTCCCCGAAGTGATGAAGCCCAGTCGCCCGCTTGGTTTCAACAATTTAATTGCCCGCTCCAAGAAAATAATGTATATGTCGAAAGAACCGAAGGCGGACTCATAATATCCACGGTAGTACGCGGCTTCGTCTCGGGGCAGTGTTTGTATCCTCACATACGGTGGATTGCCTATAACCACATCAAAACTGCCGCCAGCCATAATATCCTCAAATTCCTCCTCCCAGTTGAAAGGCTTCTTTTCTCGCCAGTTATCGCCAAAGTAGCTTTTGAGTCCTTCTTCGGTGCCCGAAATAAGCGAATTGCCCTGGCGAATGTTATCAGCAAGGCTTGGGAGGGTCTCTCTCTTTGCCAAGCTACGGAGCAGCAGGTTTAAGCGAGCTATCTCAATAGCTTGTGTATCGAGGTCGACGCCAAAGATGTTTTTAATTAGGATAGGCAAGCGTTCCCATTGGTCAAGCTCGGAAGCTGATTTGCCGCTTCGATAAGCGTGATAGTTTAGGAGTTCGTCGTAAGCGCGAATTAAGAAAGAGCCTGAGCCACAGGCTGGGTCTAGAATCTTAATATTGAGTATTCCATTGTGGCTGCGTTCCTTAAGCAAACGCCCCACGGTTTCCTTAACTATGTAATCAGTTATGAATCTAGGAGTATAGTATATTCCGTGCTCTTTGCGTCGTTCCTTTTTGGCAGTAAGTTCGAACGTTGGTTCAGAAGCAAGCCCTAAATCCATGCGAATTTGTGCTTTTTCCGCTCGCTGCTTGACTACAGTGGCTACATGTCCTAAGTATTGCTCATATACTGCACCAAGTACATCGGCATCAATGAGGGAGAAGTCGTAGTTGACCATGCCACCCGGAATTTCGTATAAGCCATTGATTATATTCTCAACAGTTGCGCTTTCAATAAAAACCTGGTCAACCAGGTGGAGAGCGAAAAGGTCGCTGTCATAATAGCCATCATAGTCTTGGAAGATGCGGCGCAGTGATTCGATTAGCTCTCCCTTGCGTCCACCGCTGCGCCATTCATGCACAGCACCTAGCAAGACTTTGTCTTCTATTCTCCTGTCCTCGCAGGTGCGAATAAAGATTAGGCGATTAAAAAGTCGCTGGATGACTTCGTCTATTTGATTGAAGCTCAGGTTTGGGTTGTAGTGGTAAAGCTGAGTAAAGAGTTCCTCACGCCAATGACGGAGCTGGTTAAACAGTCTTTGCTCTACTCCTAGCCGCGGAGGAAGTGCTCCATATTTCTCAGCTTTCTCATTCAGGGCATTATTTTCCAGCAATTCTCGGGATAGAAGCCAAAGGTCATCGAAATCCCTGAGATAATTATCATAAGAAAGGTTTATGAAAAGTCGACCCGTTTGGGCGTTATAAACCTGTAGTCCTTCAAAATCAGTGAGAATCGCCCAGGTTATTCCTTTGTTGTAGGCGTAGGTAATCGCTTGCTTGATATATTCGGGCTTGGCCAAGTCAACTCGTAACGCTTTAGCCTCTAAATAGAACTGAGAGACTCCGTGTAGCTTAAAAACATAATCCACTCGCCCGGTGGCTGCTTTAACCTCCTCGGCTACTTCCTCCCTGCTATATACATCCCAGCCCAGAGCATGAAATAAAGGCATGATAAAAACACGGCGGGTATCCGCTTCGGTATATTTCTTGATGGCTGCTGCTGTTAGATTCCGATATTTGGCAACCAGCTTGCTTATTTCCTGGCGAGCTTGTTCTTGTGCCATGAACATATCTTTACTCCACCTACCTCTTGAATCAAAATAGGTCTGGGAACTCATCTTTCAATGTTTTCAGAACTTCATGAGCGATTTGGCGGATACTGGGTAATATCGGAGTATTATTGAAATCTTTTTCTTCACCATGCACAAACTGCTTCCAACCTAATGAATCGAATCTTGAAAGGTTAGCATAAGCTTGATCGAGTTTTGGGTCGATATGAGCTCCTCCCTCCTTATTTGCAACCGCAAGCACCAAGTCGCTCCTAGTAAATGTATTGTTTTTATTATCCTTGTATATGATTAATCTTTTCCACCAATTGTCGAACTTTCTCTTCTTGTTTTTGTCTCTAGCAGGAGAAAGGTCATCCAATGGAGCGACATATTTTGCTTCGTCTGTTGATAATTTCATCACTGTGAGGCAATTGCTCGTAGCTAGATTTCTAGGATTATATTTGCTAGCTGAATCGTAGAAAAGCATTTGCCTTTTTCTCCCTAGCAGGGTCAACAATGACGTAGATTGTGATGTGTCGGGAACTAAAACTCGAATAACGACAGCTAGTCTTTTCCCTTCACCTTCAAAGCCATTGTCATAAGAAATAGCTGATTGTTTCATGAAAGTTATTTGCTCTTCTAAATGGGCTAATAATTCGTCTTGGGTTTGAATATATTGAGTCATGTGTACCTTCAACGATAGGCAGCAATGCGGATTATTTTAACATCAGCCATGCCTTTTATATCCAAGAGTTTTTCTAAGGACTGATTTGCCATGCCTTTAAAGCCGCCGAATTTCTGTAAAATCTCCTCCGCTGGCTTGCCTGGGATGCCAGGGGCAATAAGAATTGAAAGGAGCTCAGCATCGGTCAGTGCTTCTGCGCCCAGTTCCCGAAGTTTACCACCCGGGTGCTGCCATTTTGGGGAGTTGCTGTTCATCCTTTCCTTCTGAAAGGTGGTTTTGCCGGCACTTGCAAGGAGTCGCCAGTTTTTGAGGCGAAAGTTGACACCAATTTCTCTCCCCGGGTGCCACAATCAGGACACAAAGCAGGCTTGTCAAAATCAGCTATCGGTCTTTTGACCTCAAACTCCTTACCACACTTTGGACACCAAAACTCGTATGTGGGCATTTCATCACCTCCTCCCAAGACTGGTTTAGTGACTATCTCTATTATACCCCTTCTCAGCGTGATAGTAGATACATAATTGCGGGATATTACACCAGGGGCAGGATACCCCCGCAAGGAACACCACTAGATGCGAGCGGGGCTATAAGCTTTTTGACAAGTCTGCTAATCAATGCTATTATAATTCTGGCAAATATTGTACCTTTAGCATGAAAACTTATTTGGATAACATCATCAGTTTTCTTACAGGATGGGTTTAGGGGGTGGTGCTAGGTGGACGACACCGATAGTTGGCTTTTATTGGCCTTTCTGGTCTGCTTAGCGCTTTCAGCTTTCTTCTCCAGTGCTGAGTCAGCTTTTATTTCCCTGCCTAAACTCCGCATAAGGTATCTTGTAGAGAGTGGCGTTAAGGGAGCAAAGCAGCTAGCTAAAGCATCTGAGAAACCGGAGAGATTTCTGGCCACTGTTCTACTGGGTAATAACCTGGTAAATGTGGCTGCGGCTACCCTGGGCACCATCATGGCCGTGGCAATATTGGGCCTACCCTGGGGGCCAATCATAGCTACCATCGGGGTGACAGCGCTGGTTTTAGTTTTTGGCGAGCTTATTCCCAAGACTCTGGCGATGCGTCATGCTCAGCGACTGTCTTTGCTCTATATTACCCCATTGAGGGTAATGGAGTGGTGTCTTTACCCCTTTGTTCTGGTACTGGGTCGCATTGGCCTGAGATTCAGTAGAATGGTAGCCCAGCCTGAGGAAGGTGACAGGTTAGTAAGTGAGGGTGAAATACGCTCTGCAATAAATGCTGGTGAGGTTGAAGGGGTGGTAGAGGAGAATGAGGCGGAGATGTTGCACAAAGTCTTCGAGTTTACCGACCGCCCCGTAAGCAAGATAATGATTCCCAGGACTGAAATTGCCTGGGTAGAACAGGGAACGAAGGTAAACGATTTTCTAGATATTTATGTTCAGAAGCCTTACAGCCGTTTCCCCGTGTATAAAGATAATACTGATAATGTGATGGGCATCTTGTCTGCCAAGGATATTCTAATGAAGCTGGCTGATGATTCTGCGAGCAAGAGAACTGTCATCGATGATTTAGTACGCACTGCCTATTTTATACCCGAAAGCAAGCATTTAGGAGAACTTCTCACCGAAATGAAAGATGGCGGTCATCACATGGCAATAGTTGTGGATGAGTTCGGAGGCATAGCTGGAATGGTCACCTTGGGGCAGTTAACCGAGGAGATTATGGGCGATATCCGGGATGAGCTGACCGGCGAGGCTAGGGATTTTGTGGTAACCGGTGATAGTACCTTCCAGTTTGATGGTGGATTTCGAATTGAAGAAGCTAACGAGGAACTGGGGCTGGGGCTACCTTTAGATGATTACGAGACGGTGGCTGGTTTTATCCTTAGTCATCTAGGTCGCATACCAAAGCAGGGGGAACAACTGAAATACAAGGACTTGAAATTTGTCATAACCGAAATGCGCGGAATGAAAATAGAGATGGTTGTAGTCACCAGGGAGAAGGCTACATAGCATCTGCGCCCTAGATTTGGCCACTGTATGACGACCTTAACACATATCACCCTGGACCCAGCGCGCCAACAAAAAGCCAGAGAATATAGTAGATTATCGCGGCGTGGTTTTTTTCTCGAGCTCGGAATAAGCCTCATTTTGCTATTAATCTTCCTTTTCATCGGTGCATCGGCTAAGCTAGCCGGTCTTTTGCCCTTCTCTTTACCATGGAGAGTAGCTTTATACTTATTGATTCTGGCAATGGTCTATGGAGTGATAATGGCGCCGTTAGATTACTATCATGGTTTTATATTGCCGCATCGCTACGGGCTGTCAGCCCAGGCACTAATTGACTGGCTGAGAGACAAGGCTAAAGCATTGGCGCTACTTTTATTGCTCGGCTTGTGCCTAATCATAGCTATCTACGGGCTTATGGAATACCTTCCAACACTATGGTGGTTAGTATCAGCTTTGACTATGATTTTGCTCAGCCTATTCCTCACCTGGATAACTCCCACACTCCTTCTGCCTTTATTTTTCAAGTTGAAGCCTCTGGAGGAAGGAGAGCTCAAGGAGAGATTGCTAAATCTAACCAAGCGGGCTGGAGTTAACGTTAGAAATATCCTCACTATGAATCTAAGCAGCAAGTCCACCATCGCTAACGCCATGCTATGTGGTTGGGGCAAATCCAGGTGCATTATCTTCAGTGATACTTTGCTGCGAGAATATTCGCCCGACGAGATAGAGCTAACCTTAGCTCATGAGCTAGGCCATCACCTCCATCATGATATCACCAGGCTCATGGCTGTTCAGGCAATCACTTTTTTGCTGGCATTTTATTTAGCCCATCTCGCTCTTAAAACGGGCGTAGTGTTATTTTCGTTTCAGGGAATAAGTGATTTGGCTGCTCTCCCCTGGCTAATCTTAGTTTTAGCCGTGTTCACCTTGCTAGCCCAACCATTACGCAATTGGTATAATCGTCGTATTGAACTGGCGGCAGATAAGTCCGCGCTGGAGCTGAGCAATAATCCGCAAGCCTTTATAAGTCTGATGGCCAAGCTAACTGACCAGAATTTATCTGAAGCTGAACCCAGCAGGTGGGCAAAGTTTCTGTTTTATGACCATCCTCCCTACGACGAGCGAGTGGTGTTAGCTCGCGACTACCCTGTCATTGCAAGCAAGGATGAACTCAGCGAAGGAGCAATAAAGTAACCTAAGGAGATGAATTATTGAAGCTTATTTTAGTTAGGCATGGTCAGACTCAGTGGAACAAGGAAAGGCGTGTCCAGGGAGGCAGTAGTGATATTGAATTAAACGATACGGGGCTAAGGCAAGCCCAAAGGTTGGCTTCGTTCCTGAAGAACGAGAATGTCGCTGTCATAGTCTCGAGCCCTTTGAAGCGAGCTATGGCTACTGCCAGGGCCATAGCTAACCACCACCACTTGCCTGTTGAGGTTGATGCCAGGCTTAGGGAGATAGAAGTTGGCGAAATGGAAGGCTTAGGTGTTTCCAACCTGAATAGCACCTTCAGCCAGTTTTTGATGCAATGGTGGCAGGGTACAGGTCAGGAGAAATTGCCCAAGGGAGAAAGTTTTGTTGATGTGCAACAGAGGTCCTGGAAAATTGTTGAACGCTTGCTGGCAGAGCATAAGGACGAAACAGTAGTGGTGGTCAGCCATTACTTCGTTACCATAACCATCATCTTTAAAGCTTTAGCTTTGCCAATGGAATATATTACCAAGTTAAGGTTAGACCCTGGCGGGGTAAGCATTCTTGAATTCGGGGATTATGGAACTCGGCTGGTGGCATTTAACAACATCCCTTATTAATGTCATCGCAAAGGTGAGTCGAAGCTCTAAGCCTTTCGCTTCCTGTCATTCTGAGGAGTGGAGCGATGAAGAATCTGGAGCGGAACGACAAAGCAATCTCTATGAAAAACATTGGACTTGAGTCACGAATCCTGGATTTTATTCAGCAGCACAGCCTGATTCCACCTGGAGAGACGGTGCTTGTTGGGGTATCAGGTGGTGCTGACTCAGTATGCTTACTTCATGTCCTGGCAAGATGCCAAAGGAGATTGGGCATAAATCTTCATGTAGCCCATTTAAATCATCAGCTTCGAGGCGCTGAATCTAAAGCAGACGCCAACTATGTGGCTAATTTAGCTGACAGGCTGGGCATAGCCATCACTATTGATAAGCAAGATGTAGCTAGCTACAGGGCTCAAAGGAATTGCTCTATTGAGGAGGCAGCCAGGGAACTACGTTATGATTTCCTTGCCCGGGTAGCAAATAACATAGGGGCCAATCGAGTAGCCATAGGCCACACTAAGGATGACCAAGTAGAAACCATCTTGATGCATATACTGCGGGGAACAGGAACTTCCGGGCTACGTGGCCTTGAGCCTTGCTCACCTATGGTATATGGCAAAGAGGGAATATCATTGCAAGCGAAGCGAAGCAATCTATCCGTAATAAGGCCTCTTCTTGATACCACCAGAGAGGAAACATTGAATTACTGTCAAGAACAGCAGCTTGAGCCACGAAGTGATTCCTCCAACCTCTCATTAACTTTTTTCCGAAATCGCCTCCGCCTCGAGCTTCTGCCTTTGCTTAGAGGATATAACCCCTCGATAGACCAAGCGCTGCTTCGTTTAGCTAAAATCGCCCGGGATGATAGTTCTTTCATTGAACAGCAAGCTCTTCAGTTATGGAGTGAAGTGGCCAAGCAAGAAGAAAACGCTATCCATCTTAATAAGAGGAAGACTTGCGTCCTGCCTATAGCTTTGCAAAGACAGATAGTAAGGTTAGCCATAGATAAACTGGTAGGAGACACTCAGGATATTGAGGCAAGCCACATTGAGGCAGTAAGGGGTTTGCTGGACAAGCCTGTGGGTAAAAAGACTTCCTTGCCCCATGGCCTTATTTGTTGGGGTGAGTATAATGAAATTGTCATTGTGACCTCACGCCCCTTGCCAAATAAGGGGTGGGGAGGACAAGGGTTCCCCCCTTCAATTGTTCCCCCTCAGATAAGGGGTAGTGCTGAGTGGGTCTCACTTTCTCCGCTGCAGGGTGAGTTTCCCCTCAATATCCCGGGTAACACTGTTTTGCCCGGCTGGCGGGTGATATCCAGCATTATGCAAGAACGAACCCTTCTTGTCATTGCGAGCACAGCGAAGCAATCTCAACAAAAGGGCAGGGATTTTGTTGCCGAATTCGATTTGCACAAAACAGGAAGCGAATTACTTGTCCGCCAACGCCAGCCGGGGGATAGGTTCCAGCCTCTCGGTATGAACATGCCTAAAAAGCTTCAGGACTTTATGGTTGATGCCAAAATACCTCTCTCATGGCGGAAGCATATTCCCATAGTTTGCTCTGCTCAACAAATCATCTGGGTAGTGGGCTGGCGCATTGATGACAGAGTTAAGGTTACTGAGACTACTAAAGAGATTCTGCGCTTGGAGTTTATTAAGTCACCATGAAAGCAGTGGATAGAGAATTGAGGTTACGCCATCTCACGGTTGATGAAGCCTTATTCAGACTTGGCCAATACCTTAACGATGCTTTTATGGCTGGCTTACCCTGTGTGCGTATTGTCCATGGTAAGGGAATGGGAATATTGCGTCAGACAGTGCACGAAGCATTAGCCAAGCACCCTTTAGTTAAATCTTACCGCCTTGGCAACTATGGTGAAGGGGACTACGGCGTTACCATAGTTGGGCTCACTATGTCGTTAGAGACAAGCTCTAACGACATAGTGAGCCCATAGAGAGCGTTTAGCAATAACCATTTTAGGCTTCTCTTCTCCCCCCGAGGTAGAATCTTGTAGGTTCTCAGCCTTAGCTCAAGGGCTCAGACAGTGCATACCAGCTCTTCATACCTGCATCTCTCTCCTCTTCCCTTTATTTTGGGCATAGTTCTCCCTTGTTTAGCTATTTACCGAGTAGGTTCTAACCTTGCCTCTAAAGCTAACGCCAGTTAATAGCTTCACCAGTCTTTTCAAGTTTAGTGCCATGAAGGTAAGATAGCTCTGAATGGTATGCCTCACAAATCCAACATACCGACATCTAGCAAAGCCACGGCATTTCTTTGCTTCGCCAAATTTCCTCTCCACCTTATACCGCTCCTTTAAACCTTCCTGATACTCAAAGCTTTCCTTTAGCTTTACCCACCCTTCTTTATTCTCATCTTTCTTCTGAGTACGATAACTTTTAAGCCTTATAGCTGAATTTACCCCCTTTTGATTCAAGTAATAATGATTTTCCCCATCATCATAGCCTCTATCAGCGGCTACTGTGGCAACCTCTATGCCCTTGCTTAAATCCTCATCTACCAGTTTCTTGAACTTGTGCCCATCGTAGTCACCAGCATGCCCAGGGATAACACTAGTTACGAGACCTGTCTCGGCATTGAGGCTTACCTGATCTTTATATCCATAGTAGTACTACCTCTCCCTGTGCCTTTTACCATCCTCGCCCATCACTACCTTGTTTCCTTTGCTCCCCTATTTGGCATCCTTATCTCTAGGGCTTTTGCCATTATTTTGTCTGTGCCCGTCCTTCCCCACATTAACATCAGCTACAAGATGGACGCTATCTACTACTTGAAGCTTATCAAATTTGACTTGTTTCTCTTGAGCTACCCTGATTATCTCATCGAATAATCTCTCATAAGCCTTTAAGTCGGCATTATTAATCAGCCGATTCTTAAATAAGGTTAAGGTGGAATAGTCTGGAGCTTTCTCAAAAAATGCTTTGCAGGCACCTTCCGCTCATAAAGGAAGTTGCCAAAGAAGGAATCCATGCTTGTTCCTTTACATCTTACCTTAACCATAACTAAACCCCCTTTCCCATAGCTAATTGACATTTTTATTTCTTTATGCTACCTTTTTGTTTTGGCGTCTACTAGAAAGTAAAAAGTTTAGAGAGTTAGGAAAGTCGGCTGGCTGAAGCCGAGCGAGGTTCTCACAATGAGTAGATCGGCATATAACCAGGCGGCTTTTTAAATTGCCTAAAATAGTGGAAGGAGTATAGAAGTGCCAACAATTAATCAACTTGTTCGTAAGGGGCGGCAGAAGCCTAAAAAACGAACTAAGTCCCCGGCATTGCATCTCCTTTATAATGCCTTGAAAGCCAAAACTAAATGGACCCAGGGGGCACCTCAAAAGAGAGGTGTTTGCATTCAAGTTAAGACTGCTACCCCCAAGAAGCCGAACTCGGCATTGCGTAAAGTTGCCCGTGTAAGGTTAACAAATGGCATGGAAGTGAATGCTTATATCCCTGGCGAAGGACATAATTTGCAGGAACATTCGGTAGTCTTAATTCGTGGTGGCAGGGTCAAGGATGTCCCTGGAATTCGCTACCACATTATTCGTGGCACCTTGGATACTGAAGGGGTAACTGGCCGGAAACAAGGTCGCAGCCAGTATGGGGCCAAGAAACCAACGAAATTAGCGAGCTAGCAAATGCCAAGGAGAGCTAAGAGAGTAGTAAAAAGAGTAGCGCCTCCTGATGCTAAGTATGGCAGCGTCACCACGGCTAAATTTATTAACAAGCTCATGCTCAGGGGGCAAAAAGCTACGGCTGAACACATTGTCTATAATGCTCTAGAGCTTGCTGGCCAGCAAATAGATAGCAATCCTGCGGAAATTTTGGAGCAGGCAATCAGAAGTGCCACACCTCTTCTGAGAGTTAAGCCACGGCGTGTTGGAGGGGCTACCTATCAAGTTCCTGTGGAGGTAGAGAGAGACCAGGGTCGCTCTCTTGCCATGAAATGGCTTGTTACTTCAGCACGAGCGCGTAGCGGCAAATCTATGGAAGAAAAATTGGCTGCTGAATTAGTCGATGCCATTCAGGATCGCGGAGCAACAATTAAGAGGCGTAGCGATCTCCACAGGATGGCTGAGGCTAATAAAGCCTTTGTTCATTATCGTTGGTGAAAAATTGAAAACAGCACTCGGGGAGAAAAATACGCTTATGTCACGGACTTTCCCTTTGGAGAAGATACGAAATATAGGAATCATCGCTCATATAGATGCCGGTAAGACCACATCTACGGAGAGAATTCTTTACTACGCAGGACGTACTTATAAAATTGGAAGTGTGGATGAAGGGACAGCAGTAATGGATTGGATGGAGCAGGAAAGAGAACGAGGTATCACTATTACTTCAGCAGCCACCACTTGTAACTGGCGTGAATATTGTATCAACATCATTGACACCCCTGGGCATGTGGATTTCACTGCCGAGGTGGAGCGTAGCCTCCGTGTATTAGATGGAGGTGTGGTGATTTTCGACGGTGTAGCTGGAGTAGAAGCTCAATCGGAGGCTGTATGGCACCAAGCAGATAAATACCATGTGGCTAGGATTTGCTTTATTAACAAGATGGATAGGATCGGTGCTGATTTTTACCACACAGTGGCTATGATTAAGGAAAGGTTGCGAGCTAATGCATTGCTTATACAACTTCCCTTAGGAGGTGAGAGTTCTTTCCACGGCATTATCGACCTCATAGAGAATAAGGCTATTGTTTTCTCCAATAACCCAGATATGACACCACCGGTGGAAGAGGCTATAGCGGAAGGCGATAAGACTGCTGTGGCTAGCCATTATCAAGCACTGGTTGAGAAGTTAGCTGAAAATGATGACCAGATTATGCTGATGTACCTTAATGGACAAGATATTCCTGTTCCTCAACTCAAGGCAGCTATAAGAAGGCTGACCATTTCAAGCCATGTGGTGCCTATCCTTTGCGGTAGTGCTTTAAGGGGGAAAGGCATTCAACCACTGCTCGATGCTATTGTGGATTACCTTCCCTCACCCTTAGATGTTCCACCTATCCCTGCGAGCAAAGTTAAAGAAGAAGGGGAAATCATTTGTCAGGCAAGTGATGACGAACCTTTTTCAGCTCTAGCATTCAAAACGGTTTCCGATCCATTTATGGGCAGGTTGACTTATCTGCGCGTATATTCAGGTAAAGCAAAAGCAGGGGCCCAAGTTCTCAATACTAGCATGGGTGAGAAGGAGAGATTAGGGAAGCTATATGTTATGCATGCTGACCACCGTGAGGAAGTCGCCCAAGCTGATACTGGTAGCATTGTAGCAACTTTAGGGCTCAAGAAGACATCGACAGGAGACACGCTCTGTGATGCCGCGCGACCTGCACTTTTTGAACCTATACGATTCTCTGAACCAGTACTCTCTATGGCTGTCGAACCCAAAAGTAAAGCTGACCGAGATAAGCTAGATGACGTCCTGGCTAAGCTTGCTGTTGAGGACCCCACCTTCAAAATCCACAACGATCTGGAAACAGGTCAAACTCTCATTTCGGGAATGGGTGAACTTCATCTTGAAGTATTGCTGGACCGCATGTTCCGTGAGTTCGGTGTAAAGGTGAATGTTGGTAAGCCCCAAGTAGCTTACAAAGAAACAATCACCATTCCAGTAGAATCTGAAGGAAGATTCATTCGTCAGTCCGGGGGTAAGGGGCAGTATGGGCATGTTTGGCTTAAACTTGAGCCTGGTGAACGAGGCAGCGGCTTCGAGTTTTGCGACAAAATTCGAAGCGGAGCCATACCCAAGGAGTTTGTTCCACCAGTGGAAGCAGGAATCAAGACAGCTTTGCAAAGTGGGGCATTAGCCGGCTATCCTGCAATAGATATTAAAGCGACTTTATACGATGGCAGTTTTCATGAGGTTGATTCCTCAGACTTGGCTTTTAAGATGGCAGCTTCTATAGCTGTGAAGGGCGGGCTAAGGAAAGCCAAACCTGCCCTTCTAGAACCAATTATGGAGATGGAAATAGTAACTCCATCTCAGTTCTTGGGAGATATCGTTGGTGATTTAAATTCACGAAGGGCTCATGTCCAAAGTATTCAGAGCCACGAGGACTTCTCTTCTATTCGTTGTCTTATCCCTTTGGCAGAAACTTTCGGCTTTGCTAGCAATCTAAGGTCACTCAGCCAAGGAAGGGCAAATCACACCATGCAGTTTTATCGCTATGAGGAATTGTCTGCTAATTTGACGGAGCGAATTGTGGCTAGAATGGGGCGAGATAGATGACCAACGAAAAGGTCCGCGTTAAGATCAAAGGGTTTGACCACAGACTAGTTGACCAAGTAGCAAGGCAAATAGTAGAAGTGGTGGAACGCACCGGGGCTATGGTTGTTGGCCCAGTGCCCTTACCCACACATATTGAAAAGTTTTGCGTTATCCGCTCCTCCAATATTGATAAGGATTCGAGAGAGCAGTTCGAGATCAGGACTCACAAGAGGTTAATTGATATTCTACAAGCAAGCTCCAAAACTATAGACAGTTTAAGTCAACTCAATTTAGCATCTGGAGTGGAGATAGATATTAAGTTATAGTTAAAGCTATGTTTACTGGCATTATTGGCAAAAAAATAGGCATGACCCAGCTCTTCCTAGAGAATGGAGAGGCAATCACAGTTACTGCCATTGAAGCAGGACCCTCCGTTGTAACCCAAGTGAAGAGCCAAGCCAAGGATGGCTATAATGCTATCCAGCTAGGCTTTGGAGAAGCTAAGCGCCTTAACTCTCCACAAAAAGGACATCTTCAAGGCATAGATAAGGTCCGCTATCTCCACGAATTCAGAACTGAGGATATTAGCTCAATCAAACGCGGTGAGAAAGTAGATATTAGCTCTCTAAACTCAGGCGACCTGGTAAATGTAACTGGCTTTTCCAAAGGCAGGGGTTTTGCCGGCGTGGTGAAACGCTACCATTTTGCCGGTGGGCCGAAAACCCACGGCCAGAGCGATCGGCATCGTGCTCCCGGCTCAATTGGGGCTACTACATCCCCTGGTCGGGTGCTCAAGGGAAAGCATATGCCAGGGCACATGGGAAATAGGAAGACCACGGTGCATAATCTTGAAGTAATCCAAGCTGACCCAAACCGCAACTTGCTCTTATTGAAGGGAGCAGGGCCCGGAGCTAATGGCGGGATAGTAATTATTCGGAAGGCAGTAAGAAGTGCAAGTACCAATTTATAGCCTGACAGGCGAAGTTGTCGACCACGTAGAGATTAGCGAGGGCGTTTTTGGCCTCCCCTTTAATGCGGCAGTAGTTCATCAGGCGATGGCAAGGCAGCTAGCCAATAGACGCCAAGGAACGGCCTCCACTAAGACGAGAGGCGAGGTTAGGGGGAGCACAAGGAAACTTTACCCCCAGAAACACACTGGAAGGGCACGAAGGGGGAATATAAAATCACCCCTCCTTAGAGGAGGTGGAGTAGCTTTTGGCCCCAGGCCACGCTCTTATCGTCAATCCATGCCCAAAAAGATGAGGCGATTAGCTTTGAAGTGTCTTCTTTCCGCCAAAGTTAAAGAGGGAAATATAAAACTAATACAGGAGCTTGACTTTGAGGTACCAAAAACAAAACCTATGATCAACGCCTTATCCTCTCTCGGCGCCGCTCCTCCCACTTTAATCCTTACTGCCCAATCCCTGCCCAATGTGGTCAAATCAGCGGCTAATTTAACCAGCGTCAAAGTTCTACCTTCACCTCTAATTAATGTATTGGATTTACTGTCTTATAAAATGATAATTGCTACTGTGCCTGCAATACGCAGTATAGAGCAAATTTGGGAGCGAAAGATAACTAAAAAAAAGAGTACCGCTAATTCAGAGAATTCCTGGGGGAAGAGCCATGCACCTTTATGAAGTGTTGCGGCGTCCTTTAATTACGGAAAAGGCTACCCTGCTTAAGGAAGCGGATAAATATGCCTTCGAGGTAGCCGGTGAAGCTACCAAGTTCCAGATTAAGGAGGCAGTGGAACGAGCCTTTAAAGTTAAGGTAGCTAAAGTAAATGTAATGGCCGTTTCAGGAAAGACGAGAAGGATGGGCAAACGACTAGTAACAAGTCCATCTTGGAAGAAGGCAGTGGTCAGTTTGGAACCAGGAGATAAAATTACTTTCCTTGAGGGTATTTAATGGGCTCGGTTATTAAGTGGAGAAAGAAAAAAATGTCAAAGCACCAGCACAAGAAGCTTCTTAAGAAGACTCGCTGGCAGAGGAAGCATCCCTAAGTCTAGAAACCCTAAATTCCCAGAGTTTAAGATTTAGAGATTAGATGTTAGAGTTTAAGAATGCGAGGTGATTTGTGGGATTGAAGACCTATAATCCAACTTCTCCAGGCAGAAGATATATGTCTAGTGCCAATTTTGAGGAGTTAACCAAAGTAGCCCCTGAGAAATCTTTACTTTTGCCGTTGAAAAAGAAGGCAGGGCGCAATAGCCGAGGTGTTATAACCGTGCGCCACAGAGGTGGTGGCGCTAAGCGCAAGCTTCGTGTTATCGATTTTAAGAGGGATAAGCTTGGCATTCCAGGCAAAGTAGCGTCTATTGAATATGACCCCAATAGGTCAGCTCGGATTGCTCTAATTCACTATGTTGATGGAGAGAAGCGCTACATCCTCGCTCCTTTAGGTCTCAACTTAGGTGACATTATAAAGGCAGCTGAGGACGCTGAGATAAAACCCGGGAATGCTTTACCGTTGCGTTCTATCCCCACAGGAACCTTGCTGCACAACGTTGAGCTTGAACCAGGAAAAGGAGGGCAGCTTGTCCATAGCGCTGGAACTTCGGCCCAAATCATGAGTAAAGAGGAGAAGCACGTCTTGCTTAGGCTGCCTTCAAGTGAATTGCGCAAACTTCATAATAAATGCTGGGCTAGCATTGGTCAGATAGGCAATGTTGACCATGAAAACATAAACTTAGGTAAAGCTGGCCGTAAGAGATGGTTGGGCTTGCGCCCTTCAGTCAGAGGGTCTGCGATGACTCCTCGGGATCACCCACATGGAGGTGGTGAAGGCAGAGCTCCACGAGGAATGCCTCCAAAAACACCTTGGGGGAAGCCTGCTTTAGGTCATAGGACTCGGCGTCGTAAAATATCCGATAAAATGATCATTAGGCGGAGGGATTAGAATGTCAAGGTCACGTAAGAAAGGCCCCTATTATGACGCTAAACTGCTTAAGAAAATAGAAGCGCTTAACAATTCGGGGGAGAAAACAGTGATAAAGACTTGGTCCCGTGCCTCTACCATTTTGCCTCAGATGATAGGCCATACTATTGCCGTTCATAATGGCAGAAGGCACGTGCCCATTTTTATCACTGAGAACATGGTAGGACATAAGTTAGCAGAATTTGCCTCTACCCGGACATTTAGGGGACATGTCACCAAAGCCAAAATGACTGTGCAACCAGGAAGGTAAGACACGATGAAGGTAAGAGCTGTAGCTAAGGACGTCGGTATTCCGCCTCAGAAAGTTCGTTTGGTGATAAATATGGTTAGAGGCAAAAAAATTGATGAAGCTTTAACTATTCTTAGCTTTCTGCCTACTCCGACAGCCAAAGCAGTAGCTAAAGCAATCAAATCAGCAGCAGCCAATGCGGAGAACAATCTTCAAATGTCACCGGCTGACCTCAAAATCACTGAGATCTTTGCTGATCAAGGACATACCTTAAAGAGGTTTCGCCCTCAGTCTAGATCTCGTGTAAGCCCTATTTTGAAGCGGTCTAGCCATATCACAGTTTTCGTTGCTGAGGAGGAGGGATAATTTTGGGACAAAAAGTTCACCCTCGTGGCTTCAGGCTGGGCATCAGCCAAGATTGGTATGCCAAGTGGTACACTGAGAAGAACTATGCTCAGTTTTTGCTGGGTGACTTAAGACTGCGCAGGGCTATTGAACAAAAATGTTCTGGAGGAGCTGTTGCTCGGGTGGAAATTGAACGGCCAGGAGATGAGATAAACGTAACCCTTTATTCAGCTCGCCCTGGTATCTTAATTGGACGGGGAGGACAGAACGTAGAAGCACTGAGGTCAGAACTGGAGAAAATTAGCGGGGAGAAAATTAGATTGACCATTAGAGAGATTGACAGGCCTGAGCTTGAAGCTGCTTTGGTAGCTCAGAGCATAGCTCAACGTATTGAAGATAGGATACCTTTCCGTCGAGCCATGAAACAAGCAGCTTTTCGAACCATGCAGGCTAGGGCTAAGGGAATTAAGATAACCTGTGGAGGAAGGCTTCATGGAGCCGAAATTGCTAGGTCCGCTACCGTTCATCAAGGTCAAATGCCGTTGCATAAACTGCGTGCTGACATTGACTATGGTTTTATTGAAGCCCATACTGTTATGGGAAATATTGGAGTTAAAGTGTGGATTTATAAAGGTGATATTCTACCTGAAGTGGAGAGAGAAAGTGTTACAGCCGAAGCGAGTAAAGCATCGCAAAGTTCATAGAGGACGATTAAAGGGCGAAGCCCACAGTGGAAATTGGGTTGCTTTTGGCGATTTTGGCCTGAAGGCTGAGGAATCTGCTTGGGTAACAGCGAGACAAATTGAAGCAACCCGCCGCGTGTTTGTACGTTATCTGCGGCAGGGTGGTAAACTTTGGATACGTATTTTCCCTGATAAAGCTGTGACCAAAAAGCCTGCCGAGACAAGAATGGGTAGTGGTAAAGGCAGTCCTGATCATTGGGTGGCTGTGGTTAAGCGAGGCAGGATTATGTTCGAGTTAGCCGGTATTAAGGAAGACACGGCTCGAGAAGCAATACATCTTGCTTCTTACAAACTTCCCATTGCTACCAGTTTCGTCCTGAAGGAAAGCCTGAGTGTTGATGAAAACTAGTGAAATTCGCGCTCTCAAGAATGAAGAGCTAGCAACGAAGCTGGAAGAGGCTCATGAGGAGCTTTTTAACCTTCGCTTCCGCTTGGCAACTCGACAATTAGTGAACCATCGGGAAATTCCCAAAGCGAAGAGGAAGATTGCTAGGATGAAAACCATTCTAAGGGAAAGAGAACTGGGCATAAGATGAGTTACACAAGAAGAAAGGTTAAAACAGGGCAAGTAGCAAGCGATAGGATGAATAAAACTGTGGTGGTAGTTGTAGGAACTTCGAGGCATCACTCATTTTATAAGAAACTAGTCAAGCGTAATAAGAAATATAAGGCTCATGATGAGAATAATGCTTGTAGAACCGGAGACAAGGTGAAAATTATGGAGACCCGCCCCTTATCTAAGGAAAAGCGTTGGCGAGTAATAGAAATAATATCTAAAGGAGAGCTAGCCGAAGCTAAGCCAGAAGTGAACAATGATCCAAACTTACACCAGACTCAAAATAGCTGATAATACTGGGGCCAAGCAGATTATGTGCATTAATATACTTGGCGGGACAAGAAGGAGATATGCCCACACAGGTGACGTTATTGTGGCTACGGTGAAACGAGCTATTCCCCATGGGATGGTGGCGAAAGGTGAGATAGTGCGGGCTGTAGTTGTACGTGTAGCTAAGCCTCATCGCCGCTCTGATGGCTCCTATGTTAGATTCGACGAAAATGCCGCAGTCCTTTTGGGTGATAAAAACAACCCGAGAGGAAGTCGTATTTTCGGCCCGGTAGCCCGGGAGCTCAGAGATAAAAATTTCGCTAAGATAATATCCTTAGCCCCAGAGGTCCTTTGAAATGAAGATCAGGAAAAATGATACTGTCACCATTATTGCTGGTAAGGATAGCGGAAAAAAGACAGAGTGCTAGTAGAAGGGCTCAATATGATTAAACGTCATTCCCGAGCCCGCAGGGCAGCCCGCCAAGCTGGCATAATTGAGCTTGAAGCTCCAATCCACATATCTAACGTAATGTTGCTCTGCAATAAATGTGGTAAACCTACTCGAGTTAGTTTCCGCCTCCTTGCCGAGGGCAAGAAGGTGCGGATTTGCCATTCCTGTAATGAAGTAATTGATTAACTAAATTTGATTGCAATGTCTGTATCAAAAGATAGATATTTAGCGGAAGTGGTTCCCCAGCTTAAAGCTAGGCTTGGGTATAGCAACCCAATGCAATTGCCCAAGCTGCAAAAAATCGTGCTCAGCATCGGTTTGGGCGAGGCGATACAAAACCCTAAAGCTCTCGAGGCGGCAGAGAGAGACTTAGCTACGATCTCAGGGCAACATCCAGTGGTTACACGGGCTAAAAAATCGGTTGCCTCTTTCAAGCTGAGAACTGGTATGCCTATCGGAATGATGGTGACGCTACGAGGTGCGAGAATGTACGATTTTTTTGATAAACTAATTACCATTGTACTACCACGTTTTCGTGACTTTCGTGGCGTATCTAGAGATTCTTTCGACGGTCGAGGAAATTATAGCCTAGGCATAAGAGAACAAATAGCTTTTACTGAGATTAGTTACGATAAAGTGGACAAAATCCGTGGCCTCCAGGTAACTATAGTTACCACCGCCAAGAATGATGATGCATCCACGGTTTTGCTGGAACTCATGGGCATGCCCTTTAGGAGAAATTGATATGGCGAAGATGTCTAAGATCGTCAAGTCAAAGCGACCACCAAAGTATAAGGTGCAGCAACGTAATCGTTGCCAATTGTGTGGCAGACCACGTGCTTATATGCGTAAATTCAGCTTATGCCGCATTTGCTTCCGAAAATTCGCTGCAACTGGCGTGATTCCGGGAGTAAGAAAATCGAGCTGGTGAGGATTTATTAATGACAGTTACTGACCCAATCGCTGATATGTTGACTCGAATTCGCAATGCCATCATGGCAAATCACGATGATGTACTTGTGCCTTCATCTCGAACAAAGCTCTCCATCACCAGAATACTCAAAGAAGAGAGCTTCATTGACCATTATGAAGTGCTCAAGGGGAAACCACAACCAATGATAAAAATTCAACTCAAGTACACAGATAGCCAACCTGCAATATTGGGCTTAGAAAGAGTGAGCAGTCCGGGTCTAAGGGTTTACGTAGGGCGGCATGAAATCCCTCGTGTCTATGGAGGCTTAGGTATTGCCATTTTATCTACACCTAAAGGCATTACGACCGGTCAAAAAGCATGGCAACACCGCCTTGGCGGTGAACTCCTATGTTACATATGGTAAATTTTGTGGCTAAAGCCACAAAAAGGAAGTTAAAATTAAGTTATTCAAATTAGTTTTTACCTTAGGCAAAAAGGCGCAGTGAATTATGTCACGTATTGGTTCGCTTCCCATCATTATACCTCAAGGCACTGAGGTAAAGATTGACGGAAGCAAAGTAATAGCAAGAGGGGATAAAGGAGATCTCTGTCGATACCTTCATCCTAGCATCTCTATCACTTTGAAGGATGGGATGCTAATTGTAACTCGACCTAGTGATAACAGGATTCATCGTTCTTTACATGGGCTTACTCGCAGCCTCCTGGCAAACATGATTGAAGGAGTAAGTAAAGGTTTTGAGAAAATCTTGGAACTAAATGGCGTGGGTTACAGAGCACAGAAAACTGGTGACAAGCTGATGCTCCAGGTAGGGTTCACCAATCCCGTGGAGTTCCTCCCGCCTCCAAGTGTTTATATCACTGTCGAAGGGACAAACCGCATTCATGTTACTGGTCCTGACAAGGAAGCTGTTGGAGAGGCGGCCGCCAGAATTCGAGCCATACGTCCCACCGACCCCTATAAAGGAAAAGGCATTAAATACTCTAAGGAAAGGCTACATCTTAAACCTGGCAAGTCGGGTAAAGTAGGTAAAGATTTGTAGATAAAATGACCAAAGGGAGCTCGAGGACAACCAGGGAAATACGACATAGACGGGTGAGACTAGGAGTGATGGGGACAACATCACGACCACGATTATGCGTCTTCCGAAGCTTAAATCATATTTATGCCCAGCTTATCGATGATTCTATGGGCCAAACTTTAGTTTCAACAAGCACTCTCGACCCTCAGGTAAAAAGCAAGACCAACGAGATGCCCAAAAGCAAGAAGGCCGAAATGCTAGGAACTCTATTTGCTGAGAAAACGCTAGATAAAGGAATCAACCACGTGGTCTTTGATCGCGGTGGCTACAAGTACCATGGCAGAATCAAAGCTTTAGCTGAGGCTGCCAGGAAAGCCGGATTGGAGTTTTGAGATTTTATGAAAGCGATTACCAAGGTAATAGGGAAAAGAGACAAAATCGATGCCTCAGAACTAACTCTTGAAGATAAACTGTTAAGCATTGACCGTGTAACTAAAGTGGTTAAAGGTGGCAGACATCTTCGCTTCAGAGCTTTAGTAATAGTTGGTGATGGCAATGGGCATGTAGGGTTTGGCTTGGCTAAAGCAGCGGAGATTCCTGAGGCAATCCGCAAAGCTGGTGCTGTGGCGAGGAAGGGACTGATTGAGGCGCCTATCATGAACGGCACCATCCCACACGAGATTCTAGCCAAGTTCGGGGCATCCAAAATTTTACTAAAGCCAGCAGCACCTGGCACTAGTTTGATTGCTAGCAATACTGTTCGAGCAGTACTCGAATTGGCTGGTGTGAGGGATATTCTTAGTAAATCTCTAGGTAGCTCAAACAAGATTAATGTAGTCAAGGCAACGATGCTTGCTTTGACTAACCTGAGGAAGCCTAAAGAGACCGAAGCTCTGAGCCTAGCAAAGGATCTCGAAACTGAAACTAATGCCAGGACACCAGAGGATAAAGTGGATGAAACAGAATGAACTAAGACCTCCAATAGGTGCCAAGCGTGAGAAGAAACGCGTAGGTCGAGGAAATGGCAGCGGATATGGCACCTATTCGGGACGAGGCTGCAAAGGACAAAAAGCTCGTTCTGGTGGTGGCGTACGCCTTGGCTTTGAAGGCGGACAGTTGCCTCTGATAAAACGGCTGCCACAAAAAAGGGGCTTCACCAACATTTTTAAAACTGTGTATACGATTGTCAATATTAGCAAGCTTGATATTTTCCCTGCAGGAACTGAGGTAACTCCTGAGAAACTGCTTCAAGCAGGGCTAATTAAGTCCCTGGACCAGCCGACTAAAATTCTTGGCGATGGCGATATCCAAAACCCATTGCTAGTCAAAGCTAACAAATTCTCTTCAATCGCGGAGAGAAAGATTGTGGCTGCTGGAGGAAAAGCAGAGAGCATCTAAGATGCAGCGCAGGGAAAAACAACCACGCTTCATCCAGGCAATGACAGATGCGTTTGCATTGCCCGATTTAAGGCGAAAGATACTTTTTACCCTAGGCATCTTAGTAGCTTTTCGTTTTATCTCCCATGTCCCTCTTCCTGGAGTGGATCTCGAAACTTTACGCAGTTTTTTTGAGCAAAATCTCCTGTTTGGCATGCTTGACCTCTTTAGCGGTGGTGCTATGGGGCGCTTCAGCGTGGTTGCCATGGGTGTTTACCCTTATATTACCTCTTCCATAATTATGCAATTGCTGGTTCCAGTTATCCCTCGTCTCCAGGCTATCGCCCAACAAGGAGAAGCTGGTCAGCGCAAGATAAACCGGATTACCCATTTATTAACTGTGCCCTTAGCTGCTCTTCAAGGCTATAGTATGCTGGCTCTGCTACGTAGCCAGAGCCCTCCTATTATTGGTTCCCTTGACCCATTAACCACTGCCACCATAGTAATATCGATGACTGCTGGCACGATATTCCTTGTCTGGCTCGGAGAATTGATTACCGAGCGGGGAGTGGGAAATGGGATATCAATAATAATTTTTGCTGGCATTGTAGCCAGCTTACCAGATATGGTGGGTCGTGGCTTTATAGCTGCAAGTGACCCTCTGGGATTGATAGTCTTTGTTATACTTGGCTTGGCTACTCTGGTATTCGTAGTTGCATTTATTGAAGCTCATCGGCGCATTCCAGTACAGTATGCTCGTAGCACTTTCCGTGGCGGTCGTATGTATCGGCAATCAGGCTCAACCTACATACCATTGCGGGTAAATACCGCTGGAATGATACCACTTATCTTCGCTATCGCAATGATGCAGCTTCCCGGGACGATAGCTACATACTTTATGAATCCGGCAGGTCAAAATCCAAATTTCTGGAATTCAATCTATACCATTTTTCGCCCTGATACGGCAGCACCTTTGGGCTTGGTCTATCAAGGGTTGTACTTCGCCTTGGTAATCGGTTTCACCTTCTTTTATACCATGATCATATTTGAACAAATGAATCTAGCAAAAACTTTGCAACAGCAAGGTGGCTTTATCCCTGGAATCCGACCCGGAAAAACAACAACTGACTATCTAAATAAGGTTATAAAGGCTCTTACATTCGGTGGCGCTTTCTTCTTGGCCTTCGTGGCAATTATGCCTTTTATTGCTCGAGAAATCACAGGTATTGTAGCCTTGACCCTTTCCAGTACTGCTTTGCTTATAGCTGTTGGCGTTGCCTTAGATACTATGAAGCAATTGGAGGCACAATTAACCATGCGCCGCTATGAAGGTTTCCTGAAATAAAGTCAAGGATAAAAATACAAGCCTCTTTGACTCTTAGGTTTAATTTTTGATTTTCTTCTGATGTACATCATTCTACTAGGTGCTCCAGGAGCAGGAAAGGGAACTCAGGCAGATATCCTTTCCACGGAGATGCATTTACCCCATATAGCTTCTGGCGATTTGTTTCGCAGGGCGCTGGAGGAAAAGACTGAATTAGGACTCTTAGCTGAAAAATATATGGAGGAGGGCACGCTAGTCCCAGACGAAATAACCATCCGGATGATACTCGAAAGGATTAACCAGCCCGATTGTACCTTTGGTTGTATTTCTGATGGTTTTCCTCGAACCTTAGAGCAAGCTGAGACTTTAGAGAAAGCTCTTGTTGACCAGGGGAAAAATATAGACAAGGCTATATATATTTGTGTGTCTGATGAAGAGCTTGTAAAACGCCTCAGTGGAAGGCGGATTTGCCGAATTTGCCAAACACCCTACCATCTGATAAGCTCACCACCTAAAATACTAGGGAAATGCGATAAATGCGGTGGTAAACTGTACCAGCGCCCTGATGATAGGGAAGAAACGGTGAGGGAGAGATTAAAGGTCTTTTCTTCTCAGACTATGCCTATCCTCGAGTATTATAGAAAGCAGGACAAACTCATCGAAATCAATGGCAATCTGGGAATACAAGAGGTGGCTAAGGAAATACTCTCTGTGCTCAAAGGCAGGAAGTAAATGGTAATTGTGAAATCTCCTGATGAGATAGATATCATGCGCCGATGTGGCAGCATATTAATGGCGGTTTTGAATAAACTAAGAATAGAGGTGAAACCAAGAATTACTACTCGTGAGCTAGACTCCATTGCTGTCCGTGAAATGGAAGCGAGAGGAGGCGAGCCTTCCTTTAAGAACTATCAAGGTTTCCCTGCCAATATATGTGTTTCCGTCAATAACGAGATAGTCCATGGTATTCCCGGTGAACGAGTATTAAAGGAAGGAGATATCGTCTCCTTAGATGCCGGGGTAAAGCTTAGCGGCTTTCATACTGATGCAGCTATAACTGTTGGCGTGGGTGAGATAAGTCAGAAGGCTAAGGAACTTATTTCGGCCACGGAAGGCAGCCTTCAAGCTGGCATCGCTCAAGCTAATTGCGGAGCACGTCTTGGAGATATCTCAGCTGCTATCCAGGGTTACGTTGAATCAAAGGGTTTTTCCATAGTTAGGGAATACACGGGACATGGAGTAGGTAGAGAGCTGCATGAAGAACCGCAAATACCCAATTTTGTGGTGGGGAAGGGCATTCTACTTCGCAAAGGTATGACTTTAGCCATTGAACCCATGGTTAACGTTGGGGACTGGCGAACTAAATTGGCTCCCAACCGATGGACAGTGCTTACGGCTGACGGAAGCCTTTCAGCGCACTTTGAACATACCATTGCTATTACCGACAATAAAGCCGAGATACTTGCTTAGCAGTAAACAAAAACATGCCTAAGAAAGAAAGGATAGAAGTTGAGGGCAAAGTAACTGTATGTTTACCTAATACCATGTTTCGTGTCGAGTTAGCTAACGGCCATACAGTGCTGGCTCATATCTCAGGCAGGATGAGGAAGCATCATATCAGAATTTTGCCTGAAGACAGGGTCTTGGTGGAACTTTCTCCCTATGATTTGAGCCGAGGCAGGGTTACTTACCGACTTAAGTAGATTCAGCCTTTGACAGGTCAACCAAGGAGGTTTATTATAATAAGGTTTGTCTGCCTGGTGATGCGAAATGAAAGTAAAAGCTTCAGTTAAGCGGCGTTGCAAAAAATGCAAGATTATCAGGCGAGAAGGTGTGGTTAGAGTTATTTGCGAAAATCCAAAGCATAAACAGAGGCAGGGTTAACAATGCCACGTATTGCCGGAGTAGATCTTCCTAAGGATAAACCAATCTGGGTGGCCTTGCAACATATTTATGGTATTGGTTCTACCTCAAGCCAGCATATTCTAATCACCTCAGGGGTCAGCCCCAGCACCAGAGTTAAAGAACTTACTGAGGAGCAGCTTGGCCAGATTCGCAGTGCTATTGATAACCAGTATAAAGTGGAAGGCGACCTTAGGAGAGAGGTTCAGTCTAATATAAAAAGGCTTATTGAAATCAGTTGCTATCGAGGCATGAAGCATCGTATGAATTTACCAGTTCATGGACAAAGAACGCGCACCAATGCCCGCACTAAAAGAGGAGCAAGGAAGACAGTGGCAGGTAGAGGTCAAAGGCGCGGTGTAGCTAAGAAATAAGGAGCTTACGTTTAACAAATGCCAAAGAAAAAGAAAAAAACTCATAAAAAGGTTAGTGTAGGTAGAGTTTACATCCAATCTACGTTTAATAACACCATTGTTACCATTACTGATACGCAAGGTAACGTTATCACCTGGGGAAGTTCTGGCACCGCCAGATTCAAAGGTTCTAGGAAGGGTACTCCTTATGCCGCTCAGCTAGCTGCTAGAGAGGCAGCAAGACGGGCAGCAAACGATGGCTTGCGCCAAGTCGATGTTTATATTAAAGGCCCAGGCAGCGGACGTGAAGCAGCTATCCGCGCTCTACAGGCCTCAGGACTCACCGTTACTAGCATCAGAGACGTAACTCCTATCCCACACAATGGTTGCCGTCCAAAGGGAAGGAGAAGGGTATAAAAATGGCAAGGTACACAGGACCTGTTTGTCACCTGTGTCGGTATCTCGGTGAAAAGCTCATGCTTAAAGGGGAGAAGTGCTCCACTCCTAAATGTCCCTTAGAGAAGAGAACTGTTCCTACTAGAGGGCGTTTTCAGACTCGGCAGCGCAAGGTTTCCGATTATGGACTTCGATTGCGCGAAAAGCAGAAGGTCCGCTTTAGCTATGGCGTTCTAGAGCGACAATTTCGCAGGTTTTTTGCTGGGGCAGAAAGAACTCCTAGTGCTGCTGGAGAAGGCCTTCTCATACTGCTAGAAAGGCGATTGGATAATGTGGTTTATCGCTTGGGCTTTGCCGACTCACGAGCCCAAGCCAGGCAAATAACTCGGCATGGTCATATCCTTGTTAACGGACACAAAACCGATATACCTTCTTTCCTAATAAAGTCGGGAGATGTTATCAGATGGCGGGAAGCTAGCACTAAAACCGAATATTATAAAGCGGTAGTTGAGAAAGTCAAGGGAAAGATTATCCCGAGTTGGTTAAACTTAGATGAAAAAGAAATGACAGGCAGCGTTTCAACCTTACCCAGTAAGGACGATATTGAGGCTAAGTTCAACGGGAAAGCTATTATTGAATATTATTCGAGGTGATATATCATTAGATTGCCTATGTCCAATGTAAGTTGTGTTGAAAGTGCTGGTAATTATGGTCGTTTTCTTGCCGAGCCTTTAGAGGCAGGTTCCGGCATCACCTTAGGCAACACACTGCGACGTGTGCTTCTTAGCTCTCTACCTGGTGCCGCAGTCACATGGGTCAAGATAGAAGGGATTCAGCACGAATTCGCCCCCATCCCTTATGTTAAAGAGGATGCCCTGGAATTCTTACTTAATATCAAGGAACTTAGGCTCTGTCCCCTCTCTCATAAGCCAGGGAAGTTGACCTTAGAAGCAGAGGGGGAAGGCAGTGTCTGTGCTGGCGATATTAAACCCACAACTGACTTTCGTATTGCTAATCCCGAGCTTCACCTAGCTACTTTGGATTCTTCCCAGGCTAAGCTTTACGTGGAACTTAATGTGGGATTGGGGAAAGGTTATGTGCCAGCTAAAGCGACTGACGACTTACCCGTAGGAGCACTACCAGTAGACGCCATTTTTACACCAGTGCAAAAGGCCAATTTCTCTGTAGAACCCATCAGACCTGGTCAAGAGGAAAGCCCAGACAGACTCATCTTAGAAATTTGGACTGATGGCACTATTCCCCCATGGGAAGCATTTAGTCAAGGTGCCGCCATCTTAGTTAATCACTTTACCGCCTTTAGGGATCTCCAGGTTCCAACAGCAGAGGAAGCACAGGTAGGAGGCGTTTTACTCCTTCAGCCTGACCAATACAATACTCCCTTGGAGGAATTAAATTTATCAACCCGCCCTTACAACAGTTTAAAACGAGCAGGTATTTCCACTCTAGGACAATTATTAGAGATGAGCAAGGGAGGCTTGCCACCGTTACCTGGCTTGGGAGCAAAATCCAGAAATGACGTGGAAGAAGTAATGGCAAAACTAGGCTTTCCTCTCATTTCTAATTCCAGCAGGAGGAGGCATGAGACACAGAGTAGCGGGACAGAAGTTAAGTAGGTCAACTCAGCATCGCTGGGCATTATACCGGAACCAGGTCACTGCCCTTTTAACTTACGAGAAGATTACCACCACTGAAGCTAAAGCTAAAGAAATTCGCAGTTTAGCCGAGTGGATGATTACCTTGGGGAAAGATGGCAGCCTCGCTTCAAGGCGGCAAGCTTTATCTTTTATTACTGAAAAGAAAGTGGTTGAAAAGCTATTTAATGAAATTGCTCCGGGATATACCGACCGGGTTGGGGGCTATACAAGCTTAGCGAAGTTAGCGCCTCGCCTTGGCGATAATGCTCCTATGATTCAAATCCAATTGCTTAAGTAGTTTTCGCGCTAAAGCACGAAAAAAAGGGGAATTACATTAATTAGTAGAGAAACAAGTTGTGGCTATAAGCCACAAAAATATATTCTGCTCATAGAGTATGATGGCACACGATACCATGGATTTCAATGGCAAGTTAGCTTGCCTACCATTCAGAGTGAGCTGGAGCAAGCTATAAAAAATTTTTGTGGAGAAAGTAGTCGAGCTATGGCAGCTAGTAGGACTGATGTCGGTGTGCATGCTGAAGGACAAGTAGTGGCTTTTTGGGCCAAGCCCGAATTATCTCCCATAGCGTTAGTTAAAGCATTAAACTACTACTTACCCAGGGATATTGCAGTCAAAGCAGCTCACAAGGCCAGCAACGATTTTAATGTTCGACGCGACGCTCTGAGCCGAGAGTATCGCTATTATATTTTGAATAACGATACCCGATCGCCATTTAGTCAGAGGTTCGCTTTGTTTGTACCACAGCCACTATGCACAGAAGCGATGAACGAGGCATGCTTGCTTATCCAAGGCGAACATGACTTTGTCTCCTTCGCCACTTCTTTGGACGATGCCAGAAGCACGATGCGCAACATTCACGAAGCAAAGGTTGACAAAAAGGGAGATTTTGTTGTTTTTCGAGTGGTGGCCAATTCCTTCCTACCCCACCAGGTACGTAATACTATAGGTCTCTTGATGAGGCTGGGCCTAGGCAAGATAAGCATTGGAGACTTTCGTGATATTATGGAAGCAAGAAATTTAGGTTCAGCTAGCCCTACAGCCCCTGCCCTTGGTTTATGGCTCACCAAAGTCAACTATTCTAAACCCCTAGGCAAAGCCTCCAGGGATGCGAAAGGTAGGAGATGAAAACATATAGCCCTAAAGCTAAAGATATCAAGCACGAGTGGCGGGTAGTTGATGCTGAGAATAAAACTTTGGGAAGAATGGCATCCCAGGTAGCCAATTTGCTCATGGGTAAGCATAAGTCAATCTATGCTCCCCATATTGATACTGGAGATTACATCGTGGTAATTAATGCTGCTAAAGTTAAGGTAACTGGCAAGAAAGCTGAGCAAAAGATTTATTACAGGCATTCTGGATATCCTGGCGGCCTAAAGAGTCCAACATTTAAAGAGATGTTTGATAAGCACCCCACCCGCGTAATTGAACATGCGGTTAGAGGCATGTTACCTAAGAATCGTTTAGGTAGAGCCATGTTTAAGAAACTCAAAGTTTATCCTGGAAGTGAGCATCCCCACCCCTGCTAATACAAAGAAGCATTAAATACTAATATCGAAATCCTAAAAGATTAGAATTTAGGATTCAAATTATTTGGGAGGTAATGATTAATGGGTGAAAAAACTTATGTTTGGGGAACAGGCAAACGCAAATGTGCTATAGCTCAAGTCAGGCTCTTTTCCGGAAGCGGAGGCATAGTCATTAACGATAGACCTTACGAGGAGGTTTTCCCTCGCCTTGAGCATCGCCATATGATTGAGCATCCCTTTCTGGCTACCAATACCATGGACAAGTTCCATGTTACCATAAAGGTAAATGGTGGCGGGGTGAATGGCCAGGCTGCAGCCATCCGCCATGGTATTGCTCGAGCTCTGGCCAAGGAGAACGAGCTGTTCAAACCTATGTTGCGTAAAGAAGGCTTTCTTACTCGGGATGCTAGAATTAAAGAACGTAAGAAATACGGACTTAAGCGAGCCCGCAAGGCACCCCAATACACTAAACGCTAAAGAGAGAAGGGGTATTACGGCTTTAAGGATAGACAGAATGGAAGTTTTCGGACAACCTCTAAAATCATATAGGTAATCCCAAAAGGGGTAGGAGATGGAGAAAAGCTTCAGTTACTCAAGTTGCCGTGAGGTGATAGAGAGTCACCTTCAGCTCATGGCTCAGCAGAAAGAGAAAAAATTAACAACGGATAACATCAAAATAGGCGAAGAGTTTGAGCCTCTAGAGTTCACCTTCACTGAGGAAGATAGAGATATGTATGCCTGGGCTAACGATGATTACAATCCTTGGTATATGGAGAATTCCCCGTGGGGAGGGTGTATCGGCACACCAACCTGCCTCGCAATGCAGACACTCATGCAGATCTACGGCCACTATGGCGTACAGCAAAAGGGGATCAATCCTCCCGGTGCTGTTGTTCATAACAAGCATGAATACGAATTTATCAACGCCATCAAGGTAGGAAAGAAGCTCAGGATGACAGGCAAACCAGTGGAGAAGTACTCTAGGAGGGGAAGGGATTGGATTGTGACCGAGCATCTAGTCGTTGATGAGGATGGAAAAGAGATCGTTCGTATGAGAGTAAGAAACGCTTGGCCTATCGTTGTTCAGCCTGAGGAAAAGACTAGCTAAGGAGAAATATAAAACGACAGCTATGCATTTTGAAGAGGACCCTACTGCATTTCGGCCGATGAAAGTCACCGCCAGTAAGGATACTCCAGTTGGATTTGAGACTGAGCCTTTCACTAAGAAGTGGACCCTAGACAAGGGGCGCATTTTCCAGCCTTGGCCGAAGAGTAAGACCTTCCATAACGATTACCCATCTGCCCATGATTTGAACCTTCGTGCACCAATCGAAGCGGGCTGCCAATATCTTGAGTATATGGGGGAGTTCGTCATCAAGTTCTTTGGTAAAGAGTACCTTGGAGCAAAGCTCTCTGCTTCCTTTCTCGGCTTCGTTTACCCAGAAGATGAGGTGACTATCAAAGGGGTTGTTCGAGAGAAGGTAGCTGAGGGGGATGCAGTCAGGCTGACTTTGGATATCTCAGCCCTGAACCAACGTGGAGAGAATATAATGGTGGGGACCGCCAGCGGGCTTGTGCATTAGCTCACTAATGAGGCTGGTAACATTGCGAAGCCAAAGGTTTAAGGCAGCATGGAAATGGCTAGACAGCTAAAATTAAACTAGGAGGTGAAGATATCGTGGCTTTGAGAACTGGAGAGCAATATATGGAAGGCCAGGCAAAGATTAAGCACAATCTTTATATCAATGGCAACAAGGTAGAAAATCTGGAGGATAACCCCAATACCAAGACGGTGCTAGATGCTAATGTCAAGGTCTTCAATCTAGGTTTGGAGCCTCAATATGATGAGATTATGAATGCAATGTCTCCTCTGATTGGGGAGAAAGTGAGTAGAAATGTACATCCATCTCATTCCGCCAAGGACCTGGAAATGCGCGCCGAGATGGCCGTTCTAACTTCTCAGAAGCTAGGCACCTGCAACTATCGCTGCCCAGGGTGCGATGCTATGCATGCAACTGCTTCTACCACTTATGAGATGGATCAGAAACTGGGCACCGAATATCACAAAAGGTTTATTGAGTGGCTCAAATACATTCAGAAGAATGACCTGGCAGTTAGTGGTGGCGTCATGGACGTTAAAGGCCCCAGGGACCTCAGGCCAGGAAAAGGTGACCCTGACCATTATTTGAGAATTGCTGAGAAGCGCCCTGATGGCATCGTGCTGAGAGGCGCTAGAATGCATCAAAGTGGCGCCTACGCGGCAGATGAGACCCTGCTTGTGCCTGGTGTAGCCCCAAGGCCAGGCGAAGAACCCTACGCAGTAGCTTGTGCTGTGAAGAACTCCCAGGAGGGCATCACCTACATCGCTCAATATAATGCCATGTCGGCAGAAAGGGAGTTCATGGGCGATAATTCAAAGTTAGGGAATCCCATATATGGCCAAAGAGAGACCTGCATGATAGTCTTTGATAATGTCTTCGTTCCTTGGGAGAGGGTTTTTATGTGCGGGGAAACGGAATATGCCCACGAGATTTTGCTCCGCTTTGCCAAACAGCATCGAATGGCTTGCGGAGGTTCATGCAAGGCAGGGTTTATGGACCTTATCATTGGCGCCACGCAGATTTTAATAGAGTATCTCGGTCTGGATAAAGCGCCTATGATACGGCAACAGATAACGGAAATGATTAGAGTAAGGGAGACATCTTATGGTCTCGCAATAGCTGCTGCCTATCGAGGAGAAGAGGAGCCAGAAGGCTCCGGTTTCTACCTGCCCAACGACACTTTTGGCAATGCAGCTAAACTTAATACCTGTGACGGCTTCTGGGAAGTCATGAAGTGGGCTGGTGATATTGCTGGTGGATTTGCCGTAACTATGCCATCGGAGAAAGAGTTAGAGAATCCGGTAACAAAACCTTTGGTAGAGAAATATCTCAAGACGCATGCCTCCGCCAAGGACAGGATGCGCATGACCCGTTTTTTGCAAAACTGGATAGCTGGCCTTCACGGGGTGGGCACCTGGCACGGAGCAGGCCCTCGTCAGAACCAGATGATAATGCTCTATAGAGATACGGACCTCGAAAAGAAGAAACAGATGGCCAAGGTACTGGCAGGACTGAAGGATTAACACGCGAGTTTATATCGCGGCTCGACCTCTACTGGCTCGCTGTATAAGGCTTCATACACTGCCAAAGCGGCGCTGGCGACGTTTATATTCAGAAAGGGCTTCTTCAATGTCTTTTTGCCCAAAATCGGGCCATAGCACCCGAGTAAAATAGAGCTCGCTATAAGCAGCCTGCCAGAGAAGAAAATTGCTCAGGCGCATTTCGCCACCAGTGCGAACGACCAAATCAGGGTCAGGAATACCACTGGTATAGAGGTGTTGGTTAAACACAGCCTCGTCTACCTGGTCACCAGGAATATCAGTGCCGACGATATATCTAGCCGCCTGCAGAATTTCATCACGTCCACCATAGTCAAAGGCAAGGCAAAGCGTAAGCCCGGTATTATCCTTGGTGAGTTCGATTGCTGCCTCTATTTTTTGCCTTAGCTTAGGAGATAGCCTATCTGACCTGCCAAGATGCCTGAGTCTGATATTATCTTTATGAAAAGCCTTAGTTTCGCTATCAATCCTCCTCGCCAGAAGATTGAGAAGTCCGGTAACTTCACCCTTCGGTCGGTTCCAGTTCTCTGAGGAGAACATATAAAGAGTGAGATATTTTATTCCGTAATCGGCGAATAGTTTCACAACATGATTAATATTATCAGCCCCAGCCACATGTCCTATAAACCTGGGCAACCCACGCTTTCTTGCCCACCTGCCATTGCCATCCATGATAATGGCTACATGCCGAGGAGGATAGCTCGCTTTAGTCATTATCCAGCCTCCCCAGTAAAAGAATGCCAGACTCTTTGTAAGGGATGAGTTAAATTATATTTCAAGCTAGTCAAGATCAACTTACTATGCCAATCAAAGGAGAAATTGGGAGAATTAAGTAAGACCTCGGCTGCGCCTCCAGAATCCAACATATTAAATATTTTCTCAATCCGCTTATCGCTTAGCCTCCCATACAATTGCCTGGCCCGATAACCGAGAGAAATTTCCCTGCCCATTTTCGCCTTGCATTCTTTCTGGTAGCGGGAAAGCCGAGCTGCAGCTAAGTCGTCACTTTCAAGAGCCTCTTTAAGCACTTCAGCAGCTATTTTAGCACCAAGGTGTCCCAAGTATATCCCCCCACCAGTAGTTGGCTTTACCTGTCCAGCAGCATCGCCGATAACCAGTAGCCTATCTCCATAGGTACGAGGCAATGTTCCCAGGGGGATAGCCTTTTGTCTTATTTTAACCTCCCCGGTCGTCATCCTGCCCTGACAAAAAGGACCGAGGAGGAATTTTTCCAAATGTAACTTAGCTTGAGATGTTGACAGGAGCCCAGCTAATGCTTTATTTGCCGAATTAGCCACCAGCCAGGCAAACGAGCCCGGTGCTATTTGCCGACCGAAGTACATTTCAATTTCGTCAATATTCTGGGCTTCAATCTCTGTCTGAGCACCAATGAGAAAATTCCTGATTTTGCCCAAACCCAGTTCCTGCGATAGCTTAGGCTTAAAACCATTAGCCAATATCACGGCTCTAGAGGTAAACATTTCCCCTGAGCCGAGGTACAAGACCTCAACCTTCGCTCTATCCTCTTCTACGGTAATGTCAGTAACGCGAGAGGAAAGGAAATAGTGTGCCCCACTAGCTTGGGCTTTACGAGCAATAGCTTGATCAAAAGAAGCCCGGTCTATTACACAGGCTTGGACCTTTTCGCTTTCCAATCTCAAACATCTTCCCGATGGTGAGAAAAGCCTGACTGAGTTTGCCTTTGCCAATATCACCTCCGGACTGATGCCAAAGGAGTTAAAACATTCGGTGCTGATTATCCCGGTGCAGCAAATATCGAGCCCCGACGCACTTTTCTGCTCCAAAACAGCCACGCTGTAGCCTGACGAGGCTAGCTCATAGGCAGTATAGCTTCCCGCAGGTCCCGCCCCCACTATGATGACATCGTAAAATTGGCTTGACAACTCACTGTTACCTATGAGTGTTTATTCTGTCACCCTCACCTTTTTTCTCTCCCTTCAAGGGAGAGGTTAGGCGAGGGTATCTCCGCTTTGCGAAGAATGATGGATAGGTATTGCTAAATATTCTTTCCCTGTTCAAATTCTCATGTGCAATGCTATCATATAACGTTGATGCAATCGAAGATAGATTTTAAACGCCTCATCTCATTTTGTAATCGTCAATCTCACTGTCATTCTGAGCCCTTCGCCGCTGTCATTCTGAGCGTAGCGAAGAATCTCATGGTGCTCAGGACAGGCTCCGCGAAGAATTTCATACAGCTCAGGGTAACACAGGATAGCTGAACGATTAAGAGATTTGTATGAGAAATAATGCTAGATTGCTTGATCGCTAGGAGTTTTTACCATTGACACAAACCTATGACGTAATAGTTGTTGGCGCTGGTCCTGCTGGAGCGACACTTGCTTACGAGCTAGCAAAGAAGGGCATAAGAGTACTACTCCTAGAAAAGGAAAGGTTACCACGGTATAAGTGCTGTGCCGGCGGGGTCACTACCAGGGCTACCAGGCTTCTGGATTTCGATATTTCAGAGGCAGTGGAGAACGTAATCTATGAAGTGAGCATGAGTTATAACTTTGGCAACCCCTATACAGGACATCATAATCAACCACTGATATATACAGTGATGCGCGATGTGTTTGATTACCTTTTAGTCAAGAGGGCACAGCAATTTGGCGCAGTGCTTATTGATGGACAGGAGGTAACGCAGATACAAACAAATGCCGATTGGGTTGAAATTTCAACTGCCGATAGCCTGTTTCACTCCCGAGTTGTGGCGGGAGCTGATGGAGCTTATAGCATAGTGGCAAGAGAATCAGGTATGAGAAGGAACATAAAATATATTGCGGCGCTAGAGTCGGAAGTCATCGTGCCTGAGGAAGAACTGGCAAAGCGGAAATCCCGAGTCGAGCTAGACCTGGGATGCATCCCTGGAGGTTATGCCTGGGTGTTTCCCAAGCGTAACCATCTCTCTATCGGAGCTGGATGTCTTGTCCCTAAGGCAAAGGACTTGAACCGCCGCTATCAGGAGTTTTTAAGCTCCCTAAGTATCAGTAATTACACTATCGCCAGGACTAGTAGCCACCTGATACCAATGTGTGGAAGAAGAGCAATTGTCTCTCAGGATAAAACGTTGCTCCTGGGGGATGCCGCTGGGCTTGCTGACCCATTGACAGGAGAGGGAATTTGCCACGCCATCCAAAGTGCACAGCTTGCTGCGCCGGTGATTGAGAACTCTTTGCTGCAGGGCAAAATC
>Ga0315545_1000584_pt1 | contig 38231 bp, 53 predicted proteins | sample SalMarSW160210MG_FD_203096 | JGI IMG/M metagenome (GOLD analysis project Ga0315545, IMG submission 203096) | Salt marsh sediment microbial communities from the Plum Island Ecosystem LTER, Massachusetts, United States - Salt Marsh Sediment SW1602-10 ...
CTGGGTGGCGGAATTGGTAGACGCAAGGGACTTAAAATCCCTCGGTCCTAGTGGCTGTGCGGGTTCGATTCCCGCCCAAGGCACCAGAAATAGCACCCCCAGAACTTTCTTACCTTTCTGGAAAGGCAGAGCTTATCTATGTATTTCTCTATAAGCTCAAGAGGTAGTGTCAGCTGAAAGTTATTTTGCGACAAAATGAAACGTATTTTGCGACAGAAATACGGCTTTTTTGGGTCAGTGATTTTAGAGCGCAAAAATCCTGTTCGATTCGGGGCTCCCGATTCGAGCAGGTTAAAATTGTGTAATTTCCGACTTATTCAGCCAGCATTCTTCGGCTTATAATTCATTATCAGCAGTTCATCAACTCGCTTCTTTTTATTCGCTCCCGCTGCAGAATAACTCGTTTGAACACTCTCAATATGAAAGCCTTTAAACAGCTTTCTTATATGCTCTACATCGTTAATCGACAGAATGAATTTCCCGGCGATCCCGGCCATGATATCTCTTAATTTCGCAAACTCCTCACGGCTGAAAATCCCCTTGCCGTAATAATCTTCACAGCCATAATACGGTGGATCAACATAAAAGAACGTGTCAGGTTTATCAAAACGTGAGAATATCTCTGCATAACCCTTATTTTCGATATAGACCCTCGCAAGCCGAAGATGGACAGCGGATAATTCCTCCTCTATCCTCAGGAGGTTCAGCCTCGGCTTTGAGGTCGTTGCAACAGAAAACGCAGGATCTTTAATCCTGGCCGCATATCCTAATTTCAGCAGGTAATAAAACCTCGCCGCCTTCTGTATATCCGTCAGGGTTTCCGGATTTTCAGCTCTAAAGCGGGAAAATTCGTCTCGCGAGATCAGCTCCCATTTAAAATACCGTATAAACTCTTCCAGATGATGCTTAATCACCCTGTATAACGTCACGAGGTCCAGGTTAATATCATTGATAATTTCCACATGGGAGCTGTATTCATCCTTTTTAAACAGCAGCCAGGCTGCACCGGCAAAGACTTCCACGTAACAATTATGATCGGGTATTTTCGGGATAATCTTCCCGGCCAGTAAAGATTTCCCGCCCATGTATGCTAAAAGCTCTTCATCATGCCTCTCCCTTTTCTTTTCCTTCCGGACCTGCTATCATTCTCCTGCCGTGCGCGGCAGTAGGGGCAGCCCGGAAACGGGTGATCCGATGTGTCTGCATCGGGTCGGTGGGGAGGGGCATCCTCCTCGCCTGCTCCTATTTCAGGCTAAATATTCAACAACAATTTCTCGCTCGGCATCGCCTTGCGCGAGTCCTGGACCACAAACCAGGATGAGTCATTATTCCGCGCCACAATGACGGCGTCGCCCACCTCGAGGCTCAATTGTGTCTTGATCCATACAGAGCCCTCACTTCCTATTCGCACCTGCACCTTTTCATCGACGCTATTAACGGCGGCGACCTCTCCGTACCTGAATACCCGTTCGGCTTTTTTCAGGATCTGCTCTATCACCGTTTCAGCTCCAGGTATTTCCGGATCTCTATCTCGCTCACCAGGCTATCCGGCGTACCAATGATCTGATGCTCGTGGATCTGGCTCAGGTCATCCACCCCCCGCCTGGCGCTGTCCATCCCGGCGATCTGTCCCACCTCGATCTCAGGGAGATGCGTACCCAGGAAGATATTTCTGATGATTGCGGCGTGCGTATGGGCGTTGATTTCAGCCGCGGCCCGTGCCGCGATCAAAGCGCTATTTCGGTATACCGGATGGGAGATCTCGTCCATCTCCACAAATTCCCGGACTTTGAAAATTCTGGTCGGATCTTCGCTCTCTCCGGATACCGTCACATGCCAGTCATAATCCTCGATAAATAACGACACAGGCGTTACGGCATCCCCTTCGTTTGTGAGCTCAACCTCCATTTCCGATCCGTATCCCGAGGACTCGCCGCTCGCCTGCAGGCTGGTCCGGGCCTCGGCATCCGTCTGTGTCAGATAGAATTCCACTGAAACCCCGCTCCCCGAATCCGACAGCCTAGCGTACCACACAATGTTTTCAGCTATATTCCAGTTTTCAATTTCCATTATGTCACCTCGTGGACAATGCTGGCCACGCGCTGGGCCGTTATGGTGCGGAAGGCCGGGATGGCCTGGATAACCTTCAGGCTAAGCGTCACATTGGTCAGGACGATCCCGTCCAGTGCGATCAGAAAAAAGCCCAGGTCGTCCAGAACAATGCCGTCCGTGACGGCCAGGAGGGCGGCGAGATCTCCGAAACTGTGCTTACCGGCCCGGAGCAAAACCGCAAGGGATGACAACTGCTGTCCCCAGGCGCACAGCCAGGCCGCAAGATCTTCCGTGTTCCACGCAGCCGCTTCCGCCATGCTCTTGAGATCGCCATAACCAGTGGCCCAGGTTTCAAGGCCGGCCTTCATGTCTTCAACAAGGGCCTGAAAGTAAGCGGCCAGGAAGGATTTCAGATCGTCATACCGGGTGCCCCAGGTCGTAAGATCCATGCCGGCATCTTCCATCCTTTCGTAAAAGGCCGAAAGAAAGCTCGCCAGATCCTCGATGTTCCAGCCCGCGGCCTCCAGCTTCGCGGTCAGGTCATGAAGCTCAACGCCGTCATGAGCCCGAAGAAAAGAGGCGAGATCTTCCTGGCGACTATAATATGCCGAGAGATCAAAGGAGGCATCCTGGAGAAGCGTCGCTCCGATCGCCCACGTGATAATATTATCCGACAACGCATAGTACGTTGCTTTGAGCCAGGCTGCCGATCTATCTATATCAGACAGTCTTGATTCGTCAACAATTCCATCGAGTGGTTCACTCGCATCTTCCGGTCCACGACAGCCGATGGATACACCTGTCCCGGCTGTTATAGACCCGGAGCCATTATACGTGTCCCTGTCCTTTGCTCCATCTACATAAATATCAATAACGCCATTATCGTAATTAGCCGCCGCATAGTGGTACCCAGACCTTACGCTCGTAGCCCCACTCAGGCTGACCGGACTCCCACCTATGAATGGAATGAATGTGATAACACTACTTCCTGCATCTACTCTAAACTGCCATGATCTTTGAGCAGCGTCGGCACTAAGTAACGCCTCATACGAAGACCCACTATCTTCAACATTAAAAAAGCTTTCCAATGTAAGAGTTGATGTAGGTCTTGTAAGTGAATTTTCTATTACCCGGTCATCGGATCCGTCAAAATCCAAGGCTTTCCCAATTTGCCCATCCACTAAATCATCGGCGGTCATCGATCCCGCAGGAGTGGCATGATTGATATTGGACGTCGAGTCCTTGATGCATCCGGCTCCGCCAGACGGGTCTTGAGACATGTGCCAAACACCTACAAAGTCGGCATCCCAGACTGCCTGGGCCGGGCTTTCCGTAGTCTCTCCAACATAGGTGTCATTATCGGGCTGGGAGGCATCGTAATATAAATACAGTACGGTCGTGGAGGCGGACGAAAGAGTTAAATCGGATTTGGACGCGAACAGTACTGCTTTCTCGTTTGCTTCATCCCACAGTTCTATCTCGACATACAGTTGCGTGGTGCCATCGTCTTTGGTGACGGCGATTTTTTTCGAGCTCGACCCCAACTCATCGAAAACGCAAGACACATCGGCGCTGTTTTGGCCCACTGAGGTGCCCAGGATAAGCGGCAGCGGGAAATGCGTGAGATCCGAATCGATATTCGTGTTATCGACAGTAATTTCTATGCGTTCTGCCCAATCGCCTAACCAACCCATCTTTTCCTCACTTAAGGAGTATAGAAAGCGGTTTCCCGCTAATGCCCTGCTTCCAGCCGCTGGTCGGGCCTCCGCCCCATTCCCGGCCCCAGGGCTTGCGGTCCCGGATAATCTTACCGTATCCTACCCGCCACATTTCTACGACATCGTTTCCGGGCAGCTTACCGCAAAACCAAAAGGCTTGAATCTTGGCGCCACCCCGTGTCCTGGTGGACTGCACCGCCTCAACGAAAAAATTATACTGCTCCATGCCGGACATGACGAGCCGGTGCCCGGTGGGCAGAAAAAACTCCAGCATCTCGATAGGGCGGCTGAAAATTTCGCTCGCCCAGCCCGGATCATGATGCCGGATATCGGGCGTCATATATTTTTTCGGCGGCAGCTTGCCTACAAACGTCACCCGAATGCGCCAGGCCATCTGGTGTTTGGGAATACCCGGGATCATGAGTACAGAAACCTCAGCGTCAGGACGATGGCGCTGTCCGACTGCGCCGTAAAGGTGCTCGGGATAACCTGCTTGATGTTGAAATACAGGTTTTTTGCGGCCCCAAGGGCGCCGGTGTCCAGCTCGATCCGGCTGTCCGTGCCGCTCAGCGGTGTGCCCGCCCATGTGGCAGATCCGGGGGCTCCGTTTGTGGTTGCGATCGCAAGCAGGGTCGAATTCGCAGGCGTTCCTCCGCCTAAGAAATCGTCGTCTGCTGTGGCATGAGTATCGTCGTCCCATGCCTCCAGGGTGGGTACCCCGGCGGTGGCGCCGTCGAAGTAGATGGCAAAAACATACCTGGTGTCCCCGCCGCTCTGCTCGCCGTTGGTCGTGCCGGCAAGAGGAACCTGGTCGAAGATCTCCTCGGAATCGTCATCCACGAACGTCTTGGGCGCCTCCAGGTCCCCGGCGTCCGGTATGATCACCGGGTACTTTGTCCCGGCGTGATCGTCCCCGTCGGTCTGCTGATCGTCCAGAAACAGGATCGTATCGTTTGTCAGGTCTATCACCACCCAGTTGGATGACGCACCCCCGGCCCCGCCCGAGGCGTTTCCCGTGTTCGCGCCGTCGTTGGCCGTGTTGTTGAACAGCCAGTATGTGTTAGGTAAGCTCATTGGTTTCCCTCCATTTATTCTCAGGACATTTTTCATTCTTTATCCTGATCTTTGCATAAAGATAACAGTTGCATTTTGAGCATCGGCCTATGTCGTTCAGGGCACAGGACATGCAGACTGCCTTCCGTTCGGCAATCACCTCTTCGGACGCCTTATCAATTCCAAATTCCGCCTTTGCCAATCCGACTATGCCTTTCGGCATATTCTTTTTACCGCCGCAACCCTTACAAGGCTCGGTTCTTACATGAGATTCAGGCGATTTTAGATACTTGTCAATGTCGTCAACTGTAATGCCATGTTGTATTATACGCCGTGCTTCCCGAACAATTTTGGAATTAAAGGCGCTTAAATATGACAGGTTTTTCATTTAGCACTCCCAGTATTGGAGTTCGACGAAAGTACCCGCACATTCGTCACAGATTTCCTTAAGACAGTGGTTATAACAAGGGCTCGGGCACCATCCGTAACAGTAGCGGATCTGTCCTTCACAACAGTTATAATCCCACGCCCCGCAAGAGCCGCATCCATCATGGATAAGTTCACAGGGAGCCGAGCAGAGCCAATCGTCAGATGCCACCCAGTGGCCATCGGTGCATCTCACGTATCCGGTAACATCGAACCCGCAGGCATCGGTCACCGTTATCGTTGCAGGGCCGCAGGCGGTGTCGTCGGAGTTCAGCAGATTGACCCCGTCTTCGGTTTCAGACGCTCCCAGGGAAAAACCGGTTCCCTCAACACTCCATTTATACGGAGCTCCCCCGCCGGTGACGGATATGGGAATCGAGTCGTCCGGATCGATCGTCTCTTCATTGTCCTCCGCCCATTTCATCGGCTGCCCGCACTTATCGCATTGTTCCACGCATTCCGCGATCGCCTCGTCTTTCAGCTCCGCGTATTTCTCCCAGTATGCCGGGCTGCCCTCCGCCAGGCCGTAATCCTCGGTCACGATCTCGGATATATCCCGCCCGCTAGCCCCGTCATAGCTCTGTATCGTATCGTATATGTAGAGCTCCGCATCGCACACGTCTTCGCAGGCGCAGTCATGCTCCAGGGCCGTTGCAAACCTCGCGGCCAGGGCCTCCTCGCTCGGATCAGCGGACACGTTATCCGGCACGCACCAGTTCAAGTCGGATGTCGGCTCTCCCATTTCCGTCGGGTCATAGCCCTCGTCCTCTTCCTCGTCGGAATCCCCGCCCAATCCGCCGTAACCCCCGTCCCCGTCTCCGGCTGCCCATTCACTCGGATACTCGTCCGTGATCTCGGTATTATCCACAATCCTCACGCTTGCGCTTGTCTCTGCCCCCTCTTCCCTGTTCGTGATCATCCAGGCGTTTATGGTCGCCGTGCCCAGTACCGCGCCGGTAAAATGGTTTAGGGCAGCGCCTTGGGCGGTGTAATTGACCAGCAGGTCCGTTGCAGTGGCCACGATACCGTTCAGGTCGATCACCTTGCCGTTATGAGAGGAATATAAATTTCCTCCTGTTGGGTTGCCGTCCTCGTCCGCCTTGTGCACGCCCGACACGCTCGCCGGAAACATCGATATCTCGCACTGGCTGACTCCCGCTATCTCATTAATCGCCGCGGCCTGCTCGTTGGCCACACCCACCGTGCCCAGCCTGGCGTAGGTCCACGACAATGTCCCGCGTTTCGTGGCGCTCACCTCGGCCATGAACACCATCCTGCCCGTGGTAATCGGCCCGGCCTCCTCCCCGTATACAAGCAGGCTCGCCGAGCCTCCAAGGTAGATGGACGTGGGCGCCGCGGTCAGACGAATCATGGGCGGGCACTCGCACGGATTGTCAATATATACAGTGCCTGAGTCCGCCTGGCCTTTAACGCTTGCGGTTACGGTCACGTCCTCGGCCTCATCGCCGGCCTGGAGATAATTAACCCCGATCCCGCCGGCCCTGTAGTCGATAAGCACCGATTGATCGCAATAGGCGAGCTTATCGGTCAGGGTGATGCTATTGCCGTTTATCTCGTAGCCAGCCGCCGCGAAATTATTCCGCCGGGCCGTATCCGAATAAGCATATATCCCGTCGACAGAGCTCGGCGGAAAATCTACCGCCACGCTGTAAAAATTAGTCGCCCTCTGCGACTCGCTGCGGATAATGATCTCCTGGGTATTCGACGTTTCGTGGTCCAGAGCCGCGCTGTCGCTGTCTGCCTCCCAGTTGACCGCAAGGCCATCGACGGGCTCTCCGTCCGGATCTCTCACCTGGGCATATATTTTTGCTCGTGAGGTGCCGTCCGCCTTGAGGCACGGATCGGGGATAAAGAGCGTGACGGAATAATTCCCGAGGTCTCCGGTGGGAGTGATCCTGACCCGGTTGGCAAACACGGGCCATTCCGGGCTCTCGGTGATCGTCCCGATATCATCGTCCGTGATCGTCACATCCGCCGAGGATGGAGAATAATCGATTTGTTTTATGCAGAGGTGCCCGAGACGATCGGTCGTGACCAGGGCGCCTGCCAGGCCCGCAAGCTCGCTGATTACGTCGATCGGATAGAGCCCGTCGGCCTCGTAGGTGTAGGGAAAGATAATAAAATCGTCTATGTCGCTGTAGGCCGGGTTCCACTCAAACCCCGCGAAGTCGCACAGCTCCTCGCAGATATTGAAAAAGGTGGTTTTCTGCTCCCATGCCTTTGTTATCTTCGGGGCAAAGGGCTCCGCTAATCTGGCGGTCAACGACCTCCCCCACACGCCCTGCAGCAGATCCGATTGAATGCTCACGGCCAGGGCCGGCCGCTCGATGAAAAACGTGCCCTGGCTGATCCAGTCCTCCCCGGTCCTGGTGAATATCTCGATCTCGGGGGTTTCGGAAATCTGCGAGAAATCCAGGTCCGCGTAGAGATCGGGATCGGATATATCCAGGGTCATCTCCCTGCAGAAACTATCCAGCGAACAGGCAATCGAGAACCTCGACACCTTGCCGGAGATGTCCGCGCTGTTCAGTGTTATTTTCCAGGCATACATTGGTATCTTTTTTCGCCACCAAGACACGAAGTCACTAAGTAACAATAATTAAAAACCTTGGTGCCTTTGTGCCTTCGTGGCTATCCTCTAATCCCCTGCGACGGCTTCGAGGGAAAGCCCGCAATCCGCCACCCCCGGCAAAAGACTTGCCGTAACAATCAGGTTGATTTCATACGAATAGATTGCTTTTCCGTGCGCGGCCCAGAACAGGTTCCTCCGGTACCTGAACCCGCCCGGCCGTGCAAACCGAACGCGCCAGATATCATAGCCGTCCGTAAAGAAATACTCCCCGTCCACTGTTTCGTGGATGGTCCTGAGATCCGCTACGGTCTCCGCGCCCAGGGCATCGCTGTCGGAAAACGAGATCCTCTGATCCCCGTCCACAACACCGAAGTCCTGGATGACCACGCCGCCCAGGGTCGGTATCACGCTTCCCCGCCCGGTCTCCACGGCCATGAGGTCATAGTGGGCATCGCCCAGGATCGGCACCTGGTCCAAAACTACCAGGGTCTCCGGAGCAGGGTCCGCATTTGCCGGGTCGGTTGTAGGATCTATATCCGTGCTGTAAAAAGCAAAATCAGCCATTTGTTAACCGTTCCGGGTTCAGGGTTCCCCGTTCAGGGTTGAAGGATGTCAACTTTTGTCAACTTTGAAGCTCTCAAGTCTGAACCTTTGAACCTTATCTCATTCCCGTCCTTGGCCGCCTCCCTGTCCGCCGCCCTGGCCTTGTCCCGGGCCGCCGTCCGGGCACGGCTGATCATTTGCGCCGCCCCTTTGCCCGCCGGGCATGCCTGTTCCGCCTCCCCGGCCGTCATGGGGCCGTGGTGCTCCACTGGGGTTTGTTTTTGTATCCGCCATGATACTAGTCTCCTTTTCGTCGGTTAACGTTTCGACAATCCCATTTTAATCAGTTCTGCCTCGAACTCCTTGACCATCGCCCTGGTTACCTTCCTGTCTCCCATGACCATCAACGGCATCTCTGCGCCGCCCGCCTGAAAGCGTATGGTCATGGTCTCCCCGGACATGCCCGGCACAGAACCGCCCGCCTGAAACGCATATTGCGGGGAGGGCATCTCGGGCAGGGAGATGTTCGAGACCAGGCCTCCTATCCGGGCGCGTACCATATGGGACAAATCCAGTTTCATGGCGTTGAGCGCCTGGAACAGGCCCGCCCCGTATTTTCTGACCGCCTCCTTGCGGATCACGAACTCCCCGGCCTCCAGGAGCGCGCGTATCCGGTCGCCCCCGCCGTACCCGGCGAGCATGGATCCTGAAGCGAGCCCCGCAAGGCCGCCCGCCTTTTTTTCTTCGACCGTTTTGTGATGGGTAACCACATATATGTGTTTGATAGCCTTGGTACCAATAAACTTATTAATCGCATTCTGGGCCGCCTCAAGGCCGCTCAGCGTGATTTTTACGTTTGCCTCGCGCTGCTTTGCGATCTCGTCGAGCTGTTTCTTTATGCCGTCCGCCGTGGCCGTCCATTCGTCCCTGGCACTCGCAGCGGCATCCCGCTGCAGCGAATACAGCTCCTCGACAAAATTCCCGACCTCGGTAACGCCGTTGATTGCCACCTGCTTCGTGTCTTCCAGCGAGCGGACCACGACGTCCTTGCCGCCCTCGCTCTTCTTGACTTCCGTGGCGAGATCGGCATACAAACCCTCCGCGTCTTTGGCCAGCTTTTCCGCAAGCTTGTAATCGCCCCTGGCCATCGCCTCCCTGGCCGCGTACAATTTCTCCTCGGCCTGGAGCTTTTTGTCGGCCCAGATCTCCGCGTCCTCCAGTCCCCTGCGGCCCAGCTCGCGGAGCTTGTCCTCGGTGGAAAGCCTGGCGTACTTGATCTTGTCTTCCCAGGCGATCACCTGCTTTGCATAATCGGCCGCCTGTTTTTTGGCCTCCTCGTACGCCTTCTTGGCCTTTTTCTCGAACTCGTCGAGCTGCTCTGTCGTGGCCTCCACAGCCTTGACGGGCTTTTCCATCTCCCCTGCCGCGCCGGAGGCGGCCTCGCCGACCTTTTTAAAAGCCGCCTGGATCTCTTTGAGCTTGGCGTTGACCCCAATGAGTTCTTTCTGTGCCTCTTTCGCATCCTTGGTCGCGTTGCCGAGGCCGAATAGCGTCTTCTCGGCTGCCCGTGTCTCCAGCTTTGCCTTGAGCGCCGTGTAATATACCCTGGCCTCCGCCAGTTTCTTTTTGAAGTCCTCCAGGTCCTCCTGGGCCAGCTGCGTGATGTCGTCAGGGAGCTTCACGTCCTTGAATTCCTTAAACTTTCTCATGAGCCGGTCCGAGTTTTCCCTGAGCCGGTCCTGGGATTCCCTCATGGCCTTGTGCGCCTGGATCGCCTTGTATGCTTCCGCTGTCAGGGTGGCCAGCTGGTAAGATGTGTACAATACAGCCGCTGCCAAACCCGCCTTCATCAGAACCCCGGTTACGGCGAATTGTGCGTTCAAAGAGCCTACGGCTGCCTGGGCCGCACCGGCGTGAACAATGAGCCCCTTGAGTCCCGATACCATAGATCCCAGTCCCAATTTCCAGATGATAAACGCGCCCGCTGCGCTCGCCAGCGTGGCCACGACTGACTTTGTCACCGGGTCCATCTCCTCAAACGAGTCGATCAGTTCCCGCACTCCCCTGGCCAGGGGCAGCAGCACCTTGGAGGCCAGGGCGCCCGCGGAGATCATCAGATCGTCTATCGCATTTCTGAAGAGCTTCATCTGGTTGGCCGGCGTGTCTTTCATTTTTTCGTTGGCCTCAGCCATCGCTCCGGCGGAGTCCGCCATCTTGTCCAGGGTTTTGGTGAGATCGTCGAAATTGTTGATCAGGGCCAGAACTCCGGTACGCGCTTCAACGTCCGGAATAAGGAACCGCATTTGTTTTATGTCTTTATGTAGACCTTTTTGCCGGATCGCGTCCAGGGTCGGAATGAGGCCTTTCCAGGTGATCCCGAGCTCGTCGAACTTTTTCTTTGCCTCAGCCGTGGGAGCGGCCATCGCATTGATCGCGCCCTTGAGCGCGGTCATGGCCTGGGGCGTGCGGAGGGCGCCCTTGGTCATGGTCGCAATGGCGGCGGAAACATCCCGGAACTCCACACCTGCTGCCCTTGCCGTGGGCAGGACCTCGCCTATGGAATGGGCGAGCTGGGGAAACGTGGTGACGCCGAGCCTGACGGTTGTAAACAGGATATCGTAGACCTCTTCCAACTCGTCGATCGACTTGCCGTAGGCGTTGATCACCGCGATCCCGGCGTTCGCGGCCGTCTTGGTATCGGTAACGCCACCGACCGCGGCCTTGGCGGATAGTGCTAAAACCCCGACCGATTTCTCCAGGGCCACTCCCGCTGAAAGAATATCGTACTGTGCGGCCGCGAGCTCCGTGGCGCTCTGGGGGATCTCCTTTGTCATTGCCCGGATCTCCTTGCCCAGGGAGGCGAACTGCTCCTTGCTCACGTCGATCAGGGTGTTGACCTCGGCCATGCGCTGGGAGAACTCGCTGTACCGGTTAAAGGATTTGATGACCGCGTACCCGGCCCCTGCCAGGGCGATCAGCCCGGTCTTTGCCTTGCCCAGCTCACCCGCCCAGTCGCCGGTCTCTTTGCGAAGCTCGGCGGTCTTTTGCTTGAGCTTTACCTTGGCCTGATAAAGCTCCGCGCTGGACAGCTTGCCCGATTTTTTGAGCGTGTCGTAGGAGCCCCGGAGTTTTGTAATCTCGTCCCGGATCTCCTTGTAGGGACGCACCCCCAGGGCCGATCTGGCCTCCATGACCTTCCGGGCCTCGGCCGCGGACTTTTTGGTCTTGTCCAGCTCGCTCCTGGTCTTGCGGAGCTCTTCCTTTGTCCGGTCTTTTGCCTCGACCGTTATTTTGACTTTGCGGTCCGTCATCGCTCACTTTTCCGCCACTAAGGCACAAAGGCACGAAGTTTAATTTTCAATTTTCACTTGTCAATTTTCAATTGTTTGTGTCTTAGTGACTTCGTGGCATCATGGTTTATCTTGCGGAGGCTTGAGCCACCGGACGGCCTCCTCGATCGCGAGATTAAAAAAACTCCAGCCGTAGTCCCACGCCTGCGCGTGTCCCATCATGATCAGCCGGCAGATTGCTCTTCTGATTTCTGCGCTGCCAGCGCCGCTCGCCCCACGTTTGCCAGCCTTTGCATCAGGCCGGCGAAAGTAGGGTTTATGCCTTCTACCTCGTCGATCATGGTCTCTATCTCGGACGGGGCATATTTGGCCAGTTCCTCGACCGGCATCTCGAGGCTCATCGCGAGAGCGCTTGACGGAAGCCGGTCCGGGAACAGCATGTCGATATCGCTGATTTCCGTGTCCGTCCCCGCGGATTCGAGTATCTGCGCAATCTGTTTGACCGTGAGCTCACGGGCGGTAAATTTCTTATCGCCGATTTTAAACGGCTTTTCTTTTCTCATGGTTGGGATCTCCTTTAGCCACGGATTCACACAGATAAACGCGGATTAAGAAAAATTAATATCTGCGTAAATCTGCGTAAATCCGTGGCCAAATATTATTGGCCCCGGAAGCGGGATTACATCGTCTCGACTTTGTAATACTCCTGGCCGCTGGCCTGATCGCTGTCCTTGAGCACTGTGCCCGTGACCGCGAGCACTGAGGCGCCTTCCCCGATCAACGGGAACTCGCCGTTGAGCAAGATATTGACCTTGTGGAACGTCCATCTCTGGCGCACGCCGTTGTCGTCTTTATCGGAAACGAAGATCAGCTTGCGCTCCACCGATCCCGCGGACATCCCCCAGATATAGCTGCGGTCCACGGCCTCGTAATCGTAAGAGATCACGTCCGTGTCGATGATGTCCCCGTCGCTGATCTTGCGGATATACCCGTAATCCGGGTCCAGGCTGTAATCCGTTCCCTGCACGCGGCGCGTCGTTCCGGCCGCATCGGTGACCACCACGTCCTCGAGGGTCTCGATACCCGTGGGCGTGATGTAATTGGTGCCCTGGGTCTCATACACCTCCTCGCCCACCTGGAACGTTCCCACGATATTGACCAGCTCGATGTATCCGGCCGCCTTAAAGGCTATGTCGCCCGTGGCTGCCGAGGTGTCTCCCGTCACTGTGTCGCCCACCGCAAGCGCTCCGGTAATCGTGCCGGTCAGCTTGATGCTGAACACGTTCAGCTTGCCCAGATCTATATACAGATCGTCTTCCAGGTCCACGTCCGTGCCGATCGCGTCCTGATACACATAGCTCGCGGCCTGGTTGTCGGTGTTAATGTCCGAGCCGAGCAGGGTCATCTTCAGGTTCTCGTTCGTCATCTCCCGGAGCCCGAAGGTAAGCACCGCGTCCCGCTCCGTCTCCTTTTCGATGATGGTTGCCCTGGCCGCGTTCCGCGTGCTCTTGAGCTTTTCGATCGTGACCGTGAGGGCGAAATTGATATTCTCCAGCTCGCCCAGGTCATCGAACGAATCCTCGTCCACCTCGCCGGCGTATGCCCTGCCGGTGCCGTAATAGCGAATATTGTCCGCGCTTGATGCTAATGGCATAATAAAACCTCCTTTTTTGCCACTAAGTCACAAAGTCACAAAAGATAAAACTTAGTGTCTTAGTGTCTTTGTGGCCTCCTATGTTTTAATTGTCTTGAACTCATACCGCGCCGCGTAAAAACACAGCCCCCTTTTAGGCGCCAGGTATAGCGGCGCAGCGGAGCGCAGGAGCATGACGCCTGAGCTGTGGATCTTTTGCCTGTGCAGCAGTCCCTCGGTCAGCTCCAGGATCTCATAGACTCCCATGCTCGTGGAGTCCCCACGCCTGGAGGCCTCCGTGCCCCGCAGGTTTTTATCCCCGACAAGGAGCATGATCCCGATATCCTCTTCGTCGTAGCGGTCCTTGTGCGTGAGCGCCAGGCCCGTGGCCACCACGTAAACACAGGGAAAAAGCAGCGTCATCCTGGCCAGCTCCTCAATGTCCTCCGCCTCGGCCTGGCCCGCATAAAGCTCCAGGGTCTTGACGCCTTGATCTTTCAGCGGCTCCAGAGTAACGAGAGTAACCTGCTCCAGCTCCTCGAACTCGTGCATTACTTAGCTCCCTTGATAACCTTCACGGCGAACCACAGCCGCTGCCTGAGCGGCAGGCGCCCGATCTGCCCGACCATCGCCATAAACCGTTTATCCGCCTCCTTGCGGGCCGCCCGCCGGATCTTTTTGTGGAGCCTCCCGCTCATTAAAGCCCGCTCATCTTGTCGCGATCGAAGATCCTCTTATTCGATGAAATATTAACCGTATCCGGCGTGTTGGACGGCGCCGGCGTTGCAGCGCCCAGCCTGATCTTTCCTTCCCCGACCTTTTCCAGGAAACGGATCGCCTCCTTGTGCCTGTCCTTGCGTGTCTCGGGCGCGGCGTCCCCGCGCCTGGAGAAGAGATTATAGATGGCGATATCCACGCTGACCTGCCGGATCTTATCCGGTACCGGCGAAAGAGGAATCGTATATCTGCCCTGGCAGTACGCGTCTATGGTAGCGTCCGCGTCCTCGATCGCCTTGGTTACCTTGTCCTCGTCCACCGCGCCTGCGCCTGTGTCATCCGTCAACTGGATAAGAATAGCCTCATCGATCTGGTCCAGGATGTCGTTATGTGTCTCGTCTTGCGCGCAATAGGCCATGTTATTCCGTGTCCGACTGCTCGCTCATCTTTTCCGCGAGGAGTTGCTGCAGCTCTTCTTTTTTGGCCTTGGGCGGAAACTCGACTCCCATCTCTTCCAGCCGCTCTTTTATCTCCCGAACTGTCAGGTCGGGCTGCTCCCCGTCCTCCGGAACTTCAGCGGAGGAGGACTCCTCCGTGCCCTCGATCTGCCCTTCACCCTGCTCCCCGCCCGCCATAGCTTCAGCGACGGCGGGAACGATCTCCACCGTCAGTTTCGGCTCCGCCTCCAGAACCTTCACTTGCTCCGGAGTGAACGTATCATCCGGGTACTCGGTCGTCCCTTTGGGATGGGCGACCCTGCAGCGCCGGAAGTTATGCTGCTTGCTCGTTATTCGAATCATGGTAGACCTCCGTTGTTAGGTTCCCTGTTCAACGTTCCGGGTTCAGGGTTAACTCTTGAACCCCTGAACCCTGAACTTCTTAACCTTATATTTTTATCCGCGTGGTCTATGCGAGCCAGGGTACCAGCACCGGCTCAACCGTGTTGTACCAGGGGTTGGACGCGCCGGCATCGTTGCGCTCATTGACTATGAGCGTCCTTGCCGCTGACTCGTTGGTCGGGCCGTACACCAGGTGGCTCGGGCTTATGCCCAGCTTGGTAACCTCATCTTCTTTGGTATACGCCATCATGGCTGCGCGGGCCGCCGCATAATTGGCGGCATTCAGAGTGTCTTTAGAGCCGTAGGCGATCTGCCAGAGCCCGTAGCCCACATTTTTCCGGTCATCTACCCCATAGCGGAATTTTTTCCGCAGGAACACATTCTCGTCATCCATCTTATCCTGCGCAACGAATTCCGGCGTTTTCCGGACCTGGAGAATAATGGGTTTGATCGCCTTGCGGAGATCCAGAAGGAACCAGGGATCGCCCCCACCGCCGCCGTCGTTGGATGCCGATCCGTCGCCCACCGGATGATCGCCATCGAAGAAATACTGCCCATCATAGCAGTCTGTGTCGAAGCCGGCAGCGAGCAGCGCCCACACGAGAATATCCGGGTGGGCCTTGGCCTCCTGGGCGAGGCCCTGGATCATGGGCGTATACACGCCGACCTGATCATCCGAGATATCGTCGCGATCCACCTCGATCGTGGCTTCATAACTCTTGTTGACGATCTCGTAGTGGAACGCGGAGAGGTCCTTGATGACCCGGTCCCCGACCCACTCCCTCATGGTGGGATAATCGCCCAGCCACTTGTAATCGACGCTGCGGCCGCCGCTGGGCACGTGCATTGCGACCAGGGGCCACATGGATTCGGCCTGAGCTAATGCCTCGTTGAAAATCGTCGAAAAGCTCTTATAAATGCCTTCCAGATTTGCTTGATTAATAATCATGATTTAATCCTCCCTTTAGTTTGTTGTCTGTTATCCGCCCGGCCGTCGCAGCAATAGCTGCTATGGCGCAGTCGGCTTGTCCGCCTCTGTCGGGTTATCCGTTCACCGTTGTCCGTCGGAAAACGGTGAACGGTCAACGGTGAACATTCCTTGTTTACGATGCCAGCAGCTTCGACGTATATTCCAGCCACGATCCCTGCATGTAGAGCGCATCACCTGCGTGCGCGCTCGGGGTCAGCTCGATGGTAACCGTCTGCGCCCCTGCCGGGATATCCGTGGCCGCGATGGTGATTATGGTCTCTCCGAATGCCTGGGCAATCGTAGCCGTCACGTCTTCCACCTTGGTGTCCCCATCCATAAAATAGGCATCCGATGCCAGGGTCACCGTATTGGCATCAGCGTCTTTCTTGGTGAGCAGGTGCAGGACCAGGTCTTTCGTGACGTCCATATCCGGCGGCAGCGGCACCTGGTTGACGATCGCCACCACGCTGGTAGCCACCCATGCCCACCTGAGTGCACTGTCCGTATCGCCGTCGGCCATATCCAGGATCGGATCGGTCGCAGGCCCTCCGAACGTGACCGTGTTCGATCCGTCGCTGAGCATCCAGGATGTCAGTGGAATCGGGATGAATTTCTGTTCGCTGATCAGGTGCTGATAGATCTCCTGGAGTGCCGCCTCCATCTCTTCCTGGGCCGTGAAGGTGCCCGCGTCCGCGATGCTGATGGCCGATGCCGCATGGGCAGCGGTGCCGTCGGCGATATGGGCAGCCGCATCGGACTGGCGAATGGCCGGCTCGATGTCGATCCAGGCGTGGGTTGTGTCGATATATGCCGCGATAATGCCGGCGAAAATATCATGGGTTGTGTTGCCCACTATGTCTACCGTCTGGTCGTCCACCAGGTACACGCTGTCTCCCACGTTGGCGATGGTAATTGCGGTATCCAGGATGGCCTTTACCAGGCCGCGCCTGCGCAGGACCACGGACTCGTCGCCGTCATCACCGTCTGAGTTATCCACGTGCGCAAGGGCCACGCCCATGAAAAGGAGCCCCGTGGCATCGTCTCCCGGTGTGGCATAGCCGTCGGCCCGCACGCATACGAAGCTGCCTGCGAAAATCTCGACCGCCCGGTATAGCTCAAAGGGCACCTCCACCCCTTCGGTGTATTCCGTCTTTTTGTCTGCACTTAATGCTGTCATTTTTTATACCTCCATGTTTTTGGTTGAATCGTTAAGTCGTTGAGTCGTTGAGTTGTTAAACCACTCAACTAGTCGACCACTCGACTCTTTGACTGTTCACTGCACCGTATTTTTAGGCCCGTATTTTTTCCAGCTGTCCTCAGACACGCCCACCATCTTGTTGATGGACAGTTGCACCTGGTCAAGGATGGCGTCATCCGCCTTGATCTCTTTTTTGGCCAGCTTGTCCACCGGGACCTCGCTTCCGACCGCCTTCGAAAGCACGACTTTTTTGAATTGCTCCGGGTCGTTGAGCGCCATGTCGTTGCCCCATTTTTCCAGCTGATCTTTTGTGATCTTGCCTTCCAGCACTGCCTGTCCTACGAGGTCCTCCTTTTTTATCGCGGCAATATCGGCGCTCAATTTAGCGACTTGTCCGCTCAAATCATCCGTGGCGGCGTGGCTTGCTTTAAGGCCCCTAATGGTTGTGATTACGTCCTCCCGGGCAGCGTCTTCTTTGAGCCCGAGGGCCTCGATCACCTCCTTGGCCACCACCTCTATTTTCTTGCCCTCGACCTGCTTTTTCAGGTTCTTGTTTTCGGCCACGACCGCTTTCGCGGCCTCAGCCACCTTATCCTGGCCGGCGTCATCAGCCAGCTCGAAAAGCTCTATCATGTCTTTGTTCTTGGCCACGACCGCCTCGGCGGCCTCGACTACCTTGTCCTCGCCGGCGTCGTCGGCCAGCCCTAAAAGTTTTTTAAGTTTGTCTAACATGTTTGCCTCCTTTCGGAATTCTCCGATGTTGAATTTTTTACGGAATTTATCTAATCGCCCGTTGATGATCGAGCGTTCCTCGGGGTTGTATTGCGCCTGGTTATCCTCCTGGCCCCAGTAACCGGCAGCCGCCCGCGTCTGGGCCGCGTCGGGACACGGGTAGCGGTAATTGACCGGGTCCAGCCACTCATCGTCGGGCACGTGCTCCCACTCGGAAGGCTTGGTTACATGCCCTCCCTCCTTGATGCCGATCCTGTATTTTCTCGAGCGGGCCTCCCTGGCCTCCCGCGCCTCCTCGAGGCTCATCTTGGCCATGATCGGCCGCAGGTTATTCAGCTTCGGGAAATTGGTCAGGGCCACGTTTTCGATCTTGATAATCTTCCGGCCGTTTTCAGAGACCCAGAATACCGGCGAAAAATAACGGTATTCTCGGTTCTCCAGGTATTCCTTTGCCTGCCTGGTCCATTCCACAACCACCCAGAACCCTTCCTTGCCGCGATTGATGAATCTCTTGATCCATCCTGCAGCCGGGGCCTTGACGCCCTGGAGGGTCTGGTGCTCGTAATCGATGACCATGTCGTTTCCCCGGCGCTCGAAATCGGCGATAATGGCGTCCATCGATTCGTCGTCCACAAATGCATCGTCCTCGCCCTCGATCCCGATCTTCCCGTACGGAAAAAGCTGGAATTCTTCCGGGGCGCCCTCGATGCTCTTGAGTACATATAAAAGTTTCAATCCCATATCGCTTCCTCCATGCGATCGCGCAGCCGTGAATCGTATTTTCCAGGATCCGGCTTCCATTCCTGCACTGCCGGGTTATACCGGAACCCCGGGTCCGGCTGCAGATCCGGGACCTGCGTTTCCTCTTTCAGCCCTTCCTCCTCCATCTCCCGGGCGGAAATAGAATGTACGACACATCTGCACCTAAAACCTGCAGGCGGAAACCACGTATTCCAGAAGGGATGATCGTGGCGGTATATCTTGCCGTCGTTCGCCAGGTGGGTCGGCCTGGTGTGCGTGTCGTTCACCGCGTCGTATTCCCAGTACGGCCTGCGGTCCGCGACCGCCTTCATCTGTTTGTGCCTGCCCACGTTATAAGCGGTCTGGTTATTGGTCCTGAAGATATTGTCCAGCCGGTAGGGCGTCATGCCTTGCCAGCCCCGCCGGGCCATGATCTCATCGATCCCCTCGCGGAACTCAAAGAACGTCCCTCCTTTCTCGAGGGCCTTCAGGACCTCCCCGTGCAGGTCTTGCAGCAGGTCGGCAGAGGCAATGCGAGACACCGTAAACGCCAGGCTGTTTGCATACGCACCCACCTCCGCCACCAGAACCTCGTATTCCGCGGCGGTCATCGGGATCTTATCCCGAAAAAATTCCACCGCCTCGCTAAACGCCATTCCTTTCATTGTTTCAGCTTCTCCTGCCACTAAGGCACAAAGGCACGAAGGAAAAATAATTATAAACTTTGTGTCTTGGTGTCTTTGTGGCTATCTTCATGCCCACGCCCCCGCGATAAAATCTGCTACCGAACCATTGAGATATTCCCAGTCCGCATCTTCCGCGTACATGTACGGCCGCGCCGGGATCTCAACGGATTTTTTGAGGATAAAGAGCGGCACGATATCCTCGCCCCTCTTCTGAAAGATGATTCCCTTGGCCACAAAGGTGTCCGCAAAGTCCGCGGCCCGCAGCGGCACGCGCTTATCCGCAGGCCCGCCGGGAAACGGGATGGTCAGGAACTTCTTTTTTTTCGGCCTGATCGTCCCGCCGTAATGGTGTATCGCGGCATAATCCACCTCGCCGGGGCCGCCGCCGGCGGATATCTCCCCCGTATCGGCCATCTCCTCGTGGGTCAGGCTGCCCTTGAGCCTGCTCGTTCTCTCCTTGAGCGCCGGACCGGACAGCCGTTTCGATATCTTTCTGACCATGCGCTCGCCGAAATCCGCCAGGGGCTGCGTGAGATCCCGCGCCCTGTCGCCGGTTTCATCCACGGCCTTGATAACCTTCTCCTCGCCCCCAATGCGTATGGTCAGTTCCATGTTTTGCCTTTTTCTCTTGCCACCAAGTCACGAAGACACTAAGAAAATACCTACAAAGACTTTGTGTCTTGGTGTCTTTGTGGCCTCTTATTTCTGGGTTTTGCCGCATCCGCCGCGCCTGCCAGTGCCGCGGTAACCAGGGCGTCGCGTACCAATATTTCCAAATCCGCCGGGTCCAGATCCGCGTACACGTCAAATATCCGGTCGCGCAATTCCTCCAGGCTCGAGCTGGATTCGATCAGTTTCCGGACCGGGCCGTCTATCCCTTTCCATGCCTCGGCCGCGAGAGTCAGGGAGTCGTCCGCGAGCTCCTCCAGTTCCTGCTGCTCCGCGTCAAAAACAGGCCCAGGATCGTCTTTTGCTGTGAGGCGCGTATGATTAGACGCCTTTGCCCCTGTTTTCGCAGACTGGGCGGGGTTTGTCCGCTTCATGGCCATCTGGCCGGGCGTCACGGGCTGCAAAATCGTCTGTTCTTTCTCCGGCAGGGGGATCCCGAACCGCTCGCTCACGTGCTCGGCGGAAACCGGCTGGCCGAACCCGATCACGTTTTTGTATACCTCGCTCAGGCTCTTGAGGTCCTCCCGCTCGTTCCAGATCGCGGCGTACCCGGGCACCGGCGTGTCCCATCCGAAGTTGAATCCCACCATCGGCCGTATAAGCTGGTACCGCACCGTGGCGGCCGAGGTCCGCGTGTCCGCCTTGGCCAGGTCGATCCGCACCTCGTTGTGGGTCCTGGCTGCCGCATAGGAGCCCACGTCGCCCACGTCCGCGGTCAGGGTCTGGCCCAGCAGGGCCTTGGATATCTCCTTGGCGCAGAAAGCGGCCATCGTCTCGTACGGGTTGTCCCCCCTGGCCCCGTGCTTGACCGCCTCGACAAATTCGATCTCCGTGTTTTTGGAAATGATCCCGGCCGCGTCCGAGCCCAGGGATTGTATGGCCGTGATCAGGGCGTCCTTGTCTTCCGGGCCCGCGCCGGGGTCATAATGTCCCAGCCTCAGGGGCATCCCGAACACCTCCAGAAATGCCATCCAGTCCTTGAGGGAATAATTTCTGAAAAGAAACATCCATGCGCATACCCGGTAAATCCCGGACCTCGCCGCGTGGCCTGCCTTGCCCCCGTAGCGGTGGAAGAGGATCTTCCAGGCCGGGATCTCCTCGCCCATCATGTTGTCGTCCGAGATCAGCCTGGGGTATTTGCGCAGGTACCCGGTCGCGTCGGTGAACAAAAATCGTTTCTGCTCGATAAATTCCAGGTCGGTCGGCATGGCCTGGCCGGAGGAGGTATCCCAGTGGATCTCCAGGGCAGAGAAACCCTTGCCCACGCTGTCCTGGAGCGAGACCAGGGTATCGTCCCAGTCCGTGAAATTGTCGAAATATTCCTGTACAAACTCCGCAACCTTCACGTCGCGGCTGTCTTCTGTGGCCGGCGAAACCCGGAACTCCACGTCCAGTATGGCGTTTCTCCGCTTCTCCGCCTCCCCCAGGAGGTGGGCGTCTTTTTCTTCCATCTGGTCGAAGAGCTCGGCCTGTCTCTGCACGTTGCCGGAATCGGCCTCCTTGAGCAGGGTGGTGAGCCGCTGCGGGGTCAGGCCCGCGCTCACGTACTCCCGCCACGAGTCCAGGACCGGCGCCGCTGCCAGGGGCCGCCTCTCCGGTGCCTTGGTCATTTTGATTTCCCGGCCGAACTGATCCAGTATCATCACCACGTCCCCTTGACGCCGGCGAACCGGCGCTTTGATATGGTTTTGTATTCCACAGGCCCGCCACTCATGTTTATGGATTTATAGTGTCCCAGTGCGAGCGCGATCGCCGCGTCTCCGTGCCGCATGAACTCCGGGTTTTTTGTATCGCTGACCGTCAGCCTGGGCAGCTTGATAATGCCGTCGATCAGCTCGAGCGCCCGGAGGTCGTTTTTTATGTCGGTGTCGCGCGGCAGGTCGATGGTCTGGTCTTCGAAGGCGTCCTGGAAGGGCACCATATGCTCCCTGTACCAGGCGTCATTCAGGGTTATCTCCTCGATCAGCGGCCGGCCGTATTTGTCCGCCGTGTATTCCGCAAGCGTCAGCCCCGGCCCGGTCGCATCCATCGCACCGCCCCGGAATTTCGGGAAGCTGCCGATCATGTACCAGAGTATTTGCTCCTGTTGACGCGACGGCACATTGTGCATCTCCACGAGAAAGGGACATTTCCGCACCAGGTTTTTCAAGATCTCCAGGGGGCCGATAACGGAAAAATTGCCGTACCGCGCAAAGTCCTGCCCGAAAACGTGATCGAGCGTTTTGTCCAGCCCTTTCATGAGAGGCGCGAGTTGGATCCGGATCCACTCGTCACACCATGATTTTCTGTACTCCTCCCCCTTGAGGGCGAAATTATTGTCCAGGGCCAGGCGTATGATCGGCCTGGCTTCTTTCATGCATGCCTCGATCAAGATACCGGGGATGGCCACCCCCGATCCTTCCCTGGGGATAGCGTCCAGCTCCTCTTTCATGGCCGCCTTGTTGGCCCCGTATGCCCCGCGCACCCGCTGGTACCATTCCTTTTTCCCTTCGGGCGTCGGGGTCCATCCCTTGACCATGCAGACCCGCTCGTACAGCCCGTTTTTAACGGCGTCATCGAATGTCACCCTGAATATCTTAAACGCGAACAGTCCCGCCCTCGTGTCGTGGATCAGCTGGTTAAACGGGTTCTTGTCGCCGTTGTGCGTGCTTATGATGCGGATATCCCCGCCCCATATAATAAGGGCCAGGGTGGAATCGATCACGGCCTGCACATTAAGATGAAACGCCGCCTCGTCTATGTTGACCTTGCCCTGCAGTCCCCTGATGCTCGCCGGCCTGGACGATAACGCCACTTCCTGAAAACCCGATGCGAACCTGATCCGATAGCTGGTAATATGTTTTGATGATCCGTCCGGCTGCTGGTCCTCGAACAGAAATACCTCTATTCCCTGCCATCCGTCCGCCATAGCCGCCGCCATGACTCTGGCCATGTGGGCGCAGTAGCCTATATACTCGAGACCTTTTTCCCTGGTGTCGCCGATGTAATAGACGTTATCCCCGCCCGCGCTCTTTTTACTCGAGGCGGTGATCGTATCATCCAGGGCGGTGGCAAAGGTGATGCCCGTGCGCCGCCCCTTTTCGGCGATATTGAGGGGGTACTCGTGAATCTGTTTGATCCACCCGGCCTGGTGTTTCATGAGCACCCCTTCAGCCAGGGGATCATATCCCTCCGGGATCTCCCGCACGCTGGGAGGCAATTCATCCCAGCTTAATATGCGCTCGATATCTCCGGGCCGGTCAGTCATTACGCGACTCCCAGTACCTTTTTGCGCCAGAACTCGGCCTGATCGCTGCTCAGGCCCTGCTCAGAGGCGGCACTCTCAACGGCGTTTGCCGCGTCCTCGAGCGCCCGCTTCCTCGCCGCGGTCTCCATCTCCGTCTGCCACTTTTTCTGCCTCACCGCGGCCTGTGCCAGCTTTGCAACCATCTGGCCGATCCTGGGCAGGCTCTTGTTGTCTACCTCCAGCTCCACGAGCAGCTCGAACGTTTTTGTCTGCACCAGCCTGATAATGGCGTCATTCATGGCGCCCGCATCATCCTCCGAGGCCTCCGCTATGGCCTTGGCCTGGTCCGTGGCCACCTTGAGCGCCCGCAATCTGTCCTCGAATTTTTTCCCGTACCGGTGCACGCTGGATTTCGAGATCTCGTATCCCTGGTCCCGGAGCCATTCGGCCAGCTCTTCGTACCGGCCAAACCCCCCCCGGATCAGTTTTTTCTCCAGCTCCTGGCGCACTTCCTCGGGTAACAATTCCACGCTCGATCGCTGCATGATTAACCCCCTACCAGTATTTCACCGGACGGGCGATCCCGGGCAGGCACTCGACGGTATACTCCGCCACATCGACCCCGTGATGGGTCAGGTCCGCGCTCCAGCATGCCGTATCCTTGCCGCTGATTATTATCAGCTTGCGGTCCTCCAGGTAATCCATCTCCCGCCTCAGCTCCCTGGGCGTGACAGGCATGTCATCGCCGCCCACCGTGGCCATGATTACCTCTTCCGACACGGGATAGGGCCGCCCCACGTTCAGGGTCTGCAGGATCCTCCACCGCAACACCTCTATGCGTTTTTTCTCCAGGTCCATCACCCACCTCCCCGCCTGATTGGTTCTATCTGTTGATGCACAAACTCCCATATCGCGTCTATTTTTTGCTCGATCTTGCCGAAACTCATGATCCAGTCCTCGCGGCGGACGTACTCTTTGGGCAGTGCCTCCTTGAGGTCCGCCAGCTCCTGGCGCAACTTCTCGTGACGGTCGCCCTGTCTGATTATGCTGTGCTTTATGTCCCGCAGATAAATCACCGCGAACGTCAGTAGCGCCGAGAACACGCATCCCACGATTACCAGGGCGATCTGCGCGGTCATGATTTGCCTCCCTGAATTGCCTTGATAGCTCCCTCGATCAAACCGGTCTTATGCTCTCCCGCCTTTGTCCTTTTCTCTTTTCCTCTGTCCCACACGGCCACGCCCAGGATGGAAAGCCAGCCCACCCAGATCCACTGAGGCACGTCCGGCACCGGCTTGCTGAGCAGAGGAAGGAGGAAATAGATAAGAATTACCGCCAGAGGGTAGGCAAAACCGTTAAACGGCCTCCAGGAGTACTGCGGCCACCGGTCGCTTTTCGCTTCCGCCTGCATGGTGGCGTTCACGGTTGCGAGTTTGGCGGCCTCGATCTGTGCCAGGCTCACCTCCCGTTCAATCGCCATTTTTTGCAGCTCCACATAAAGTTTCGGGTCCGCCTCTATTTTCGCGGCCACAGCTTCGATGTCCGACGTGCTGTCCCCTGTTACCGCCCTCATGAGCCCTCCCAAAAGAGTCCCTGAGCCAGGTACAATAAGATTCGCGACTGTAGGAGCAATCGCCTTGATTCCGTCCGCTATCTTACTGAATGCGCCCATATCTTCCTCCTTTCAGCTTGCCAGAGGTTACTTCCCTAACAGATAAAAATATTCGCCGTTCACCCGCTTCCATCTCTGGATCAGGTGATGCGGACGAAGGTCTGTATGGAATCCGATCGAGACAGGCTCGCCTTTATAATGCCAATCGTAATATATCCCTATGCCGGCAAAGCCCTGACGTTCGACCAGCTGGTATTGTATCCTGGAGTCAAGGCCGGTGAGAATGATGAAATCGGCGGCCTGACATCCTTGTTTTTGCAGATGATAACTATTGTCTGCATGTCCATGCTCGCCATAGAGATCCACCGCTTGAGTGATGATAATGGCAGGCTTCTTGCCGGATATGGTGGCAACCCTTTCCCATAGATAGTCAAGGTTCAAGACAAGGGTCATGTCGATCTCTTCGCCGCTCCCGGGGTGCAGAGAATCATCAAATTCCTTAGCGACGAAATGACGGATCTGCTTCCATGTAATCATTATTCCATCTCCCCGCTTCCCTGTTCAAGGTTCTAACCTCTGAACCCTGAACCTTGAACCTTGAAACCTCTTTCTAGTTAAAGCTCACCCATACGGGCACCGGCCACGGATCTGCGATTATCCGCCCGTTCTTCATAAGAGGCAGATTCATAATATATAAACACCCCGCTTGCCCCCGCGGTTTAACGACAATCCGTTGCATCGCCTTGGTTTCTTCGTTCTTTTCCGGCATCTCATTCGCCTCAAAAAAAAGCCCGACACTTCAATCTTCGATTGAAAATCGAATCGCCGGGCTTTGGTTAGCCGTTATGCCACGATCCCGCTTCCAGCGGGACGGGACTCTGGATCAGGCTCCGTCAACCCCTGATCCGCCACTCTGTTCTGCAGCGGATAACGTTTTAATTGTATTTTACACGCTACAGGCGTTGCTGTAACATGTCAAGCACTTTTTTAGCCGGCTTATTATGTGGTGTGCTTGGGCCGGATTCGAACCGGCATAGTAGGCCCTCCAGCTGCTGCAAAGCTTTCGAGGAACCCTGCTTCCCCAGTTGGAGCCACCAAGCACATAACGCCTAGCATCAGTCGCCTGCGGAGCAGGTCGAATGGATGCTCTTGTTAGGTGATTTTGCAAAGCGGAAAGACATTTGTCCTTCCCATATAAACTTCTTCCCAGCAACCCTTGCCTTCAAATATCGATGGCAGGTATCCCGCGCAGGACATGGTAATCTCCCGGCCATGACTTCATAATAATCGTACATTGTGCCATGCCCATCCATCAAAAGCCATGCCATGAGATCTAAACAAAATCGCCTATCCTTATCAAGTGATATAGACTCAGCTTCTCGCTCAAATCCAAATGCTTTTTTCATAGGTCACCTAACAGCGGTAATACCTCGAAAATTTTCCAGCTACTCCTTTCCGAATTTATTCAAAGCATCCTTGAGCTCCGGATGCTTCTCAAGGGCCTCGTCAAGCCCTATATCCTCCTTTCCACCTTCGCCAAGGCTTCGGTGGACAGGTCGCCCCTGCCCGCCATAGCCTTGGCGACGGCGGGTTTCTCTTTCCGCCTCTTCATCCGCGGTCAGCCCCTCGGCGCTCAGCCGCTCCCCGGACTTAGAAAGGATCGCAAACAGATAACCGTGGTTCATGAAGCCCCATTTCTGCATATTGCAGATGTCGGTCATGGCCCCGATTATCTCCGGCTTTGACGTGCGGTACTGCTTGCCCTTATACCTAAACGTAAATATTTCCAGGAGCCGGGCGGTATGCTTTAAAATTCTGAGGCGCTTCGTTAATGAAACATTGCCGAACTCGCTTTGTCTGAAACACTCCGAATACTCATAGACCAGTCGCCAATGTACGCCGAATTTTGCTGCAATATCGTGCGTTTCCGCTTGTTCCAATTCACTGACGGCCTGTTCCAAATCAAAGCGGCTTCCGCATTTCGGACAGATCAATTGCATTGCTCACCCCCGGCACAGGCAACGATCAGGGCCATGATGGAATCAATCCTGTTGGCGCTCATTTTCTTCTGGATTCTCATATTCAATCTCCACGATTTTATACACATCACCGTTCAAAACCGGGATCAGGATCCGGTGCTTGTCGATCTTCTTGAGTACCCAGTCCGCTTTGGCGTTCGCGTACTCAACTTCTTCCTGCAGCCGAGCGATAAGCTCGCCGCGCGCTTTGAGCTCGCCGCGTAATTCTTGGATCTCATTATGGATCTTTTCTGCTTCATGCGTGCTTACAGAAAGCCCAAAACTGAGAATCGATCCAATCAGCACCAAGCCCAGGCTAGAGCCAAGGCCCATTGGAACAAGCCAGTTTTTCAGAAAATGACTTTTCACTTCTTCCTCCGTCCATTAATTTAAGGTTTCTCATTCCATTCCCGGCCATCAAGCAGACGGCCGGCCGCTTTTTTACCGACACGATTCATTGCTGCTGCTTGGCCATCCCAATAATCACCTTGACAGGTCATTGTTCCATCTGGTTTGAGGAATATACCGCCCCCAAACCGTTTTAAATGTGGGCTCCACTCCCCCCACTGCTTGAAGAAAAACGGTACTTCCACCTCCTGGCATTGATCCCTGACCGATCGCACCCAGTCCGGATGCATGGGGCGCGCGCCGGGGCCGGATTCGCCACCGCTGATAATCCAATCTAAGCCATCCTCTCGTGGCTCAACATCATAACCCCAATCATCTTCACCTGGACCCCAGCAAACAGTGCATTGTTGCCAAAGCCATTCAGATAAATCCACCGGCCCCAGCATCGGCTCTATGCTGACAAACCGTTTCGCCGCAGGGATCTGAGCCAAGATAGACCAGCGTTCATCAAACCGTGGTTGGTTTTCGGCAGTGACCCCGAGCCAGACGTTATCTGTAAGGAGTGTTGCTCTCGAAAGATTTGGCTGTTTATAAATAGGAGAATGAAAATAGTACCATGCCGCCTCAATCCTCTTTGTTAAGATTAGATAGGTGTGCTGCGGGGCTCCGCACATTGACCAAAAAATTTTATCTATTATCGGCCAATCAATGTCTTTATGCCAAAGATCCCCCATGCTGCACACAAAGATCATCCGGGGCTTTTTCCATTTTAATGGCTTGTTAAGTCGATCAGGATGGAATGTCACCCTGAATGGATCATCCTGGGGATATCCGTACCGGCCTCTGAGGCGCTGGGCCATACGGCGAGCATAACAGTGCTCGCAGCCTTCCGAAACCGGTGAGCAACCGGTAACGGGATTCCAGGATTCTTCACACCATTCGATTTTTGTCGGCATCTTCGCCTCCCAGCTCCCTGGCTTCTTGCTTTAATTATTTAATCTTTTCTTCAAGCAGCTCTTTGCCCTTCCGGCAGCCCTCGCATTTCTTCATGCCCTTTTTATAGCGGTGCATGCACAGATCCGGAAAGACCTGCTGACGCCAAACGTAACACCAGAAGGGCTTGTCATTATCCGCCATTATAGGCCCTCCTCTAAGCCTCGTTTCACCAGATATAGCACCTGATGCTCGATGGGCCCGAAATCGATCCGCGCCCGTTTCTCCAGCTGATCCAACAGCTCGGGAAACTCCGCAAAATCCACCATAATAATACTGTGGCCTTCTTCACCAAGCACGATTTCCTCTTTAGGAGCCAAGGTTTTCTCTGCGGCGGGCTTGTCCGCCGTATGCGTGGTGGATTTGCTCGGCTCGATCTCTATCTTTTCCCTTAGGCCCCTTTTCTTCTCCCAGAGCTGCCTGTTGTATTCCATATTATAGTGCCGCTCACAGAGGCCCTTTGCCTTTACCGGATCATCGCAGCCCGGTCTTGTGCATGTCTTTTTTTCGGTGTCCATTTCTTTCAACTCCCCGCCCGCCTCATCCCGCACAGCGGGACGGGCAAGCTCTTTTATTTCTTTCCCCTGAGGACAATCCATACATTCCGACGGGATCTCCCGTTTGCGGCGCATTCCCACCGGAATGCCTTTTTCCTGTCGTTCCAAGCATGCGATTTTCCGCATGCGTGTGCGATTGCGCTCGCATGTGAAATAGTCCGGCCCAGCCAGGAGCTGCTCGCGCAGCTCAATTGAAAATTTACGATTGACAATTGACAATTGGTTCATCGCTCCAGCCACTTGACCGCCGCCTCATAAGCCGCCTCGTAGCCATCCCCGATGCGCTTCCACAGATCCCGCCGCATGTCACCGGGAAGCCGCATGTAACAGCGATAGCAAAACGAGTGCCCCGCTTTTTTGGGCTGCCCACACGCGCACTCATCGCTCGTCAATTCATCAAGATAAAATTTCAGTTCTTTCCCCATAGTTGTCTTCCTTTCAATCGTCAATCTTCAATAGAAAATATTCAATTCTTACTTCCTTTCCCCTTCGACTTCCCCGTTATCAGCGTCACCACCTGGGGCGGGTCGGACAGCCTGTCTACCTTAATGACCACGCCCATGCCCGGATGCCAGTACGTGGATAGCAGCTTGTATTGCGTCCCGTCCGGCTCCATCAGCAGCCGACCCTTTTGCAGCCATATGGACTGGCTGATGATCCTCATTACGCGGTACGGGGAGGGCGGTTCCGCCCCGAAATGATCCCGCCACCTGTCCTTAAAATGCTTGGTCAGCTCCATGCCCTTTAATCCCTTTCAGCCGTCAGCTCGTAGGTATACGTCTCTTTCTCCTTCCGGACTGCCCCGATCATTGCCAGGCGCTCTGCCGGCCATTTGCCGATTATCTCCCGGTCGACCTTGACGGATCTTTTGAGCCCGTCCTCCCATCCCTGGGCCTCGATCCTATCCACGGCGTCCTTCGGTATCGTCACCTTCGGTTCCCTGCCGTAAAGCAAGATGCCGTTTTCAAGCGCCACCTGGTCGATGCCGTCGAATAGAATTGCCTTATTTTGCTTCATGAGCGCGACCAGCTCTTTTTCGATGACCGCGATGGCATCCTGGTAATAGTGCACCCCGGGAGCGAGCGATTCGCGTATCCTGGCGATCTCTTCCTCGGCCGCGGCCTGTATCCGCGCCAGCTCGCCAGTGAAAGTGGCGATATCCGCGAGCTTGGCATCCGCGCTATTCTTCAGGTCCTGGATTTCCATGTTCTATGCCTTCCTTGAGATTAAGCTGCATCTGGCCTAAAAGCTCGGCCAGCCCGATATTTTGCATCCTGGCGATCATGGCCAGTTTTTTCACCGCCTCATGTTTGCGCCGGTCGAAAAACATTTTTAGCTCATGGGCACTCCTGGCCAGGTAATACCCGCCCCCTGTCTGGCTCCTGGTCTCCCCGATGAGCACGCCCTTGTTTCGCAGCTCCGTTATGACATGCCGCAAATCACGGGTGTCATTGATCCGGTGCAGCCAGGGTTTGCCGTACACGCGTGTGTACAGCTCGCCCATGCCGATTGCCTTCTCAATCCCGATATGCCGGGTCAGGATTGCCAGCAGGCGGCTCATAGCCTCTGTCTTTGAGATCGTATTCATCTTTGATCCTCCTTATTACCACCAACAGCCGTTTGAGGAGCCGGGCGTTATGGCAAAACCGCAAATCGTCCACCCTGCAAATTTTGCGCACCAGGCCCCTGAGCCGGCGCTCGGTGAATTGCGAGTGCAAAAGTTCCTGGCCTATCCGTTCCTTGAGCGCCTCGATCTGTGTCCTGCTGCCGCTTTTGGCCCGCCAACCCTTGGTTTCAAAGCGGACAACAAGCTGCTCGAGCTCGCGATTGCTCAACCTCTTCGCGGAATCCACACCGAACTCCGTCTTCAGGATATCCCGGTAGAGCGCGTCGTCCAGGCACAAATCCTTTTTCGCGATATGCACCTTGGCAAGCAATGCCCGCCTGTCTCTCTGAAATGAATTTTGCGACAATTTATCACCTCATCACATGGATCCGGAAACTCACCCTGTCCGAAATATTATAGAGCCATTCGGCGCCGATCCCGTGGGCGCACAGCCTGCGGCCCACCCTGTGAAGATGCCCATCTGCCAGCAGCCTCCGGATGGTCTTCTCCACATGGCTCTTTTCAGCGTCGGCCACGAGCCTCCTGATATCCGTGGAAGAAAACTCGGTAGCCTGCACATACATTGCGCGGAGGATCTTATCTTTCAGCGGCGATTTGTCCGACCGTCTCCAGGCGTGGTTATATTTGATGAGGCCGGAAGGCGTCCGGGCAATCTCCCCGCGCGCCTCGAAGTCCTTTAGGGCGCGATTCATAACGTGCCGCGCCTGCCCGTGCTCCATACCGAAATTCCTGCACAGCCTCGACCGGGATCCCGGCCTCGTCCACGTTTTCAATTCGGCCCGTATGCGGCCTGCCAGCCCGGTTTTTGCCGTGGCTTTATTTTTTCTTGTCTTCGTCAACAATGTCTCTCACCAGGTCCTCGGGTATCTCCGTCAGCCCGCTTGCCTCCAGGGCCCGCTCGATATCGACGGCCACTTTCAGGACCGGCCGCCAGTCTCCCTCGCAGTGAAGCTCTATCAATTGCGTGGCGCCAACAGTGATATTTATCTCCAGCGCCTTTCGGAAAAAGAGCACGATGTTCGACTGGGTTACCGGCTCGAACGCCATGCGCCTCCGGATGCGGCTCCATATCCTGCTCCTGGAGGCCAGCTTGCGGGTCAACCCATCCTCGCCGATAAGCAGGATAGGGCAGGAATATCTCTCGTTGATATTCCTGAGCATCTCCAGCAGGGGCATAGGCACCAGGTCCGCCTCATCTATAATGACCAACCGCCGGCGCTTGGCCATCTCTGCCTGGATCACCTCCAGGCAGCCCGCGACCCTGCCGGGCATAACCTTGGCCAGATCAAGCGTGATCTCCCCCAACAACATCGTGGCGCTCGTTTTATTCATGGGCGGTATATACACCGCCCCCGAATTCACCGCGTATTTTTTGGCCGACTCGCTCTTTCCGCGCCCTGCCGGACCCGTCACCATCGCCATGCTCGGCCCGATCAGGCTGCGCCGGTCCTCCATCTCCGTGCACAGATCATCAAATCTGTTCACATTCTCTGTGATCAAAAAACATTCTCTCATGATATCTCTCCCAGTTCCCGGACGACCGCCCAGTGTTCCCGCCGGCCGGCGTCCATGTGCGATTCATAATCCAGCTTAAATGCCGTGTCCGCCTCGTCCGGATCCCCGCCGGCGAGCTCGCATTTCACGATCCATCTGTATCGGTCCAGGGCAGCCCTGAAATATCGTGGCCGTTCCGGCACTTTCTTTGGCCGGATCTTGCGCCGTGCCTCCTCCGCCTCCAGGCGGGCGATATCCGCCTCTATCTCCTCGGCAGACATCGGCCTGTTTACCTCTGCCAGCTCTTTGCTCTTGGCCCGCTGCTCTTTTGTTATCGTCGCCGCCGCCTTCTCGATCCTGGGTATTTGCGAATATTCCCTGACGTCCGGGATTGCGGACGTGAGCGTCCGGTATTCCAGAATAAATGCCTTGCGCTGCCGCCTCTTCTCCTCGATCTTTCTCTGCGCCAGGGTAAGGTCCTTCATGCTCGAGTATTCAACCGGAAGCGCCCGGGCCAGGTATTCCCCGTCCTTCAATACCAGCACCCATCCAGGATCAGGCGGATCGAACCGCACCTCCACCCTCTGCTTGTCCAGGCCGATCAGGCGGTCATCTTCGTACACCTCCCCGTGTAATGTGATCCTGCCGCGGTCCACGATCCGGTTTGCCCTGGCTAAAAACACCAGGTCAATCGCCTCGTCCGATAGCATTACCGGCCTCCAGCCCTCCGCGCAGCATTGTTTGAGGCAATCCATAGGCGTGGCCTTTTTGGGTTTCGGCCTCCACGACCATTCACGCCGCACGCCCCTGTGCGGCTTGACGCTGTTGTAATAATCCAATCCCTTGAGCATAGTGAGGGCGAACTCACGGAAGGTGAGGAGTTTCCCTGCGCGGGCCAGGCGCTCGATATCCTTCTGGTCGACCTCGTTTTCCTCCTGGAGGCCTCCGAGCTTCTTTACATAACCCGGCACAAAGAAATGATCGCGCAGCACGCCTTCAAGGTTGCGGAATGTCCCCTCGATCATCTTTGCCTTGGCGTTGCGTACGATCGCCATCCGGTGAGTGCCGGCGATGGCGGCGAGCGGGTTTATCTCCTCCGGGTCCTCGTCCAGATCGACAGGCGCGTCCACTGTCTGCCTGGCCTCCAGGCCCAGGGCGCGCATATCTTTCATGACCCCCATAATGTAGTTGGATTCCTCCGGTTTGCCGTGGTCCGTGTAGATCGAGCCGAACGGCCCGAATATTTTCAGGCCCATGCGAAGCGCCAGGCCCATAAGGTAAGAATCATATTTTTTAGCAATGGCGGCGCCGTAAAAGGCGCGGGTCCGCAGGTCCTGCCAGAAATAGCCCTCTGGCCGGAAGACTTCGCCTGTATCCTCGTCCGTTACCCAGAAGTCGAAGCGGTGCTGGTCGCCGACAATTATCTCGAAAGGCCCGAGGTCCGCATAGCTCCGGACCACCGGGGGCAGGGTGTTGTCCAGGGCGCGAACCCCGCCCCTCTGAAGCGCCAGGAGCTGCGGTGTGATCCTCTTTTTTCCCCACCATAAGGCGGATTCGTAGCTGCCTATCTTCCAGCCCCTGGTTGCGGCCTCCTGGGCAAGGATGGCGTACAGGGCATCCTTTGCTATCTTCCGGTGTTCCTTCTTGATGCACAGGCCGATCCAGTAATCCACGGCCTCCGGGGTCCATGCCTTCGGCTGCCGCCGGTTCCCTTTTGTGTGCTTCAGCCCGGCCAGGCCCTTCTTCTCGTATTTTTGAATCTGCCTGTATATGGTTGACGCCGTGGTGTGACGCCGTCCGGCCACGTCCTCGATCCAGGCCCTCTTTTTCCATCCCGGAGGCGTTCCCATAGCCTCCTGGACAATCCGCGACCATTTGGCCACCCGGCCGTCCCGGATTACGGTCATATCGAGGGCGGTCTCTGCGGACCAGCTCTCCGTTCTGCGTCCGCTGGCAACCATAGGTAAAAACCCCTGCATCTGTACTTCATCGCCGGTCGCCTGTCTCACCAGTTCCAGCGCCGCCTCCGGCAAGAGTAACGGCAATGCCTCTATGGATATCGCCCCGCTGGCAGCCAGCGCCGTTTGCACCTCCGCCGGCAGCCGCGATAAATAAAATTGTTTCGTTCGGTTCCCTCCCTTTGCGTGTGACCACTTTTCTTTTTCAGCCCGCCGAAGGATGCTTGTCTTTGCCTTCCCCAGCGCCTTTGCGATCCCCTTCGCGCTAACAAGTTCCGATCCGCTCATCTTATATCTCCAATCTCTTTGGCACGTTTCTTGCTATCCTTATTATATATACGTGCTCGCTGCTTCAGTCAGCACGTCCTGCTCTTCTTTTTTTCCCAACAACCTGTCCAATTCCTCAAGCTGCTTTTTCGCACATTCCGGGCATGAGCCATGCGATATCAGTCCGTCAAATTCCTTGTTGCATGGCTTACTGCCAAGATATTTTCCGCAGTCACTGCATTGCGTATGCATCACACCTGTTATTTCTTTTCTGTTCTCCGTCTCATGTCTCATTTACTGTCCTCCATCTCTCTTAAAAATAACATTCTCTTTTTCTTTCTTGCCTGGGCCTCCCGGATCTCCTCGTCCAGCTTCTGTATCTCCGCCCGCAGGGCCTCCGGCCCCGGCATGACAAAAATCCCGCATGGCCCGCCCAAAACCTTCAGCGGCTCCACGCTCCCCGTCGCTTGGCAGAAAGCCGGCAGATACTCCCCCGGGATGTGCCTCCGGATCCACCTGTCTTCATCATCTGATCCCCGGCCCCCGATCTCTGATCTCTGGTCTTCCCTCGTCCAGGAGTCGATCTGCTCCTTTGTGATGGTCTCGTTTGTCAGGTGGCTCATCTCGCCCGCGATCTGGTGCCGGGAAAGAGGGCAGCCCTTTATGACCTTCCTCATTGAGGCTCTTAGGGGTTCGATTATGTTGAATTGTCCGCCGGTGGGTGATGATGTGGCGGAATATTCTTTGACCAGGTCAAAGATGGTGAGTTGGTTTTTGTCGATTCTTCGCCGTAATTTAGACATTGACATGCCTTTAAAATGGTTTAATAATAAACCATACGATTAAGCGGTCTTTTTTTTGGGGCCCCGTCTATCTTTAGAAAGGTAATACTCATGGAAGATCACATGCGGATCACGTCCGATTCTGTCGGCTACCGCGCGCATGGTCCGGTCCGATACCATGACCTTGCGGACCACGAGCGAGACAGCCATCTCGGACACGCCCAGATCCTTGGCGATCTCCTTTTGTCGTATGCCTTTCTTTTTGAGCGCCGCCTGTATGTCAGCCGGATGCATTTTCACTCCTTATAGGAAGTTTTCCGTGGAAACAGACGAATTTGAGCTTTTTTCAGAAACCGTTTTAGACGCCATAATGGACTCCGTGTGGATTTCTCTGCGTACGACCATAAGACGCCCGTGGCAACCCATGCTATGGCCGCCATCTCATCGGGTCGCAGCAATAACTGGGTGGTTATTTTTCCGTCTTTCTCTGCCTGTAGGTAAAGAATATCAACCGGATGCCCCTTTACGGCTCCGGCGCTGAATTTTGAGTTTGAGTATTCCTGGCAGATCGTTTCTCTGAAAGTATATGGCCCGTCTTTCCAGGAACAAGGGTTCTCGTTAGTTTTATTTTTCATAAATCAACAGTTATAAAGGAGGGCACTATGACACACCTGCAAAATTCCGGTGAAAAACCGGACCGCCCCGGAGAATATATCGAGCGCGGTCCAAATGGATCTCCAGTGCCTGACGCAAGGCAAGTAACAATCGAACCGGGTGATGACAAATTACCCCCGACTCAAAAGGAAGATCGTACATGGGAGTGGATTGGACCACCGGAATCGTGACCACCTCTCTATTTTTAGTGGCCTTTTGAAAGACGGTAATCATTAATGGATGTTACTCCGAACTCTTCGGCAATCGCCTTGATTCTCGGGTTCCGGGTATCAACCTTATGGCCTGATAACAGGATATTCTCGGCACGATCCAGGACCGGCCGTACCTGGCTCATGGGCACGCCGTCAAAAAGTGCGGCAACCATAAAGCTGCGGCCCTCAAGCTCCTGGTCATCTAGATAACTGTTCAGGTTATCCTCGATCAATTTTGCTCTTTCGGTTTTCTTTACAGGAATCATAGTGGTCTCCTTGCTCTTGGGTTGTTTTGAATATCAGATGTTAATGAAAACAAAAATTATAAACATGGAGCATCTGAAAGCCATTTGGGATGCAGGCGTTAAAAACATCCTCTTCCCCGATGCCCTGGTAAATAAATTGAACCCTCAAAAAATAATTGACGCCCAGGGCGATAATTTTCCGGCTATACGCGAGAGCCGCCGGGCTGAAATAGACGCCGTAATCGAAGAGCTGATAAGCTCTGATACACCCGAAATGCTTTCTGCAAGGCTTCTTGAAATTGATCCCATGATAGTGGCTCTCTATTTTGACCGGATTCAGGCCGCAACCTTTGCGCTTGGGAGCGCTGATTCTGAGATCGTTGAGATCCCGGAATCGTGGTACACGTTAATCTCGTTTCTGCTTCAGCAAAAACTATTTCAATAGCGTTCATTGATGCCCCTTTTAAAAATTTATTTCCGGTTTTATGCGTATATTTAGCTCTATATTAGATTATCGGCATTTTTACGCTTTTGTCAAGTAAAATCTTACGCAACACTTATTTTTTTTATGTTTTATGTGATATTGCCTTAACTTGTTGATTTAATAGCTTAATCCGGTTTCGTGCCGTGCAACACCTGACGCAACACCTGGTGTTGCACAATTATGATGGGTAATTATATTTAATTAGAGTTAATTATGGATGATTTCATACTCGGGAAAAACTTAAAATCTTTACGGCAAAATAAAAATATTACACAGCCTGAGCTTGCCAAGCGCATTGGAATAAGTCTTAGCTCTATCCAAAAACATGAAGCTGGCAGCGGCATCTCCAAAAGGCTTTTAGAAAAATATGTTAAATTTTACGGGTGTGACCGGAATTGGTTGCTGACAGGGATTGGCGAGCCATACATAAAGAAGGATAGGGAGGAAAATAATATTCCGCAGCTCCGCAAATCAGTGGAAGAGTATAAGATAGGCACCCCCAGGCTCGGACAAGCCGTGGATATGCTGGCGACAATACTCGAATCAGGTAATGATGCTCTTATTCACAGCCTAATATCACACCTTGCCGCCTCTAAGGAGGCTGTAAATCAGATGAAGAATCAGAATCAACAAATCTCTAATCTTATGTCTGAGCTTAATGACGTCCGCAGCCGCCTTGCACTGTTGGAACAAAAATTGCGTCAGTAAACCCAAACAGAGAAAGACGACGGCTTGAAAAATAAGGCAATATAATCCATATTTGTTGAGGGGATAATTAAGATGAGAAAATTTATACCTTTTTTGCTCTTAGTGACCCTTATTGTTCCATCACTTTTAGATGCGGATACTATTTTTTTTAAGGATGGGTCTAGATTGGATTTGGAAAGGGTTTGGGAGGAGGATGATTATGTAAAATATGTGTTATATGGGGATGTTATAAGCATTCCTAAGGGCGATGTTGAGCGTATCGAAAAGTCAAAAGGAGATAAACAAGGGCAGCTCATACCGCCTTCTGTTGTTGAGAAATTAAAGGATGAGATTATAAAAAGTCTAAGTAGTTGGGAAGTTTTAGATGTCGGTATTAAAGAAGGTGTTATAACGATCAGGGTAAGGCAAGATCGACTCACTAAATCGATTTACACAACTATGATCGCAGCAGGTTTATATAATATTATTTACTCTTCAATAGACACTTGGCCGAATATCCAAAAAATTAAGTTTATCAACCGCTCTAAAACTCAAGGCTATTGTTTTAATGGGGGCCTTGAAGAGCTTATTGAATTAACTGAAATCCCAATAAATACCGTAAATCAATACATATTAAATAAGACACATGAGGTTATTTTGGAGGGCGCTTATATTGAGCCTTTTAAACGCGTTCCCATGCCTTTCTATCTTGCTATAGAAGGCGATTTTTGGATTATTAAAGACTCAAATATTGCATTGTTACATGAGCCCTTAATTCCACCCGATAAACAATCATTTCAGAAGCAGGTTATTGTTTTACTTAATGTTAATACTAAAATAGAAGTGGTTAAGAATAAGAATAGTAGCTGGAAAGAGGTCTTTGTAATTAATGAAGAAAATAACCGTTCATTAAGAGGTTGGGTATTAACTTCTACAGTGAAGTCTGCATACAAAATTCAACGATAAATTTGTCGCAGAATCCATTTCATTACCCCCGTAAAATCCGCTATTTCTGTCGCAGAATATCTTTAACTAAAAACCCGCCGCCGATACATTCTTAACCCTCTATCTACTTGATATTCCGCCACATCCCGCCTTATCCCACATCATCCCGCCCCTGTCGCATAATATCTTACTCCCCCCATCTGCCCAGGTTATTGATGGAAGTAACTCCTTTTCTGCTCGAGTTACTTAGGAGTCACCAAGG
>Ga0315545_1000587_pt1 | contig 38142 bp, 51 predicted proteins | sample SalMarSW160210MG_FD_203096 | JGI IMG/M metagenome (GOLD analysis project Ga0315545, IMG submission 203096) | Salt marsh sediment microbial communities from the Plum Island Ecosystem LTER, Massachusetts, United States - Salt Marsh Sediment SW1602-10 ...
CCCATTTCTGGTCCTGTTTACTTAAAGCTTTATTCAAGGCTTTATTCAAATCAGTTTTAGTTACCGGTTCACTAGTCATGTTTTTAGTATTACAGTTCATTTTTTAGTTGTCAAGCTGAGCTTGACAAAATCCTCCTTTTCATAGTATAAAACTATAAGTTTATAAACTCCCAAGGTGGGAGTTTATATTTATGAGCCTAAAGGTGATTTGACATACACATTTGTGATATAATTCCCTTTAAGTCCGGTTGATATAACGCTAGCTATTGAAAAACTGCCCAATATGGTTAGTTTTTTATTAACTTACCTTTGAAGTAAGGAAAAATGCCTAGCCAAAAACCGATCAGATTTTTGAAGTTCAAAAGCCATGCAAATGCGCATGGCTTTTGTTGGTTATAGGGTTTAGTTTTTTTATTGTTTTTTTGAAACAATAAACAAAGTGAACCTTATTACAAAAAGGAACACTTTATTCTTTGGCAGACTTAAGTGAGCTTAAAAGCTAGTTCACCCTGAGCCTGTCGAAGGGCTCTTTGACATCGCAAACAAAAGATTTATTTTTCCGAGCCGGAACTTAGGGAGTTAGAAAAGCGCCTAAAAACACCTCCGAGGTGAGGTTGCGCCTGCGGTGCACCTCGGAGGTGGAGGATAAAAATTTCCCTAGGTGTCTTGAGTATTTCACCTCCCAGGTGGAATTTATTTATCTAGTTCTTTAGGTTTCGGTTCGGAAAAAAATAGTGGGCCTTAGCCCACAAAAAAATCCACACAAGGAGGTGGCAAAATGGACGCGAAGAAGGCGTTCAAAACGGCCACCTTCTTCCTGGTGGTCGGGGTATTGGTGGGGGCAGTTCTTTGGACTCGCCCTGTCTTTGCACAGGAGTCAACATCGATAAATGAGAAGATTGCCAGCGAAGCGCGGTTGCTCATCGGCACAGCACCCTACGCGCCCGATCCAAGTGACTGCGGCCAGAACCCATGTTCTGGCTACTACGTCTGTACTGATGTAGTCGCAGTCGCCACGGAAAGGGCTGGGGTGCCGATCGCCGAGGATTCGTGCGCCTGCAGTTTGATGAGGCGCGCGGAATACCAGCGCCAGTACTTCATGGGCGATTCAGTCCGTGGAGGAAATGATGCGCTTCGACGCCACTACGAGGCTGAGGGTTCAGCCGCTCCACCGGCCGCAGGCAACATCTTGCTCTACTCTGCTCACGTAGCAGTAGTAGTGGATGTTCGATCTGCGGGGGAGGGAAGGTTGGAACTTTGGACTGTTGAGGCCAACGGTGGCTCAGCCAGGGTGAACATCAACTCCCGGAAGTATGAGCTGGAAAAGCTCGGAGAGGGTTGGTATTTCATTTCTGGTCGCAATCATGACTCTATCTTCGGGTGGGGTGTGATTGATGAAACAGAGCCATTGGCACCAAGCAGTTCAGCTTCGCGCTGGCCTTACCCAGTGGAGCAAGCCCCAAAATCAAAAGGCGAATGGGGATGGGTTGGGCCAGCAGTAGCTGGGTTGACCATCATTGCCTTAATCTTGTTTTTCTTTGCCCTGGTTCCTCCAGGGTCAAGAATGGCAGCAATCAAGTTCATGGCCAAAAAAGCCTGGAAAGGCTTTAAATGGACTATGAACAAGACTTTGGAGCTGTGGGGGAAGCTGATGATCCTTCTCGAACCATCTGAGGAGGAAAAAAGACGCTTCTACTGGCTCCAACATGGCCGAGGTCGAGGCGGCTGCCACTATTACTTTGTAGGCGCTTTCTGGGGAGCAATTCTTTGCTCCTGCGTTTTGGTTTTGATGGTAATCAGGTTACTGGTTTTAGGTGGCATGCCGTTGGAGAACCTGGTTGGTGGTCGTCAGACCTGGGTTGGCCGGGCCGTTTCTCGGGTGAGTGAGATCGACCCGGAAAATGTGGCCTACGGTTTGATCCCTGCTGATGAACAGAAGAAGTGGGATCAGGCTTTGCTGGAAACGTCGGCCCTGCCGACATTCCCGATTACTTACTGGACAGGGAGTGAAGTGAGTTTCCACTGTCCGGAAAGAATCTGGAGCGCAGCTAAGGCTGCGGCCAGCAAACACGGTTGCGATCCGCTCTTGGTTGTGGCGATAGGCCACTCAGAGGGACCGAGTTACAACCAAAATGCCATCTCGCGGGCTGGGGCCAAAGGAACCTGGCAATTCATGCCAGGCACCTGGGATTTATATTGGCCCCCAGGCCCGAGTCAACCCGGCCGGGAAAATGATTCGGCAGGAGCTGATGCTGCTTGCCGGATGGAGCTAGAACTGGAGTTGGAAGAACAAACTTCGGAGCTAGCTTTTGCCAGGCGGTTTAACGGGGCTGATGAAGGTCGGTGTTGGAACTGCGCTGACACGGATGGAGGCCCTGAAGATCCGGCTGTTCGCCAGGCCAAGTACGCTTGGAAGCTCTGGCAGCAGCTTCTCGCAGAAACAGGAGGTGAGTAGGGAAAAGTTTAGGTTAGTGGAAGACTTTTAAAATCAGGACATGAAACGGAGGCAAAAGAAATGTTTCAGTGGATTATCATGATGTTGCCGTTTTTGTTGGCTCTGGTGGCCGGTGCTGCGGGCTTCTGGATGCTCAAGAACGGTTTGGGAGCCAAGAACGCTCTCAAGGTAATCGGTGGCGGTATAGTCGGCGTCGTTGCCGTTGCCTTTTTAGGGATAAGACTATTGGACTTTGCAATTGGGCAGTTTGAGAAAGACTTGCCTGAAAGCAAAACCATGGCCTACCTAGAGAAAGGACTGGCGACGGAGTTTGACTATGCGGCCTACAGCGAAACGGGTGAAGGTGTAGGCATTGGTCCGCCCTGGAGTCAGCCTGTTCAATCTGACGCCGGTGTGCCACCTGCCGTACCTGCTGCAACGCCCGTTGCTGGCGTACCTGCGGCCACACCAATTCCGGTTTATCCGGCACAGGTCGAAGCCGCGCCCGAGCTGCAAAAGGAGCTACTGCCCGAAGGACCGCAGCGAGTGCAGTGCCTGGTTGATGCCCTTCTGGGCGCCAGCATCGGCAATGCGCAGAGCGGCTCAACTACGTGGTTTCCGCGTGGGACGATCTGGAATCTGAGAGTGAAACGTGGTGTCGGTTTTTTCTATAAGAACCGGCACTGGGTTTCGTCTCCGGCGTTGGGTATTACGCAGGAGATCCAGATTGGCTACGGCTTGGGCAGACAGCTCGACAAGGCCAGCTCTGATACGGACGGCATCTTTTACGGCACGGGGGAATGGCCTCCCTCTTGCTACGTTGCGGTGACATCGCCGCCACCGACTGTTGTGCTTCCGCCTGACACTGGCTCGAGCACTCCGCCCGTCGACACCGGCCCTTGCACCAATGCAGAGCTCCTCCCCGGAGAGGAAAGCCAATACTGGTTGAAAAATACCAGCGATGGCTCCTTTACCTGGGTGGAAGGGGGCTTGCCAGAGGCAACCTTTCGGACCACAGACGGACGGCAGGTGTCTGTCTGGGGGTGGCTCTGTAGGACTGAGCTGCAGTACGGCGTTGACCCGACCTACGAAGTCTGGGTTTTGCCGTAAGGCTAGGAGGCCAGAAGATGGCCTACCTAGTCAGATCTCCACCCGACCCGCCGATTCGGGCAAATCTGTTGTCAGTTACCTTACATATAAACAGGTAACTGTTCCAAGGCTGGACAGAGCAAGTTCGAATCGGCGGGTCAACCGGAGGTTCTTTTGTTTGCGAGCAATTCTTCCGCATCTGGCGGAAGGCTGCACGCGGCATAGCTTAAAATCTTTTTTTCTCTCATGCTTGAGAGAAAGTTTATAAAAGGTTTTAGGTTTATGTTGTGTGCAGTATTTGGTTGTTGTCCGATGTGTATCGGGCCTGAAGAGCTTAAAAAAGCGAAACAACTTAAAGTCAGTTTATTATTAATATGTTTTGAAAGGAAAAAAATGCCTAGATCAGAATTGCCAGGACTATTAGGCCAAACTCTTTTAGAGCAGGGGATAGAAGGAAAGAAGGAGACTTCTTCTATTAGTACTGAAGGGATTGAAGTAGGCAAACCAGTCGGCTTAGGTAATGTTTTTAGAGTAAATAAGGCAGAGAAGGCAGGGTTGGCTTTAACTACCACTAATAGTGAAACTGGGAGAAGGCAAGTAATTGCTCGTATTCCTCCGGGGACTCAGGGTAAGGTGAGTCGTAGAAATGAGACAGTTTATGCTCAGGTTGGCCCTATTTTTGCTCAGATCAGAACTGAAGCTGGAGCAAGACGAGTAAAAGAAGGAGAGAATTTAGTCAGAAGGAGACAAAAGGTTCAAAGAGGTCAATCTTTAGCTGATCAAGCCTTAATTGCTCAACAAGAGATTGAATCAGCCCGGATCTATCGCAAGGCAGCTGAGCAAGATCGGTCTGAACATTTCCAAGCGCAACAAGCGATGGCTGATTTACAGTTAACTCATTCACTTAGAGAGGGAAATGGAAAAGGCAAGGGACTTTTAAGATTATTAGGTGATGGCTTAACTGATGTAGCTGTAGCTGCTTTATCAGGTGAGCCTAGGGCTGGAGGCGAAACAGCTGTCCTTGATTTTAATAGAGGGAGTATGCAAGTTAATGCCCCTACGCGAAGATCCGGGCAAACTAATGTTTCAGTAGCAAAAATAGTTGATGGCACTTTTAGACCTGAGGTGACTCTTGATCCTTTGTCTCGAGCAGTTAATAGGGTTAGAGGTTTGCTTGGAAAAAAACCAGTGGCTGTTTTGGGTGTTGGTGTTATTCGCTGGCGTCATACTTTAAGTCAGGAAATAGTTGGGGGCGAAGTTCACAAAGAGCCTTTAGACGTTTTTGCTCAGCTTAATCAAGGCATTGAAGCTTTAAGAGTACTTAGTAGAGAGTCTTTACTCATAGAAGGAGTGCCTACTTTTGCTGATTTAGGCTTAGATGGACCAGAATTAGAAGCCCAGTCTGGAACAGAACCACATGAACCTCAGACCAAAGAACAAATTAGAGCGTTATTAAGAAAAGGAGAACAAAAATAGCCATGAGTAAGTGTATTTATAAATAATATTATAGGTTTGACATATTTAATATATTTAGTATAATAAATTTGTCTGAAAGGAAATATATATGAAGAGTGAAATTCCTAATATCGTCACCGGTGAACCAGCTTTTGATTCAGTAGGAGCTGAGTCTGAAGCAGTTACTCCAAGATCTGGTTTGGTTGGTAGCGTTGAAAGCATTTTAGATAATACAAAACAAGCTTTAGGTATAGGCGAGGAAATTCCAGGAGCTGTTACTGATAGGCGTTCCAGAGAGGTCTTAAAAAAATTAGCTGAGGATCAACCTGAGAGACTTGATCTTCGTGTTTTTAGGGAAGAGGTGGGAACTGGTATTTTTGGACTAAGAAGGAAAAAAGAGGCAGTCAGGCCAAGAGCTAGGGTTATAGATTCAAGCAATGCTTCATCAATGGTTGATGAGCAGGGAAATGATGCTAGACCTACGGGCAGAGGTAAAATTTTACGTCCAGGCGAAAGAATGGGTCTTTTGGTAAGAAATAGTGGAAAAGAAATAGCTCCAGGGGATGCTAGATTCCCTAAAAGTTCAGAACAAACAGCAGAAAGCAAACGCTTAAAAGAATACTTAGATAGAAAGCATCCTGATAGTGATACCCGTAAGGGCTATATGAGGAGGGTTGCCGATGTAGCACAAATAACTCAGGCGAGACAGGCTAATATAGAAGTGGCTTTAAGCGAAGAAGAAAAAGTATGGGAAGGACAGCAAGTCAGGACTCAGCTAAACAGCAATCCCATAAAATTGGAAACCACAGGGATAAGTGGACTTCTCAAAGTCATTGTAGGAGGTGGGACCTGGGGAAATTCTGTTGAAGTGGGAGGAATTTATCACAATTGGACGATTCCCATGGGAAGACAAAATAAGATACCGATTAGACATGAAACAATTGCTGGCGGTAGTATTTTTTACAGCTCTGATCCACCAAAGTGGTTTGATCTAATTAATACCATATTAAAGCGAGCCACTCGTGGGAAGAAGGCTCTCGAAGCCCCCATTGGTAGAGTTACTTTGAAAACCTCAACAGGCGCAGCTATTGGTTCAGTAACAGTAGCTCATCCAGAGAAGGTAGTTCTTCAATTAACTGACCTTGCCGTGAAAGCGAGCAATACTAATGTTCAACCCAGACCTATTCCTGAACCGATAAAACCAGGAGATTTAATCTAATGGAGAATTTAATAAAACATTTTGGACGAGGTATTTATCATTTAACAGAAGACAGTTTAAGTTTTGCCAAGCGGGGCAAGGCAGTTCGACAGGGTAGAGTTCATCCAAAAATAGCATTTGATATGATAGTGGAGGATGCTGTTGGGCCCATGCCTCTTTTAGTCCGAACAGAATCTTGTCTTGCTGGCTTCCTAGGAGTACCAGATTGTATGGGAAAGATTTTAGGACGTGAACGTATCTCTACGGAAGAAGCATTGACACATGTAAGAGAGATTTTTGGACTTTCAGAACAAGAGGTTTAGTGTTAAAATAAAACCAAGGAAAAAATGGCTCAAGAGCAGGTTTACACTGCTGCCCAAATTCGAGAAGCTAATGCAGATCAGTTAGCAGGAATTATGGTTAGGGCCGCTGGTTTTGATACTGGTGACTGGAGTCTTTGGGGTTTGGGTCTTGAGGCTCTGACCAGGGGAGGAGTAGACTTAATATCAAGACTTGGAGGAGACCGAGCAATTGACCAGTTAAGGCAAGCAGTTTCTGGGGAATTAAGAGAATTAGATTTGATCGAAGAACCACCCATACTCCAACCTGTTTAATTAAAAAACATATGTCAGAAAAATTATCAGTGCCAGAAAACGTTACTTTATTAGAAGCAGCTGCTATTGCCGCTGCCCGTTATCCTGATAAAGCTTTGTTTGGAGAATTGCCGGAGGGACGTATAATAGTAAGTGTAGAGGAAGTTATTAGAATGTCACAAAGTGACTCAGGGTTTAGATTAGCTCTTGAAGAATGCGCTCAACAAGGAGGCTTGCCCGAGAGATAAAAAGGAAAAACGAAATGGAAAAAGCACCCGTTTTTGACCATAGACAAGTAACAGCAAAAACAAGAACTTTAGTTGCAAGTGGAATGATTGGGCCAGAACAGGTTTTTGGCGAAGCTGATACACCTTCAGAAAGAAGTTTAGCCGTACTTTTAGGAGAAGATTTTCGTCTTTCAAGAGAAGATGTTGAAGGCTCCCTGGATGTTTATGACACAAGAAGAGTATTAATTGAGGTTCGTTTAAATGAAGCCACCGGTCAATTATCTCATCTTCGTTATCAACCAGGTTTTGATTCAAGGACAGGCAGGGTGCTCTCTGAACTTCAAGATCTTCCCGGGGCAGATTTATATAAACATAATCCGGACGCAGCCGAAGCCACCCGTACTTTAAGAACCCAAAAAAAACACTTTTCTTCTACGGCCCATCCTTTTGATGAGGCTAAAACAGTTAGACAAAGAGGTGGCGACCCAGATTATAGAATTCCCAAACCTCCATCCAGTTTTTTACTTCAGGAAGAAAGAAAATAATTTTAATTTCACTTATTTTATGATAAAATCAGGGCTGTTATGGCAAAAGATTTAGCTTGGTTAAATAGAGGTTTTGCAAGTGGAGGATTAACTCCCGAAGAGGCAGTGGCTAAATTAATGACTAAGGGAGAATTGGATTTATCACAAATCTCCCGACCTGATTTAATTACCCGATTAAATACAGCTTTTGAGTCAGGGAATCTAGAACCAGATCAGGCAGTAGCACATTTGATAATTGAAGAAAGTTTTTTAGCCAGTAGAATGGAGCCAGAGCGTGCTCTTAAGATGCAACCTAATTTAACTGGTCAGATGGTTGAAGTTTTAGGTTTGGAATTATAAAAATGGAGTTAAAAAAAACTAGATATACCACCCCTACTGCGGTCCAAGAGGCAATTAATGCCCACCTAACTGAAGAAGCAGGAGCATTATTGAACGAATCATTAATCTGGCTTCAGGCATCAGAACATCTTACTCCGGCAGGAGCAGAATCTTTGTTAGAGATTGCCGGTCAGGCAGCTGATTTACAGCGACGTTTACGGTAAGAATTTTAAATACCTTATAACGTTGATAGAGACGCCTTTTATTTAAACAAAGGACCAGCCACATTCTATATCAGGAAAGAGTTTTCTAGGGTTTTCAACCGGAGCTTCTGTGCAAGATTTTATCTGACCGTGAATATCACGACGTCCTTTATGGTCCAGATGTTCACAAGGGTGAACGTGGATAATTGCTTTGCCTGTTTCTGTTTCCAAGACAATTTCTGGATTTTGAAATAACCCTAACTCCTCTACGCCCACAGGAACAAAAGCATCCTGGCAGCATTGGCCGCCACAGCCAGAGCAAGGACTATCTTTAAAACTTACCTCAAAGTTTGTCATAACAATTAATTAATTTTCTTATTTAGCTATTTTACTTCTTTTTTTATATTTTTCAAGATATGATACAATATCTTCATGAACTTTAAGCCTCAAATTAAAACTTTAAGCAATGGCCTGCGTTTAATTACCCTTAACTTACCTCAATCTCCATCAGTGACCGCTCTATTAATGGTTAAAGTTGGCTCCCGTTATGAAAAAGAAAAATTGGCAGGCATTTCCCATTTTTTAGAACATATGGTTTTCAAGGGCACTAAAAAATATCCCACCTCGTTTGACTTAACCTCAACCGTAGACGCCATTGGCGCCGAATTCAATGCTTTCACCACTAAAGAATACACTGGTTTTTATGTTAAGTCTGCGGTTCAACATCTTGATTTAGCCTTGGACGTTTTGTCCCAGTTGGTGTTTCAACCGCTCCTGCCGGAAAAAGAAATGCAAAAAGAAAAAGGGGTGATTATTGAAGAAATCAATATGTATGAGGATAATCCTATGGTTAAAGTAGGCATAGATTTTGAGATACTTTTGTATCCTGATAGCCGTTTGGGCTGCCCGACCATTGGCTATAAAAAATCAGTTAAAGCCATGAAACGCAGCAACTTTTTAAATTATCTTGGCCAATATTACCGGCCCAAAAATATGATTTTAGGGATTGTGGGAGGAATGAAAAAAGTGCAAAGTGCAAACCTGCCTGCCGGCAAGGCAGGGTGCAAAGTGCAAAATTTTAATCTGAATAAAGGACCTACGATTGTGGATCGATTATTCGAACTTCAACCAGTTAAATTTATCCAGCAAAAGCCTGCCTTACAGTTTAAATATAAAAAAACTAACCAAACCCATTTTTGTTTAGGAGTTAGAGCCTTACCCCACGGTCATAAAGACCGTTACGTGATGGCGGTTTTATCCACTATTTTAGGCGGCAATATGAGTTCCAGACTATTTATGGAAGTCAGAGAAAAAAGAGGTTTGGCTTATTATATCAGAAGTTCAATCAACACTTATTTTGATCATGGTTATTTTATGACTCAGGCAGGCACAGATGTTAATAAGGCGGGAGAGGCGATAAAAGTGATTTTAAATGAACTACGCAATACGCATTACTCCCTACGTTCTAGTGAATTAAAACGAGCCAAGGAATACCTTAAGGGGAAGTTGGCTTTGAGTTTGGAAGACTCCCAAGAAATTGCCAGTCTTTTGGTGGAAGACTTTTTATTGGAAGATAAAATTAGAACTCCTAAAGAGATTATTGAGGGAATAGAAAAGGTGAGCTTGAGTGATATTAAAAGAGTTGCCCGACAAATTTTTGTTAATCAAGGCCTGAATTTAGCCATCATCGGACCATATAAAGACGAAACTAGATTTGCAAAGATATTGAAAATATAGGGAGTATTGCGTATCGCGTAGGGTAAACCCTACACCCTAATTTATGTATAAAAAACTAACCGTTTGGCAGCGTTCGATGCAGTTAATCGTTGCCGTTTACCAATTAACTAGCAAGCTTCCTACTTCAGAACAATATGGCTTATCTTCACAAATGAGAAGAGCAGCTATTTCGATTCCTTCTAATATTGCTGAGGGGTATAGAAGGAAAAGTAGGAAAGACTATCTAAGATTTTTATCTATTGCTAATGGTTCTGCTTCTGAGTTAGAAACCCAGGTAGAGATAATTAAGGTCTTGCCTAAAATGAAAAACCTTGATACAGTAAAAGTAGAGAATTTACTAAACGAAGTTTTAAAAATGTTAAATGTAATGATTAGAAAATTAGGGAGTAGGGAGTAGCTTTATAGTGAGTAGGGAGTAATGCGTATTGCGTATTGCGTAGGAAGAGAAACCCTACACCCTACTAACTACTGACTACACCCTAGAGAATTATGGCAAAACTTCAACGTTCAGTCGTTTTAGTCAAACCCGATGCCTTACAAAGAGGCCTGGTGGGTGAAATCATTTCCCGCTTTGAACGTAAAGGCTTGAAATTGATGGCGATTAAAATGATGGTTTTACCCGATGAACTTTTAGATCAATGGTATAGCCATCACAAGGAAAAGCCCTTTTTTGGCAACCTGAAAAAATTTATGATGGCCGCGCCAGTGGTGGCTATGCTTTGGGAAGGCTTGGAAGCAGTTAAAACCGTACGCAAGCTTTGCGGCGTCACCACCGGCTATGAAGCAGAAGGCGGTTCCATTAGGGGCGATTTTTCTATTTCCGGCCAGCATAATGTAATTCATGCCTCCGACTCGGTAGAGACAGCTAAAAAAGAACAAGATCTCATTTTTGACCAAAACGAGATTTTTGATTATGACAAAGGCGATTACCTCTGGGTTTACTCCTTAGAAGAAAGAGAATAAAAAGTAAAAGACCTTTTCTTACTGTTCTTCAATACTATAAGGGTATAAGAATATTAATTTTTTCCCATATTTATTGTATAATTATAGGATATGGAAAGAGAGTTAGTTTCAAGGGTGCCCGAATTTACTTTATTAGAGCATCCTGAACCAAATATTGTTTTTGATAATCACCCTTTCGTCCTTGCTTGGCAAGAGCTAGCCGGCGCTTCAGAGGAAGCTGAGTTAGATCAAGCCAGAGATGCTTTTTCTCAAGAAAGAGAAAAATTACTTTCAGAATTCTGGTTCTTAATTAGAAAAGGTGAGGATCCAGAACTTTTATTAAAGACTCCGGTTTATTTTCAAGAGCAAAGCCAACCCATTGGCGACCTTATAGATGAGTTGAGTTTGGCCGCCCTTAGACCAGCAACTCTTAATGAGTTGATTCGGAGATGGAGAACGACTTACCGAAATTTAACCGCCGACCAGCAAGACTCATCAACAGAAGCCTCTGCTAAAAAAGAAAATCAGTTTAACCCTGAACAGCAAAGAGAGTTAGCGGTTTCATTGTGGCAGCGTGGTTTGAAATATGAAGAACTTATGGAAGCTCTGCCTTTAAAAGAGTTAGTTTTTTGGGCAGATTTAGAAGGCACTTTGGATAGAATGGAATTTATCCGTCATTATGGTTTTTGCTCTCCTGAGGAATTAAGAGATATTCTCAGAAAATTAGATAAAACTTCAGATGCTAGTTTTTCCCTTATTAAGGTCAGAAAAAAAGGTGGGTATCTGAAAAAATTCGTGCCTCTTTCCTTAGAGTTGGCTCTGCAAAATAAAGGCTTTGTCCCTAATGTGTCTAGGACAAGCGAGCTAACTCCGGCCGATGCCTTACTGATTCATGAAGCAGCAGCAGCCTTAAGAATAAGCAGAAGGCAGGCAAGGGAGGGAATAGCTTTTCTTTTAGCTGAAGACGAGCATGGGAAAAGTAAAATTGGTCATTCGCAAGAGGGGATATGGATAAAAAAAGACCGTTTAATATCTTTAAAAGCAAGAGAGATATCAAGGAGAGAAACTGCGGTTGACTGGATTTTACAAACCGCGCCCCTAGACTTGGAGATTTTAGTTCAATTTGACCAATTAGTGGAAGAGGTCAGAGCTACGGTTAAAGCACCTGTGGCTGATCCTGTGAAAGATCCTTTGGGCTATTATTTACAACAGCGTGGCTGGTATCCTTTCCTGTCATTTAAACAACAATTAGTTTTAGGAAGAATTAGGGATATGACCAGCTTAGGCTTAGCATTATTAGTCAACAATCAACTCAAGCCAGAAAAAAGAAAAAGACTCTTGCAAATAATGTTGGATTTAATTCCCGCCGCAGACCAAGCCAAAGAGCATTTCATTGCTTCAAATAGCCGATTGGTTGTTTCCGTGGCTAAAAAATATCTAGGCAGAGGCGTTCCCTTTTTAGATTTAATTCAGGAGGGAGAAATTGGTCTGCTTAGAGCTGCCGAAAAATATGACTGGAAAAAAGAGTATAGATTTTCTACTTACGCTACTTGGTGGATCAGGCAGGCAATTACTAGAGCCATTGCTGATCAGGGTCGGACCATTAGGATTCCGGTACATTATGGAGATAGGTTACATGCATTATTCAACATTAAACGTGATTTAGCTCAAGATTTAGGAAGAGAGCCGACCGATGAAGAACTGGCCGAAGTTGCGGAATTATCTTTAGAAGAATTAGAAGATATGTTAAGAAAAGCCAAACATACTTTGTCTTTAGAACGGCCTGTAGGTGAAGAAGGAGATGAGAGCGAGTTGGGCGGATTTATTGAAGATCCAGAAGCGCTTGAACCCGATAATGAAGTGACGAGTTCGATGTTAAGGGAATTGCTTGAAGAAATGCTTCAGGATTTACCACCTCGGGAAGTGCGGATTTTACAATCAAGATATGGTTTAGTTGACGGCGAGACTTATACTTTAGAAGAAGTGGGGCAGAAGATGGGAGTGACTCGGGAAAGAATCAGACAGTTAGAAGCTCAGGCTTTAGCTCGGTTGCGCCACCCGGCTCATTCTCGTTGGTTAAAGGATTTTCTAAGAAAATAATTTTTTTAAATAAAATTTGTGGTAAAATAAAAAAGTTGTAAATTTTTAAAAAGAGGAGGGAGAAATGAGTGTTGCTTTTAGAGAAGAAAGACTAGCGATTGTTCTAGAGCCTTCTAACTTATCAGAAACAGAGAGAGCTGCCAGGACTCAAGACGAAATAATAACAGGTTTTGAAGCATTAGATCAAGGGAAAGTCGAAATCGGAGGAGTTGGAGAGAGAGCCCTTCCCAGTATGGTGGGAGCTTGTTTAGACTCAGAAGCCTTTTCGGCAAGCCTTGCTTTGTTAAAATGACTGCAGAAGCATTAGAAAGAGTATTAGAAATCGGAGAAACAGAACTAGTACTAGTAGCTTACGTTCAGCAAGTGATTAAGGGAGCAGAATCTTTAAAAGACCAGCAATTAAGAACGGCAATCTTAACGGGTCAGGAAAGTCCAGTAATCATAGAACAAGAATAAGGCACTTGGTGTTTAAAGCTATTTTGTTTTAATCTTCTGATAATTTTCTCTGCATTTTGATAACCTTTGCTAGATATTTTCTTAAGACTTAGGTTTTTCTCTGAATATAAATAAAGGACCTGGTCTGCTTCTTGGTAAGTAAAGCCCAGTTCTTTTTCATCTTCTTGGTTTGGCCATAGTCCGGCCGATGCCGGAGCCTGAATAATTTGGTTCGGTATATCGAAGTGCTTGGCTAATTGGTAAACACGGGTTTTGTAAAGGTGACGAATAGGTTCAAAATCAGAGGCTTCGTCGCCAAAACGGGTAAAATAACCCAAAAGATATTCTGATTTATTTTCCGTGCCGCAAACCAGAGCTTGATATTTTTTAGCCATATCATAGACAATAATCATTCTTACCCTAGCGGTAATGTTGCCAAGACGGACTTTATTAATTGTTCCATTGTTCCATTGTTCCATTGTTCCATTGTTAATTTTCTTCTTATCAGTAATGAAGCAATCCGCCATCTGCCAGCCGGCGGAGCGGAGCAATGAAGCAATTTTATCCACGATTTTTGCTATATTAATTTCCTTAACATTTTCTTTGGGAATTTTTGTTTGTTGAATGATTAAATCAGCCATTTTCATTTCTTGTTTTCCGTAAGGAAGCTTGAGAACAATAATATTTTTCGGACCAATCGCCCTGCAGAGCAGAGTCAAACAAACGGCTGAATCCACCCCACCGGAGACCGCAATAACTGTTTTTTTAAAACCCTGCGTTTTTAAAGTCGTTTGAATAAACTTAATTATTTTTTCTACTTCTTGTTTTAATTGTAAATTGCTAAATTGTAAATTCATTGCTTGCCCCGTTAAATTGCTAAATTGTAAAATTCTACTTATAAAGCTGGTGCTTTATAATGTAGTTATATATCTTTTGATCTACTAAGTTATTGATTGATAGGCCTTGTTTAAGCCGTTTACGAATATTAGTAGAAGAAATATTAGAGTGGATTAAAAGCGGATGTTTGAGAAGATGAAATTTATACTCAGGTTTATCAAGATCCCATTGAGAAAGATTATAGCCAAACTGGGGGCGGGGAAAGATGAGAAAATCATAAGTAGTAATTAACTTTTGCCAATCACCCCATTTTTTAAAATTTTTAAGATTGTCAGAACCAATGATAAAGTAAAGTTGATGTTGAGGATATTTCTTAGTTAAAAGTTCCATTAATTCGATGGTCTGGCCCGAAAGCTTATTTTTAATTTCTTCATCACAATATTTAATCTTGCTATTGGTTAGCATTTTAGTCATAAACACCCGATGTTTGACTGAGTCCATATTTTTATCAAAAGTATGTTTAAAGCACGGAGTCAACCAAACTTCTTGGCAATCGGCAAAGTCCAAGACTTGGGAGCTAATAAGTAGGTGACCAAGATGGGGCGGATTAAAAGCTCCGCCCAAAATACCTATTTTCATGAAAACTCTGCGACGTAGTCACAGCCTTAAATTTAGTTTTCATCCCGACTTGATTTATCAACGTCGGGATAGTCGGGGCACCGAGAGTCGAACTCGGAATCTCACGCACCCGAAGCGTGCGCCTTACCAATTGGGCTATGCCCCGAACAGTTTAATTTTATCATATTTTAAGGTAAAATATGTATTAAGCCGCTGTAGCTCAACGGATAGAGCACAGGTTTCCTAAACCTGGAATGAAGGTTCAATTCCTTCCAGCGGCACAGCAAATGGCGGGCAGGCCCGCCTGCAACGCTGTAGCACTGCGGGCAGGTAAACCTCTAGGCCTGCCCCGTACACGACGCTTCTGCAATAATACGCCGTAGGCGATTTTGTAGAAAGGAGTTGTATGGGGTTCGACTCTGGACAGGGACACAAGGAGGAAAATTATGGATAGAGGAAGTAATATAAGAGAAAAATTAACTCATAATATAAAAGGAGCTTTGGCAGAGGTTCTTTGCATTAGTGAACTTGAAAAACAGGGAATCTTAGGAGCCTTAGAGCAATCAGAGAAAGGAAGAGATTGGCTAACAATACGTAAAGAGAAAACCGCTCGAGCTATGGATTTGTTACAAGAACTTTTTACCACCCCAGAAGTTTTAAATACTGATTTTAAACCAGAAAAACCATATAAAGTGCCTTTATTTTAACTCCACCGCATAAAGGTTAGACGGCAGTTTAGTATCGGGGTTCAAGTTGGTCAGAATGAGCATTTTGGAGGCATCGGGCCAGGGATAGGCAAAAGAATCTTCAAAAGGCCCGGCATAAACCGTAGTTCTATTAGTGCCGTCATATTCCATAATAATGACTTTGTCAGAATTAGTGTAAATCAAGTGATTGGAAGTCGGAAACCACTGGATTCCCTGTATTTTTAAAGGTGAATATTGGTTTTGGATTGCTTCCATTCTTTTTTCCAAGACCTCCTCTTCTTTCGCGGTTCCTGCCTGCTCGCCTCGATTCGGCGAAGCGGGCCGGGAGGCAGGTTTCGCGTCTATGATAAAGAAATTCTTATCTTCTTTAAGGTCATAAACATAAACCCTGTTTGCTTTAATTTCTCTTTCCTCTGTTTGGGTATTGGAGCCGGGCAGAGACGGCACTAATTCTTCAGGAATAGTGGCGGGGTTAATGGCCGTATATAAAACTTTTTCTTCATCCGGAGAAAAATAAACCAATTTGGCCGAATCAGAAGCAATTTTCTGCATTGCTTCAGGCAGTTTTTTCCACTGGCGCTGACGTTTAAGCTCTAATTCTTCTTCCCATTCAGTTAGAATTAAAGGCAGTTGGGCGGTGACATCTTTAAAGTCAGTGGCTTTGTTAAGTCGGTTATTGTCCAGCAGGACGGCGTCAGCTTCATTTTTGGCTAAAATTTGCCGGCCATCCGGTGACCAGCAGAGCTTGGCATCGGTAAAGTCAAAAATACTGCTGTTTTGGCTGATTTGCAACAGCTCATATTCTGAAGCAAAAGCAGAACTGTTCATATTCAAAACCCAAAGTCCATTTTTAAGCCGGCCCGAAGCTGAGGCCACTGAAAAAGCAATTTTCTGACCGTCAGGAGAAGGAGTCAGATTTAAAGCTCCGGAATAAGTCAGACCTTTTAAATCGGGCACGGCCGGAAAAAGGCGGGCATTGGCTTGAGTGACCACTTCTTTTTCCAGTTTTAAAGTTTTTTCCCAACTAAGATAACCGTCTTTGATAATTTTTACCTGATATTCACCTGGAGGCAGATTTAAAGTATCATCCGTGGCCGTGGTTAAGTTGTCGTTGATGTAAACCGAAGCGCCTTTAGGATAAGAGTTAGCCACTAAAAGACCGGTGCTGGTGACCTTCTTCTTTTTAAAATCCAAACGGTAACCCTGAGCAAACCTGATAGCGGCTAATGTTCCTCCAATTAAAAACAGGGCAATACCCAGAGTGATTAGGAGTCGCTTATTCATTAAAGGTTATTATACCACGCTCAGCGTGGTTTGCATCCCGCTCAGCGGGATACCACTCAACCATTGTGGGAGAAAGAAGGGATTGGTATAATTAAATTAATTTCCAATTACTAATTCCTAATTTCTAATAAAATGTCCAATTTTGAAATTAGAAATTTGACATTAGAAATTTTGAAAAGTGTTATTCAAAAGACTAGGAATAGATCTAGGAACAGCTAATAGTATTGTATATTTAGAAGGCCAGGGAATCGTTTTAAACGAACCTACGGTCGTGGCCGTTTCTTTAAGAGATAAAAAGGTTTTGGCCGTAGGTAAAGAAGCCAAAGAAATGCTGGGTCGGACTCCGGGCAATATTGTCGCCTCCAAGCCGATGCGTGAAGGAGTAATTGCTAATTATCAGATTACTGAAGCGATGCTAAGGTATTTTTTAAGAAAAGTTTGCGGTCGTTCTTTCTTATTTAAACCCGAAGTGATGATTTGCGTGCCCGCTGGCTGTACCCAGGTGGAGAAGAGAGCGGTGGAGAACGCCGCCTTGAGCGCCGGCGCCAGAAAAGTCTTTTTAATCCACGAGCCTTTAGCGGCCGCCATTGGCGCCGGTATTTCCATTGCCGCTCCTTCGGGTAATATGGTGGTGGATATGGGCGGAGGTGCGGCTGAATCAGCCGTAATTTCTTTAGGCACAGTCGTAGTGTCTCAGAGCATTCGGGTTTCCGGGTCTAAGATTGACGACAGCATTGCCGCTTTTGTGAGAAAAAAATACGGTTTAATTATTGGTGAAAACACGGCTGAAGAAGTGAAGATTAAAATCGGTAGCGCTTTAAAAGTCATTGGGGCTAAAAATTCCAAAATGGCTATTAAAGGTCGGGATACTATTTCCGGTTTACCTCGCAAAATAGAAATCAGTACCAATGAAGTAGTGCAAGCGATTCAATCACCCCTGACACAGATAAGCGCCATGATTAAAAAAGTTCTTTCCCAAATTCCTCCGGAGCTAGCGGCCGATATTATTGACAAGGGGATTGTGATGACTGGAGGCACCTCGCTTTTAAAAAATTTTGATAAATTTTTAACCCAAGAGACCGGTGTTCCTTGTTATGTGGTGGAAGAACCAATTCTCTGTGTGGCTAAAGGCACAGGAATTGCTTTAGAAAATTTATCAAAATACAAGAAAAATTTAGCTTTTATTTAGCCATTTTGAAGAGGGATATAGTAGAGGCTATTAAGCGTAATTTCTAATATCTAATATCTAATTTCTAATTATGGAAAAGATTGATATAACAGTAAAATAATTAGCAACAAAAATTGTTCAGCCAAGAGTAATTTAGGTAATTTGATCTGATTATATCTAACCCTATAATATATAAATTTAAGGATAAAAAGTTCTCAACTGGTTTTAATCAGACTTTTTTACATAAAAATATGTATTTTTTTACCTTTTTTTACATATAAGATGTGTAAATTGATTAGATTTACGAAAAAATGGCATTAAATGATTAGCAGTTAATCTATTTTTCTGCTAATTTTTGACAATTATATTTTTCTTACTGTAAAATCAAGCAAACTTTTATTTTAAAAATATTAAAATCTCGTTAAATTAAAGGTTTTAATCTTCAAATAATGATTAAAAAAAACAGACATTCTTCTAATTATAGGACTAGAAAAGTCTTAGGAGTAAGAGTCGACGCTCTTTCTTTGATGGAAATTCTTAATAGGGTAGAGAAATTGGTTAAATATAACAAAAAGGATCAAATTACTACACCTAATCCAGAACATATAGTAATTGCTCAAAAAGATTATAGGATGAGAAGTATCATTAATAACTCTTGGCTGGCGGTACCGGATGGAGTAGGTCTTGTTTGGGCGGCGAGACTACAGTTTCGTCAGTTTCATCGCCTTAGCGGCGTAGATTTAATGCTTGAGCTTTGTAAGCTAGCCGCTGTTAAAAATTGGCGAGTTTTCTTGCTCGGTGGCGGAGTGGGTGTCGCCCAGAAAGCAGCCCAAGTGCTTAATAATATAACAATGAAACAATGCAGCAATGAACTCAAAGTTGCTTACGATCAAGGTCCAGCCAATGTTAAGAATGAAAGTTTAATACAGAATCGGCGAACTATTAAAAAGATTAACAACTTTGAGCCGGAGTTTCTTTTTGTTGCTTTTGGTGCGCCCATGCAGGAAAAATGGATTGCTGATAATTTAAAAAAATTAAACGTTAATCTAGCGATGGGCGTTGGTGGTGCTTTTGACTATATTAGTGGTCGACTGAAAAGAGCGCCTAAGTGGATAAGAAAATTAAATTTAGAATGGTGGTGGCGATTAATTCATCAACCTTGGCGTGGGAAAAGACAACTAAGATTAGTAAAATTTATATTTTTAATTTCTAAAGAATGGTTATTAGGTAGTTGATGAAGTAGTGTATTAAGTAGTTATTAATAGCAAAACAATGAATAACGCGAAGCTAATAACGTGAACGAAGTGAACTAATATACGCGCCAAAGCGCTAATTAACTACTATTTGTTCTCCTGCATTCCCAAAAGCCATAGAACCGCTTCTTTTTTATATCTTCTATCGCCGCGGGCATTAATTCTAATGGCGGGTAATTTGCCGCGTTTACCCCAGCGTTTAATCGTGAGCGGAGAGACTCGTAAAAGTTCAGCTACTTCACGAACAGTTAAAAGGTCAGGCAAGCTTTCTAAAGAAACACTTCTTTTTTTAGACTTTAGGGTGTTAGATAAAGTAGTATTTTGATCACTAAAGTTTATTTTTGATATATTTTGGGAGTCCATGTTTTACTTACCTCCTTTTTTGTACAGAAATATTTTTCTAATAACATCTAGTAATTTAACTATCTAACTATTTAAATTATAATCTCAACATATCATAGGGTAACATATTATGTCAAGGTCAGAACCAGAATAAAAAAAGGAGATTAATAAGTGGGGGGTTTTACGTGCCGGTCTAAAAAAATTTCTCAATCACTATACCGTTCTCCACTAGGGACGGATAGACATTCGGGAAATTTAGAGGGACTGTCAATTGAACTATTTAAGTTCAACTTGCGCGCCGGCCTCTTCCAGTTTCTTTTTGGCGGCTTCGGCTTCTTCTTTTTTAACTCCTTCCAATAAATCTTTAGGAGCTGCTTCCACTAAATCCTTGGCTTCTTTAAGCCCTAAATCAGGCTTAACTTCCCTTACTGCTTTAATGACGGCAATTTTATTAGCGCCGCTGGCTGCTAAAACCACGGTGAATTCAGATTTTTCTTCACTGGCACCAGCTGCGGCATCAGCCCCGGCAGGAGCGACTCCAGTGGTAGCGACCGCTACTGGAGCGGTAGCGGAAACCCCAAACTTATTTTCTAAAGCCTTGACTAAGTCAGCCAGTTCTATGACTGAGAGTTTTTCTACCTCATCAATAATTTTTTGCAGCTTAGGACTGACTTTTTTCGCCTCTTTCGCGTCCTCTTTTTTCGTGTTTTTAGTGCCTTTCTTTTTAGTGTCTTTCGTGTTTACCATTTTTTTATTCACCGCCTTTCAGATTAGGATAATAGGATTATAAGATACTAGTGAACAGTCTGATTATTTTGACTGTTCCTTGTTATCCTGTCATCCTGTCATTTTATTTTTTATACTGTTTAATACCCCCGCCAATTTTTGTAAATTTCCTTTCAAAACGTAAACTAAACCGTAAACTGGCCTATTAAGAGTGCCGACCAATTTAGCTTGTAGGCCTTCTCTAGAGGGGAGTTGAGCCAGCTCAATCACCCTGTCTTTTTCTAATGACTCTTTTTCTAAAAAACCAAACTTGATTTGGGGTAAATCATTTTCTTTAAAAAATTCATAAAGGGTTTTAATAGGAGCAACTTCATCTTCATAGCTAAAGAGGATAGCAGTAGGACCGCTAAGTTCCAGGTTCTGGGTTCTAAATTCTTGTCTTTTAAATGCAAGCCTAAGCAGAGTATTTTTGGTTACCTTAAACTCACCACCTGACTCTTTAATTTTATTTCTTAACTTATTAATTTGAGCTACATTTAAACCTCTATAATCAGCCAAAACCATTGATTTGGCTTTTTCCATATTTTCTTGGAGTTTATTTACTTGGTCTATATTTTTTTGCGATGGCATATTGCCTCACCTTGTTCGGTCAAATTTAAAACTTATCAACCAAAGGCTGATTTTTAATTTTAATTTGTTTTCCCAATAATAAAGCGCTCCGAGGAGCGCTCATAACTTAATAACTTTATGAATCTGCCTCGCCTTGCTCGGCAAGGCGGGCTTATTTCTAAAAAACTTCCTCGGTAGGGTTTATCACCTTCATGTGACCTACTGTCTTTAGACAAATACTATTTTAAATAGTTTTCTCTTTAATGTCAAGTTTAATTCCGGGCGAGTGAGTCGAAGTTAAAACTGCTTTTTTAATGTTTTTGGATTTGACCGCTTCAATTAAGGCTTCCAAATTGGCCATTAATTTTTTTTCTCCAAAAGAAATTTTACCAATAATAATATGAAGCAGAGGAGTTTTTTGTTCGGTTTTAAATCTTAGTTCTCCTTTTTCTAACTTCTTTTTCAACGCTTCTGGTTTGTCAGTAATGGTGCCAGCCTTGGGATTGGGCATTAAACCCTTAGGTCCTAAAATTTTAGCCACTTTGGCAATTTTAGCCATCATTTTTGGTTCAGCAATAAGTATATCAAAGTCTATCTTTCCTTTATTTATTGTATCAATTAATCGGTCATCAGCAATGGCGATTTTTTGTTTTTTACCGGTGCCATGAGGTAGGGAAACAGTGCCAGAAAGTTTTTCTTCACGCGAAATAAGATTAACTTCAACGGTTTCATCAATTTTAGAGTTGGCGATTTGACATAAAAGTTTTACTCCTTCAGCCAAAGGATAAAGCTTTTTCCGGTCAATCAGAGTTTTTAGTTTTCTATAACGGCGCGAGCGCTGTTTCTTGGCTCGCGGTTTCTTCGCGGCTTTGACGCTAATTTTTTCACCCCTAACTTCTTCCGCGCTTTTCACTTCTTTCTTCGCTGCTTTGGAGCCTGTAATTTTCGTGTCTTTAGCGTCTACTTTTTTTCCGCTAATTTTTTCACCCTTAACTTCTTTGGTCTTTTTCGCCTCTTTTTTTGTGCTTCCTGCCTGCTCGCCTCGATTCGGCGAAGCGGGCCGGTAGGCAGGTTGCGCTTCTTGAGAAAGATCAATCAACTTAATTTTTTTCTGACCCACATTAACTCCCTTCGGCCGTGAAATTACAAATCTCAAATCTCAAACTACAAACAAATTTTAATTCTTTAAATTCCAAATTCTAAATAAAATTACTAATAACTTAATAACTTAATGAACCTATTTTTTATTTCTGTTCTATGCTAATGCCCATAGAGCGAGCACTGCCCGCGACAATTTTTTTCGCCTGCTCCAAATCCTGCGTATTAAAATCCGCCATTTTCTCTTTGGCAATTTCTTCCAGAGATTTTTGTGAGAGTCTGCCTGCTTCTTTTCTACCCGGTTCTGTGCTAGCCTTTTTTATATTAAGTTTACTTTTGATATATTCTGATACTGGTGGTTTTTTAAGGACAAAGTCAAAACTTCTATCTTCATAAACCGTAATTTGAGCAGGAATAATCCCTTTTTGACCCTTGGTTTTTTCATTATAAGCTTGGCAAAACTGCATAATATTAAGCCCGTGCTGACCCAGGGCCGGACCAATTGGCGGCGCCGGATTAGCTTTACCTGCTTCAATGTTAAGTTTTAAAATGGTTTTGATTTTCTTAGTCACTTAGGATAATAGGATATCAGGATGATAGTGAACAATCTGACTATTCACTGTTATCTTATCATCTCGTTATCCTAGATTTTACTTACCTGTAAGAAATCTAACTCCACCGGCGTTTCTCGGCCAAAAATAGAAACTAAGACGGTCACTTTACCTTTCTCATCATCAATATTATCAACCGTGCCTAAAAAGTTAGCGAAGGGACCTTCAATGATTTTGACTGCCTCACCTACGGAAAAAGTAGCTTTATATTTAGGCGCCTCCATTTTCATAAACTTTAGAATTGTTTCCACCTCGCCTTTGCCAATCGGAGTAGGAGTTTTACCTACGCCTAAAAATCCAGTTACACCTTGGGTGGTTCTAATCGTCACCCAAGAATCATCATCCAGAATCATTTTTACCAAAATATAACCGGGAAAGATTTTTTCTGCCACTTCTTGCTTGGCGCCCTTGCTGATTTTAATTTTATTCTGGGTGGGAATAATAATTTCAAAAACCCTGTCTTTAAGGTGCATGCTTTCCACTCTCTGTTGAAGCATGGTGGCCACTTTGTTTTCATGGCCAGAATAGGTGTGGACCACATACCATCTGGCTTTGGGGTTTTTCGTTTTACTGATAATGAGGTGATTGCTGGCCGTTTTCGGCAGTTTCTCTTCTATTTCTTTTTTCTCGGCCTTGGTTTTTTTGCTGGTTTTAATTATCTTTTTCTTCATTTAACGCTTAGCTCCATCAATTTAGTAAAAATAAAATCTAAAAAGGTAATAAAAAGACTAACGCCGGTACTGACAAAGATTACCATCACCGTCATTTTGACTACCTCTTTACGGGAGGGCCACTTGACTTTTTTAAGCTCCTTTTTAACTTCTCTTAAAAACTGAATCGGTGATGATCCAAACTTGGGCACTGTAAACGTAGGTAATTCTACCATATTCTTTGATTTTAGCAAAGATTTTCCCCGTTGACAATCAATATTTTCCGAACCTATGTTTTAACCAAGACAGCTTGACAAGGAGATTATGGGAAAGATAAAATACAAGGGTATGAAGAAGATCACTAAAGCGGTTATTGCTGTGGCTGGTTATGGCACCCGCTTTCTTCCCGCAACCAAAAATCAGCCCAAAGAAATGCTTCCTATTATTGACCGTCCCATTGTTCAATACTTGGTAGAAGAAGCGGTTGCCTCTGGGATTAAGGACATCATTTTGGTTACCCGTTTTGGCCAGTCCGCTCTAGAAAATCACTTTGATACCAATCTGGAATTGGAAATCCAATTAGAAAAAAACGGCAAGAAAAAAGCCCTGGAAGAAGTAAGAAAAGTCTATCGGATGGCCAATTTTATTTACATCCGCCAAGGCCGTCATCTGCCCTATGGCAATGCCACTCCGCTTTTATGTATTAAAGATCTTATAGCTAAAAACGAACCTTTTGTTTATATGTTTGGTGATGATCTGGTTAAGTCCCACATTCCTTGCACCAAGCAATTAATGAATATTTTTTATAAATATGAACCTATTGCCTTGTTAGCCGTCCAGAAAACACCTAAAAAAGAAATAGAAAGATACGGCACGGTTAAATACAAAAAAGGCACCCGGATCAATCAAATAGAAGCAATCCTGGAAAAATTACCTCCGGAAAAGGCGCCTTCTGATATGGCTCAGTTTGGTCGCTTTATTTTCACTCCCCAGGTGATTAGAATTGCCCAGAAGCATCTTCAAAACAAACGTTTTGGTAAAGATAATGAGCTTTGGGTGGCTGATATTTTGAACGATTTAGCCAAAAAAAATAAAGTCATTGCTCAACCAATCAAAGGCAAATGGATGACCACGGGTGATCCTTTACACTATATGCAGACCATGGTTGAATTTGCTCTAGATAGAGAAGATATTGGTCTTGATTTTGCCCAGTATTTAAAAAGCCTGAAAATTGGCGCTTCTTATGAAGGTCACTAAAGCTGTCATTCCAGCCGCCGGTTTAGGTACCCGCTTTCTTCCTTGGACCAAGGCGATTCCCAAAGAAATGCTGCCGGTAGGGGATAAACCAGCAATTCAATATGTGGTGGAGGAATGCGTTGCCTCAGGGATTAAAGACATTATTATCGTTACTTCTTATCATAAAAGAGCCATTGAAGATTATTTTGACTATTTGCCTGAATTGGAGAGATTTTTAAAAAAACAAGGTAAAACAGAGAAACTCAAAGAAGTCAAGAGGGTAGCGGAGATGGCTAATTTTATTTTTGTCCGCCAAAAAGGCATTTACGGTAACGCCACGCCAGTTATTTCTGCCCAAAGAGCGGTTGGCGATGAGCCTTTTGCCGTTCTCTGGGGAGATCAGTTTTTTGTGGCTCAACCGCCTCGTCTGAGACAATGTCTTAAAGTTTTTGAAAAATACCAATCTTCGGTAGTGGCAACAATTAAAGCCCAAGGAGATGAATTTTATAAAAGAGGTATTTGTGAAATTGAAGATTTTAAACCCGGAGTTTTTAAACTCAAAAGGATTATCGAAAAGCCCGGACCTAAAAAAGCGCCTTCAGATTTGGCTGCCTATGGTACTTATGTTTTTACTCCTGATATTTTTCCCATCTTAGCTAAATTAAAACCAGGCAGGGATGGAGAATTATGGCTGGTTGATGCTATTACCAAACTTTGTCAGCAAAAACAGGTTTTGGCCGTAGAATTGCAAAACGCCAGACTTTATGATGTGGGCAACCAATTAAATTATTACCGAACCGTGGTTGACTTTATGCTTAAAGATAAAGAAATAGGCAGTAAGATAAAAACTTATCTAAAAAACCAACTGGGTAAATAAAAAATTGATTAATTAGTCTTCTTTAACTTTCAAATTTTTACCTTTTTGTAAGGTGTTAACTAGTAATATAGGGGAACACATTTAAAAATAAACAGTGCTTGGCCAACCAGGCATTTTGCGATAGCAACATATTATGAGTCTAATAGAAGTTCATTTTCAATTACCTTTATATATTGATAGAGACGCGCCTATCATGGACACAACAGCAGGTAGGTGCGCTAGGTTTAGTGATTTAGAAGTGTTGATAAATGATTTTGGTTCTCTCCGTCTGAGATCTCCAATTGCTTTTGAGCGAAGCAATGGTGCTTCGCCTCAGTTGGTTGAAGAAAATGCCGTTCCTGCCTAAATTCTATCACTCCAAACTTTTCCTAGATTGATTTTTCTTCTTAATTGGCCTATAATTTTCCCTTAATGAGATTTTTAGAAGATAAAGAAAATTGTATTGGTTATAGCTTGAAAGGACTGGGTTTGCCCCTGCCTCAAGAGCCAGAGGTACTGGTGCAAGGAGATTATGTTTGGCCTTTGGAAAGAACTTATTTAGACCAGCATTTTGATCAAGTTGTTTCTTTGGAGGAGGCTGATGCGGTGGTGGCCATGGGCGGCAAAGGGACTTTTACTCTTGACTCTGATAGGGTCGCCCACATGGGAATAGTTAATTCAGATTATCTTATTGAACATATTTCTGTCCTAAGAGAAAAGCCGGCGGCTGTTCCTTTTGAGGTAGCTTTTAAAGACTTTATGCCTGGAGGACCGCTTGAAGCTGATGAAATTGCTTTTCTTAGATTAAAAGGAAAAAACTGAATAATTTTTCTTAATATGATAGAATACTCAAGTTTGAATTTATTTCACTAGAAAGGAATAATATGCTTGATTTTTTAAAGGCTTGTTTAACCTTTCCTGGGGTTTACCAAAGAAGATGGAATCAAACGGTTGCTGCTGCTGAGGGCCTTTTAGCGAGAACAGATCAGTCAGGGATTTTAGCCCCTGAAGATTTAGAAGCAACTCTAGCTGAGCGAGGTTTGACTCAAGAAGAGGTTTTTGCTGATTTAGGTATGGAGTTGCCAGCAAAGGACTGTGTTAACCAGGCGACCCAACGAGAATTATAATAAAAATTAAAAAAAGAAAGGGTAAACAATGAAAGATGGAAAGCCAGGACAAGCTCCAAAATTAATGGTAGGATTTAGTGAGGAAGGACCATTTGCCGTAAGAAGAATAGGGCCACTTGTTCCAGGTAGAGATGCTACAGAAGTAATAACACCACCAGGAACAGGTGAAGTAGCCTTAGATGCGGCTGAGGCACATTTAGAGAAAGCTGGTTATGGGCCGCAACGCATCCATGGAGAAGACGGAGGTTCTATAAGTGGTTGGACTCGTAGGTATGGGGATGGTTATGACAGAATATTTGGAAATCTTAAAGGGGAGTGAAGAAGAATAAATTTATTCCCGTTGAGGAGAAGTTAATTCTTTTTTAATTAATTTATACCAGACTCCTAAAATTTCATCTTTTTCTGCCTGATAAAGACTGACATAATAAGAGGTAGCAGAATCATGCCAGCTAGTTTGAATGTCATAAAAACCATTGGTTTTTTCTCCTAAAATAGAGTAGCCATTGCCTTCAAGGACGCCGATTTCTTGCCACTCTGAATTTACTTTTTGATAAACCATATAAGGGCCATTACCTGAAGCGCCCCTGATCATTTGACCGCAGACCTCATAAGGCTCAACCATATATTCTGCTTGACCGTCTTGATTTAAATCTATGGCAGCAGCATTAAACTGAAAATCATCAGTAGATAAACCTTCAGTCGCCTCACAGTTTTCAAAAAAAAGATGGTCAGTGGCAAAAATAAAATTGCTCAAGTCTTCAGGTAGAAACTCCACTTCTTTGGCCGCCGGTAATGCTATTGCTCTTTCCTGGGTTTGAGTTTGTTTTTGAACCTGTTTGGGCAGACAACCAGTTAAAGAGACTAAAAAGAGAATGACGAACAGTAGAAGCCCTATTTTTTTCTTCATTAATATAATTTTTATAGATATTACTATTTAATGTCAAGTAAAGAAATATTAAACAGATATTGTTGAGGGGAAAGCTTTTTGATACTATTAGTTTGGATATATGGCAGAAGACAGAGAATCTTTAATTAATTCGCTTAGAGTAGAGCAAATTCCTCCAGAAGCAGTGGTGGTTGTTCCGAAAACTCACCCTGATAGTTTAAATCTTTGGCAGCAGCCACCCTTTAATTGGGCCAGAGAAACTTTAAGCGTAACTCAGGAAGAAGAAGCCTCCTTTAATTCAGACGAGGACTGGTATCAGTTTTTAAGCAGATTAGCTGACTATCTGGGAAAAGGAGGAAATCGGCCTCTGGTCGAACCTGGCTCTGAGCGATTTTTACACCAACTGGCCTATACCCCGCCAGTGATTGATTTTTTAGCTCAGTATGGCAATTGGTGGGAATATTGGCATTATGGCACAGATACTAACAAAGCTTATAGCCAACAAACAGGAAAACCTATTCGCAGAGAAATGGCTAAAGGGCCAAAACAACTTCAAGTTGGCAGTTTTGCTCATTGGTGGCACTTTAAATTAGAGTCTCGGGAAAGAAGTAAATGGAATGGTTTGATAGATGATTTGAGAGAAAGGGGTTTGGCAATTCCTGAAGACTCTACCGCCTTGCTTAAATTTTCTTAATTTTTTTCAATCAGGAGTAAGGGGTGAAACCATTTACTCTGTGAATTGAAGCGTAGTGAGGATTTTTTCGACTTCAGCAAGATATTTTTGCTCTGTGGCTTTGGAAGCATCTACTCGGTGAACAAAAGAATAAGCTTTCGCATTCCCTGGACAGGTTTGAAAGCCAAAATAAACTCCATCAGGCGTGACCGGCCCAGAATCTTTAATAAACTGGTGTGAACCAATGGCCACAGGCGTGTATTTTTGCCTCATTTCTTCTTGGGATTGAGGCAGATATTGTTTTACGGCCCAATCCAAAGCGCTCATATTTTCCGGATTGTCTTCCACTCTTACCGCCAGAGAATAATAAGGATAACCCAGACTGTTATCCCAAAAAGTTTTTTGCTCTTGAGAAGTATCATTAAATTCCAAAGAAAAAGTTAAAAGGTCATCCCGTTCGATTTCAGGAATTAACTGCCAGTCTGGGGGATAATAAAAAGAGAATTTATGGCTCTGGTTTTCATATTTAAGCCAGCCTTCCGGAGCTTGAACTTCTGGCTTAATTACTTCTTTTTGTCCGCCAGCTGGCGGACTTTCTCCTTGTTTTTGAGGAACACAGCCAGAAAGCGAAAGAAAAAAGACAACAACAAACACACAGAGCAGTTTTTTACTCATTAAAAACCATTATGAAATCTATTTTTATTTTTGTCAAGGGGATCCAGACTTGCCAAAACTCCTTCTGGCCAATTCCATTCTGACTCTGGAATTTCTCGTCCGGTTAAATGACAAAAAGCCATTATTGCCAGTTCTTCTACTGGGGCCAGACCTGAAGGAGATAACCCTTTTGTAGCCTGATGATTAGCGATACTTCTTTGACACATCTCAACTTGGAATGGGTGATCTGTTATTGGTCCTGGAAAGCCCCTTTGTTCCAAAGCAAATGCTGTCGCCTGATTAGTCACTTGATCTGATGAAAGTAGCTCTTGCTTGGTCATGTTTGGAGCCTAACATTAACCCTAAAGTAAGTCAATACTTCATGTCTCCAGAATTATGCTTTTTAAGCATTTTTTTGTTAAAATATGGGTCTAATTAAAAACTTTAAAAAGGAATTTTTATGAGTGAGCGTTTCACGAGTGATTTCCAGCTGGCGGTAAAAGTATTATGTGAAGAGTGTGATCCTGAATGTATGGGCGAGTTGCCAGATCAAGGTTGGCCTCATTGTTTCTTCAATCATGCAAAAATGCATGAATTATATGAGGCTTTAGAAAATGTTGCAGGAGATCTTCTAGAGAAAGACGCAGAAGCGCTTTGTGTAGCAGTTGATGCAAGAACTGATTACATGAGCAAGCAAAGAGGCTAATTAGACTTCTTCAGAAATTATAATTACTAACTATATCAAACTATATCAACAGGTTTACCTGCCGTTAGACAGGGGCTGGTGAACTAGAAGTTAGAGAGAATATAAATAGTTTTTTAACATCAATCTTAAACTTCTTTTTCTTTTATCAGTTTTGAAATATTTTTCTCTTTTTAAAGCATCTTTTTTATTAAGATATGCTTCATAATAGACTAATTTTAATGGCTTTCTTCCTTTAGTAGCAAAAACCTTACTGCTTTGATGTTCTTGAACTCTTTTTCTTAAGTTAGAGGTAAAGCCGATGTAGAATTTGTTGTCTTTGAGAGAGTAAAGGATATAGAGGTAGTACATAAAAGTGGGTTTACCCTAAACCCAACGCGGTTTAGGGCACGCCATAAACCATGCGCTTTCTTATAACAGCAGGCTTATGCCTTGTTATAAGATGCGCTTAGGTTCATGGCAGGGGCGGAGAGAATCGAACTCCCAATAGCGGTTTTGGAGACCGCTGTTATACCATTTAACTACGCCCCTATGTTTTTAAACCTAATCTTTTTAACAATCCCTGATAACTTGAACCGTATTGTTTTAATCTTTTTTCTCTTTCTTTGGCCGCTTCTTTATTGCTGTACGCTTCATAATAAAATAACCTTGGCTTATCCATTCTTTTACTAGTATATACTTTATTATTAAGGTGTTCTTTAATTCTTCGCCTTAAATCTGAACTATAACCAATATATTTTTTCCTACTTTTATCTATTAATAAATAGACATAATGCATGTTGAATGCTTGCCCAGCCTTTCGAGAAAGGCTGGGCCCCTATTTAAGCTTTATTTTATCACGCCAGCCGTAACTAGGCCAGTTTTGGCCTAGTTTTTCCCCTAAAACAACTGTCTAATATCTGCTCGGCTAGCTTTTGTGGTTTGCCAAAAGAAGGGTAGTGAAAGATGTTAATGCCGGGATAAGAGTTTACCTCTAAGACCACCCCATTTTTCTGACCCAGAGGTTTTTTAGGATTCTTTATAATAAAATCAACAGCGCAAAACTTCAATTTTAGAACCTGAGCGGTTTTGACAGCAGTTTTTAAGATACTAGAGTGGAAAAAAGACATTTTAAAAGTTCTAACAGAACTTCCCTTAGACCAATTGGCGGTGGCAGATAGTAAGACCTTTTTTCTAGACGAGGGAATTGATTTAAGATTAAAACCTTGTTTTTGAAGAATTTCCCTTAATTCATCATTGATTCTTATCTTTCTTAAAATTATCTCATGATTCTTTTTATTAAGAGCGAATCTTTTTTGATTCTTGTTTTTGATGAGCCTTTTCAGGGTATCTTGGCCATTGCCCACCACAGAGGCTAGACGCCTGGAGACAATACCTATAATTTTATTTTCCAAAACAAGAAACTTGAAATCAGTTCCTTGGTAGTGTTTTTCAATCAGGACTTGATCATGAAAATCTAAAGCTTTTTGAATCGCTTTTTTAAGCTCTTTTTTAGAAGTAATATTGGTGGTTACTCCAAGGCCTCGGCCGCCAACAGCGGGCTTAACTACTAAGGGATAGTTTAAGTAAGAGACCATTTTTGCAATTTCTTTATAAGATGAGGCTTGGCAACCAGAGGCAGTCATAATGGAGTGTTTTTGTAAAAGCTTTTTGCTTAAGCATTTTTGGCGAGCCAAAAAAAGAGAAGGGGCGTTATTAAGGGGTAAAAGCATGTCATGTAAAAAGATCTTTTTGTTTTTATAAGAAAGTTCAGCCAGACGATTTTTTAAGTCTAGAACTTTTACCTTAACACCTTTTTCCAAGGCTGTTTTGATGTAAATTCTAAAAGTATTGGTTTTTCCAGGTAATTTTACAAACATTACCATATTATACCGCTTGAAGTTCTTCAGGTAAAAGGGCTTGGACCAGAGTGCCTAAAATCAAAGACTCATTTGCTTCAGCCGGCTGTCTGGCAAACAAGCCTAGATTAGTTTCGACAATGCCAATAATTTCTGCTGATATTTGTTGGGCCAGCTGATCCAGGCCAGTAATTTCTAAAAACTGACCGAGAACAAACATAGGCAAAATTTTGGCGTCTATTAAAATATCTAAAGGAACGGCTCTAATCTTGTAACCTTCTTGCTCAAAGTGAGCTTCTACTATTTTAGTAATTAAAAGATTAAGTTTAAGATAGGCAGCTGTTTCTTTGCCTGCCTGTTTAATCATATCCTTGGTTTCTTGCCAAAAGCCTTGATTTTCTGGGGGTTTAACCATATTTAAATAAGCGAGCAAACGCTCTGTTTTTTCTAAAAGAATTTCATTTTCTGATAGGGTAATTTCATTTCTCTGGGTTAAAAAAGGCTCTTTAATTAGTTGAGGACTGGTAATTTCTGGGAGGGGATTTTGGGTATTAAAAGGAAGCGGAGTCTCCAATGGAGGCCCTAGATTTTCTGGCTGTGGAGTAAACATTTCTCGTTCAGCCATTTTACCTCCTAAACCAAAGGTATTATACCATATCTTATCTGATAAGTAAATACTATAGGAAATTACTTTGATTGGGGGAATAGATTCCTGTATAATTAAAAGAACTAATGGAGGAGTCGCCTAGCGGTATGGCACAGGTTTGCTAAACCTGCGTCCTTTTGGACTCGTGGGTTCGAATCCCACCTCCTCCGCACTTCGACAAGCTCAGTGCGTCAGTATTGGGATTGACGAAGGATGAGGTGGAATGAGAAGTTTATCCTGAGCGACCAAAGAGTGGACCTGATGAGAGTCAAACCGGCGACCTGTCCGACGTCACGTCGAATCACTCTAACTGATTAATCCCTGTGGACCCAGCCGGATTCGAACCGGCGACCTTCTGCATGCCATGCAGACGCGCTAGCCAACTGCGCTATGGGCCCTGTAAAATTTGGAAAATTTTCCAGGGCAAACCCTTTTTAATTATATCTTTTCTTCGTGAATTATTTCCCTCTTTTTCCTGAAAACATTTGCACTCGCCTTGAATCTAAGGCTTTAACTGATAGATTTTCTTTAAAACTTTGCTTAGCTTTAGGCCAATCTCTGGTTCTTTTCCTTTCAAACTCATTTAAGAGTTTGGGATAGGGATTTTGCTTTTTTGGTTCTGATTGATAGGTCATTACTTTAGCTTCGTTCTTTCTTTATGCTCGGTTCTTTTCCGACACCTTTTGCAATATTTTTTCAAAACCAATTTTTTAGTGGTATTAACCTTATTTTTCTCAGTAATATAGTTTTGGCTGTGGCATTGAGAGCAAACCAAGGCCACTAGAATTCGACTTCCCCTTTTTGCCATATTTATTTACCTCCTTTTTTGATTATATCAGAACTGACGTCGGGAATCGCCCTGTAAAATTACATTTTACAGGATAAAAACCCTTTTCAGAGCCGAGAACGAGAATTGAACTCGTGACCTTTCCCTTACCAAGGGAGTGCCCCGCCTGCCTTGCCATTTTGAGCCTGGATCGGGAATCGAACCCGAGACCTCTTTCTTACCAAGAAAGTGCTCTGCCGACTGAGCTATCCAGGCAAGTTCGGCGGGCAGGTCTGCCGACTGAGCCATCTCGGCGCTTCAGCCGCTTCACGCCTTCAGTGTAAACTATTTATTTAAGCCAGTTTACTCTGAGCTAGGCGAAGAGTGCTGGGGGTAGGATTCGAACCTACGGAGGCCTTTCGACCAACAGTTTTACAGACTGCTCCGTTTGACCACTTCGGTACCCCAGCAAGTTGTAAATCTCAAATTCCAAACTTCAAACAAATTTGAAAAACAATTTTTGAATTTGATTATTTGTATTTTGACGTTGTTTGAGATTTGGTGCTTGAAATTTGTAAATTGCAATAGCAAAGCTATTGGTATTATATCATTCCCAACTAAAAAATGCCCTCCCGCTAGGCGGGTTTTATCGGCATTTTTTAATCTTAGCTTTTTAAACAGCAGGCTGGGCTGGAGGATTTACATCTGTTGATGTAGGAGCTGGTGTTTCAACTGGAGGAGTTACCGGTGGTTCGGCGGCCGGTGGTTCACTGGATGGAGGAGTGATAGGTTGGTCCGGGGGTGTTTGCGGCGCCTGAGGCGCTTGAGGAACAGATACGTCTGTATCTTGATCTGCCGTCGGTTCTGGCATTGGAGAAGGAACTGAGGACTGCGGCTGATCTTGACTTGGGTCTGCTGTTGGTTGATTCTGACCTGGATCGACCACTGATTGTTCACCCCCTTTCTTACTGGAAAATAATTTTTTCAAAAAACCAAACATACTTTTATCACTATATCAGAATTTTTTTTAGTTTGTCTAGGGGCAATTAAAAAGAAGCTTTACTGAGCCGCCTCCCGGATTTGAACCGAGGACCTACTGTTTAGGCCGCAAAATTGCCTTTTAGAGCAGGGGGTGGGATTCGCCCTGTAAAATTACATTTTACAGGATAAAAAACCTTTTCTGAGCTGGGAGCGAGGGTTGAACTCGCAACCTGTCCGACGTTACGTCGGACTGCTCTGAGCCTCCCAACAGAGTCGAACTGTTGTCAACGGTTTACAAAACCGTCGCTCTACCATTGAGCTAGAGAGGCAGTTTTTAAAATACCGCCCCGCGAAAAAGCATTCTACAAGGTATTTCCCCGGATAATTCCAGGTGCCTGCCTCGCGTTGCTCGGCAAGGCGGGGGTGTCTTGTTCTAAACCCCTCGGGATTTAAAAACTCAGACGCCCATATAAAGAATGTTGTGGAGGAAAAATTCCTCGTATGTTTTACTGCTTTTAAGTAGGGCAGCTACTCAATTATATCAAAGATATAATTGTAATTTCAAAGTCAAAATTGCTAATTTCTAAATAATATCAAAATACCAATGACCAAAATTCAAAACTGTCTAGAATTTAGAGAATTTGAACATTTGAATTTATTTGGGATTTGGTGCTTGATGCTTGGAATTTCTTAATTTACAGAAGTAAATTAAGGATTAAATCAATAATCGGCCAGATAATTCTGACCGCCAAAGAAGTGCCGCCAAAAAAGGGAAAGATGAGAACAATGAGGAGAAAAATACCATATTGGCTTAACTCCTCTTCTAATTTAACTCCCCACTTTACCGGTAAAAAACCAGTTAAAATTTTAGCTCCATCCAAAGGCGGAATCGGAAGAAGATTAAAGATGCCTAAAGCAACATTAAGGGTTATCATAGGGAGTAGAAAGGTAGCCAGGATAGTGTAGGGAAGAAATTTTGAAATTAAGGCTAATAGTAGGCTTAAAATTAGGTTACTGGCTGGACCGGCCAAAGAAATTAGGGCGGCATCCCGGCGGGGATTTTGCAGATTATATGGATCAATGGGCACGGGTTTGCCCCAGCCAATTCGGGCAATTAAAAGAGCAATGGTGCCGATGGGATCAAGATGTTTTAAAGGATTTAAGGTCAATCTTTCATTTAATCTGGGCGTAGGGTCGCCTAATTTATCAGCCATCCAAGCGTGAGCAAATTCATGGATAGTAACGGCCACCAAAAGAGCCATGATAAAGATGAGAAAAGATAAAGGGTTAGTAAAAAGTAAATTAAGCATAAGATTATTGTAACACAAATAAAAATCTGTTATTATACCTCCTATGAGTCAAAAAGTTTGTCAATATTGCGGTAAGGGTAAAATGCGCGGCCATAAAGTCTCGCACGCCAAACAAAGAACGATCAGATTCTCCAAGCCTAATTTACATTGGCAAAAAGTGGTAGTCAAGGGAGTGAAGAAAAAGCTTCTGCTTTGTACTAGATGCACCAAGCTTTTAAAAAAAAGATCAGCTAAATCTACCGAGAAAAAAACCAAGAAAGAAGGTGCAATTTAATCATGAAAGAAATACTAACACCGGCGGAAAGAGACCTTAGGGCATTATCAGCGGAGGAGTTAAGAAAGACGGAAGAAGTATAGTAATTGCTGGAGCCAAAAGCGGTGACCCCCTTATGCATGCTGTTCTTCTAGTGTGTATTAACCCTGAACTAATCAGGAGAGACATGCCTTTTATAAATGGTGAAGCATATGAGGCGATCGAGTCAATAAGACATGAAGCGACAGGATTAGTGACGCCTGAATAATATATTAATATTTTATCCATCCTTAATTTTAAGGTTTTCTAACATTTCTTTGGCTTCTAGGTTTTTAGGATTAATGTTTTCTAAAACAAAATTTAGTTTCTCTTGAGCTTTTTCTTTTTCTCCGATTTTTAAATAAGTTTCTGCCAGTTTCAGGTAAACTCGAGTGTAATCAGGCTTAAGTTGAAGAGCCTCTTGCCATAAATAAATGGCTCTGACAAAGTTTTTATCCTGTTCTTCTAACAGGCCTAGATTATATAAAATCTTAGCGTCGGTCGGAGCCAGTCTTTTAGCCTCCATTAAAGCGCCTTTAGCCTCCTGTTTATATTCAGGTTCAAGATAAGAAAGGAGAAGATAAACTTCGGCCTTGTTTTTCCAGAAATTAAGATGAACTTTGTTTAATGCCAGAGTTCTTTGCATCGAGCTTTCAGCCAGGCTGGCTAATTGTTGACTCAGCTTGCTAGACTCAGTTGCCTCCAATTCTTGGTAGACGACAGCCAATTTGGCGCTGGTTTTAGCCAGATAAGCAGAGTAAAGCGCCTCCTTCTGGTTAAGAGAAACCGCCTGTTGCAGTTCAGTCAAAGCAGGTAGAAGATAGTCAGTTTGATAAAATTTTACCCCTCGGTTGTAGTGATAATCTGCTCGCCAGCGCTGGAGTAAAGAGTAAAGAACAAAGAGTAAAAAGGATAAAATAATTACCCATAAAACATATTTAATATTTTTATTTATAGATAATTTAAAGACGACTATTTTTGGTTTGTTCTGTTTTTCTTTCGTGTCTTTCGTGTTTATAAAGCAAAAAGCGGGAATAAACCAAAAAAGCAGACCGGTAATGACCACGGAAAAGCCAAAAAAGTTAGTGATGAGAATTGCGGCATAGCCGCAAAAAAGTGCAAAGTTACAACTTGAAGTTAAAAGTTCTTGTTTGCTCAATTTTGAATTTTGCATTGTAACTTTTAATTTTGAATTTTTCATTTTTAACTCTCTAATGCTCCAGCCAATAAAGGTGCCAATCACTCCTAAATAAGTAATTAAGCCTATGGCGCCCTGGCAAGCCAAGATATTAAGGAATTCATTGTGAGCTTTGTTGTATAAAAAATCCCACTCAGACAAAAGATTATGGCTAGCAGGCCGGAAATTATAATAAGCATAACCAAAAGTTTCCAAGCCTGAACCAAAAAAGGGATAATGCTGCCAAATTTTAAGAGCACCCTGCCAAACCACCTTTCTGATTTCCGAAGATTCAGAGATATGAAAGCCATATTTTAACTCGGGGATCTCCGTGGTCGTAATAGGAGAACTGCCCGAGAAGATTCTCAGCCAATGAGGTAATTTTTCAAGATATTGATAGGTTTTTCCACCTAGGAGAAGATAGCTTAATAGGGTTGAAATAAATAAAATTTGTAGGGGTCGGGTTTTCCCAGCCACTTTCTTATTGACCCAAAAAATAATAATCGTGAATAAGCCAAAGCACAACCAAAAAGCCAAAAGGGCAGACCTGGAATTGGTAAAGATAAGACACAGAAAATAAACAGTAAATAATAATAGCCAGTAGCCAGTAGTTTGTAGGGAGTAGCGTTTTTCTTCTCTGATTATATTTCCCAGGGGGATAAAGATGATCGCCGCTAAAAACGCTCCCAACCAATTGGGTTGGCCTAGGGTGGAAAAAACCCGATTTTGTACATCTTGGACCCAATATTGAGCATCGATACCGAAGTGCTCGAGGATACCATAAGAGGCAACGAGAAAGGCGGAGGCAAGGAGAATATAAAGACAGTTAATTGCTCCGTTGCTAAAGTTCTTTTCCGTTTTTTTATTTTTGAAACAATGAAACAATGAAACAGTGCAACAATGATTCATATTACTCACAAAAGCATAATAAAGGAGGACATAGCAGATGGTAGACATCAGGCCGCCGTGGGCCCTGGAATAATAACCCCAAACACTAGTGTAAGGATCAATGCTAAAAATAGTGGATAAAATAGAGGAAATAAGATAGAGGAGAATAGGAATATCTAGAGGCGTTCTTTTAATATAGACGTTGTTTTGCAGAATCATTTTTCCCAACCAGGCAACCATAATCACCGCTGTCAAAACATAGACCAGCATCATTTTAGGATATTCGAAAAGTTCGTAGTTAATCGGCGAAAAAACTAAGGGGACTAAGAAGAAAAGCAGATAAAAAGCATATTTCATGATTTTATCGAAGAAAGAGTTAAAATCCATAGGTTTATTCTAATTGATGAAAATTTATTATTCAACAGAACCGTGATATAATCTCTACTAATTAGAAAAGGAGGTTCAAAAATGCCAACTCAGGAAGCAGGGGGAGTATTGCCAGAACCGACTTTTATGGGGTTGATCCCAGTGTACGTGCCAGAAGGAATAATTGTTTTGCAAAGAAATCGTTCTCCGGATAGAGTCGGGGTTCTTTTAAGAGATATTACAGCAAATCCTCTATTTGTTGCCGGGGACAGCGCCAGAGCCGTTCAAAAAGGAATAGATTTTGTCGAACAAAGGAGGGTGGAGGTTCCCACCAGTATCGCCTGGACAGGAGATTTGTTTATTGTTGGAGAGGATAACCCCAATTTTAGATGGCCCTTTCTTCTTTAACCTTTTTTTTAAACCTGCTAAAATACTTCTTATATGTTTGATTTTTTTTGGCAATTGGTTTCTCATGATTTAGGCATTGATTTAGGGACTTCCAATACCTTTGTTCATGTAAAAGATAAGGGGATTGTTATCCGCGAACCTTCAGTCGTGGTCCGC
>Ga0315545_1000588_pt1 | contig 38114 bp, 42 predicted proteins | sample SalMarSW160210MG_FD_203096 | JGI IMG/M metagenome (GOLD analysis project Ga0315545, IMG submission 203096) | Salt marsh sediment microbial communities from the Plum Island Ecosystem LTER, Massachusetts, United States - Salt Marsh Sediment SW1602-10 ...
AAACTACCCCTACAACACAGCTAATTAAAAATGTAGAGCCCACCAATAACCCAGAAGCCACCGAAGCGAGTGAGCTAGGAGAAGATAATTCTTCTGAGGTAGAAACAGAGGAGGGAGTGGAAGAACAACCTCGACAAGGGTTTATCGCAAGAGTAGTTAGTTTCGTTAAAAATATCTTTTCAAAGATTTTTAAGCTATGAAAAAATTATTAGTTATTTTATCTTTCATTGCTCTTTCTGCCACTGTAGGTTGGCTATGGCAAAAGAACCAACTTCTTAGCGAGAACACCACTACACCAACAAACATTGTAGAAAGCATAAAGCAAAAAGGATTTTCTCTTACTGCCGAAGAAGAAGCGCTTGTACTAAAACTGGCTGAAAGTGGCTCTAATGAAGATCAGATTATTTCTGCTATAACCGAAAGAAGGGAGATTTTAGCTAATATCGAGTCTAAAAACATGCCGTCAATGTGCAAACTCTCAAGGCAAGAGGTGTTAAGAGATGCCTACAATAAAGGCGTAACAGATGTAAACGAAATTGAAAAACTTGCCGCCACCTACGATCTCGTGTGTTTTGGGGAAACAGACATTGAAATCCCAGAATCAGCTCCACAAGGCATATCAGAAGACAAACCAAGTAATAAGATTCTTGAGAACATGGAACAAAAATGTCAAGAACAACAAGCAGAATACAATAGTTGTTTAATTCGGTATAACACTAAAATGATTGAATGGCAGAATTGCCAGTCAGGGAATAAAACCTTTGGTTGTCCGTTGGTTGCCCCCAGCAACTCATGCGGCGCGAACATCTCAAGTTGGTGTAGAAAACAAATACTGGGGCATTATTAAGTATGAATTGGACAAAAGCGATAGGGGTTTTACTCCTAGTTTATTTCCTATCCGTCAGCTTTCTCATTCTATCTCGACGTGCTTTCGGCTTCAAAGATATTCTGATCGTGATTATTTTGTTTGGTGTTGTCGCCGCCTATCTTTTCCGAGATAGACATTCTGACCCTCCTGAAAAAAGACGATTGCCGTAAACTACAAATCAATGCGTTAAGAGGGTGATCCACCGCTAGTTACAGCGGTTGTCGAAGATAGTTTGAATAGCTTAGTTGCCCCTGTCCCAAAGAGTAAAAAATCAATATCATAACGGTGCGGGCTTAGACGTTGGCGTATGCCCTCAAATCTGGAATATAAACATACTCGTTCTGCTGTCGTATAATGTTTCTAACGCTATCCACAGTGCGGAGCCAAACAAGACAAAAAATTACGCCATTTTTTGCTTGATTTTTCAGCAAATTTTATCCCCGTCCCTCAAATCTCGTTTTCAAAAGCTCAACCTGAACAATATCATCAAAAGCTTTTAAAATCGAAGAAATTGTAATTCTTGGTAATTGAGGTGCAGCGAGCATTTTATTATAACTTGTAGTAAAATGATAATATGTTGGAGGGAAATAGAGATAAGCAGGCTGAGGATCAATATCTGGAAGAACATATACAAATTGCCAAGGAATGGGCAGACATACTTGGTGAACCAGCAGAAATAGCCCAAGGACGGCAATTAATATCAGTAGATACCGATCGAGGAAAAGATCCATTATGTCGTGCCTGTCGTCAATGTAAAATGTAATAAGCTAGTCAGAACTTCGTCCACAATGGGGAGCTTTTTAGACTAGAACTTCTTTGATTTTTCCTGATATATTGGGATTTTTCACAATGGTTCGGATAAGGTTTTATGTAGTTAGTCTGTTAGGAACTAGTTGTTGTCATTTAATTGGGATTAAATTTTTACAGATGGTAAAATATGAAAGCCTGCTTCTTTATTATTCTCTATTTGCCTAGAAGGAAAAAATAATAGTGCTTGAGAGGATTCAGTATTACGAAGGATATGAAAAGTTAGCTTTTTCTGATTTTTGTCCTGATGAAACGCTAGGGATTGGGTTACCGGCCTTAGTATTAGTTAAAGGCACGGACCAGGCAGAGCGCCGTCAAAGATTACTGGAAACTTATAACAGAGATGGTAAATTCTTAGGAAGAAAGGAGATGCGGGAGTTTTCTGCGGGGTTTGTTTTTAGTTGTCGTTTAGGTTCTTCCATCGAAGACGTTGAGGGGGCTATTTGGAGTAAAGCTTTACTTGAACCTCGTTTCGCAGACTTTTCTGATAATAAGCTTATTTTATGTGAACCAGGCGATATTAATTTAATTGATTTGGAAACATTTCAGGAGCAGACAATAAGACATCCGCTTTTTGGCAGTTTACATTCTGCAGTTGTTGATAGAGAAGGGGATAAACTATTAATTGCTTCTACGGGATATGACTCACTAATAGAATTGGGTCTTGAGACTCACCAGGAGGCTTGGAGATGGACCGCTTGGCAAAATGGTTACCACGTATCACCGTGTGGTGCACTTTTGACAGCTAGTAAAAAACAATTTATAGACTTAAAGGAAAAGGGAATAGAAACATTTTATGTAGGGGATTTGGATAGATTTGGAGACTTTGGTTTACCCACGGCTTACAGGACGACACATGTTAATAGTGCAATTTATGATGAAAAGAATTCAGACTCTATTCTTGCCACTTTTTTTCATCAAGGTTTTGTAGTGCGAATATCCAAGGCAACCGGTGAGAGTGAAATACTAATGGAGGGACTGAGAAACCCACATGGTTTAAAGCGAACAGGAAGTGGTTATATCGTTACAGATACTAAAAGTGGCATTTGGTTTCAAACAAATGAGGACTTTCAGGTTATACAAGAAGTGAATTTTCAAGAATTTCCAGGGAAGCTTGAGGGTTTGGACAACTTAGAGTGGCTTCAATGTGTTTCAGAGTTTCCAGAAGGACTGTTTGTAGGAGTGGATGCCAATAGAGCTTCTGCAATTATTTTTGATCCTAATAACAGGAAGTATAATCAATTGAGCATTAATCCAGAGTGGTCGGTTCAATCAATTTTGTCCCTTACAGAAGAAAATTTTCAAAAATTAACTTAAGCTGAGAGGTATTCTAGTTAGAGTAGGTGCTTTTTAGGGTTCGGATAATATCACTGCAAATTCAAAGAATTTTGTTAATTTTCAGTGTAAACCCACAGGGAGAGCCAGGCGGAACTGAATATAACTTTATCTTCAATATCTTTAATTCCCAGGACTTTATTAAATCATTCCAGTCTAATAAAATATAGAGAATGAAAATACTTGTTTTTACTGAAGGAACAATTTTAATGCACTTGTCAGCCAAAAACGTTAGCCGAGAAGAACGCGTCAAACAATCCCAAGCAACAGGTATTCAAAGAGAGGAAAGACAAATTGCCTATAATACCAATGTTGAGCCTCCTGTAGTTGAAAAAGGTTCTGTCTACGATTTAGCCAGCTATATTCCTGTGGGAAGTGCCGTTAACAAACTCCTTAATTGGGAGAGTCAGGGGGCTGAAATTTGTTATTTGACCTCAAGAAGAATAAAAAGCGAGATTGATACCATTAAGCAGATTCTAAAAAAATACAATTTTCCCAATGCTTCAAATCTCTATTACCGCCAACAAGGAGAGGATTATAAAGATGTGGCCGAAAGACTAATGCCTGATGTTTTAATTGAAGACGACTGTGAGAGTATTGGAGGAGAAAAAGAGATGGCTTACACCGATATTAAACCTGAGCTTAAAAAGAAAATTAAATCAGTTGTTGTTAAAGAATTTGAAGGAATTGACCATTTGGATAACCAGCTCTTTCCAAATGACCAACATAGGCAGAATTTAAGCCAGCGGTAAGCAACGTCTTGAACCCGAATGTTAAAATATCTTATTAAGATATGGAAAAGACAGAAAGGCACAGAATATTAGATATTGGTGGGGGTCCCGACTGGCAACCCTGGCTTGATCATCCTGACTGGTTGCCTGAAGCCATGGCTAATCTCCGTGTAGCCCAACTCGCTAGAGAAGACTCTGATGGTATTTATATAGTTCTTGATAAAGATATTCCTAGGCCAGAAGCAGAAACACTGCTTAGTGAATTACCCAATCTGCATTTTATTGAATCTGAGCTTACTCAAGCCTCCCAACTTTCGTTTGCTGGTGCCTCGGTAGACAGAATAGAGATGAATCATATGTGGACACCACTTACAGATATGCCAAGATTGGTAGAAAGACAAGAAATTAAAGGACTTCCGGGAGCAATTGATTATCTGCATGCACTAGAAGAATCATGTCGAATTCTCAAACCAGGAGGAATCCTATCAATTACCGAAAAAGAAGATAGACTTGATAGAGTAAGATCTTTACTAAGTCGTGATTCTTACTTGGAATTGGATGGGTTTTTTATGCATCAACTAGGCTTAGACACGGATACAGGAGCAATTTCACTTACAGAAGTTACGGATTCGAATAGAAGTCAGTATACTGGTCGTGCCATAGAAAGTCAAAAAAAGAAAGTGTATTGTCTAGAATTAGTTAAAAAGTAGAAGTTAACTTAGAGTTATTTAGAATTAAGTTTTTGAAGCCAAATTTAATGATATTGATACTGAAAGCAATGCTGTTTTATACCAGCAGGTGATTGCTACTTTCAAGTTTTTTGAATTGGGTTCTTGAAGCAAACCAAGGCTGAAAAGAAAAATCCGCCAACTTTAATTAGTTAGTTAATCTAAAAGTTGTCAGGATTTGTTTAAAAAACTCTTCCTCTTCTTCCGGAGGGATAATATTAGGAATTTTTAAATTTTCCTCATAACCAATAATAACGGGTTGTAGTTCGGTCACCAGGGGCCGTTTGACAAATAGGGTTTTTTGCGCATCAAGAGGAAAATAGTAACTATATTCACCGCAACCTTCTGCCCCTTGGAGGATTTGGTAGCCATTTAAAGAACCGATGGTAAATTCGTCAATAAAGCCTTTTTCCAGTTTTAATTGGCCATCGACTAAATACTCGGCCACAAAAGACTCAGTACTGTTAGCTAATATAGTTTCTTTTAGGCCTTGATTGTTTAAGTGAAGAATAATTTGAAGGTCAGTAATTTTATCTAAATCAATGCCGATGCCGGCAAAATCACAAGGGTCAGCGTGTTCAAAAGGTACAGAGTGTTCTAAGATAACTTTTTTATCTTTTTGGACAGAGAGAATAATTTGTGGAGGATATTTAAATTCTATGCCGATAGATTCATCTTTAAATAGCGGCCAGTCAGCGGTTAGGTCAGCCGCAGGTGTAGCCGTAGAATCGTCTAGACCAGCATCAGGTTCAATGCTAGCTATTGGAGTGGCGATTGGAGAGGGAAGGGAAACAGTAGGGCTTGGGCTTGCTTTTTCTTCGGGGGCTGGCTGTTTGGTCACCAGGTTTTGGTAAGCAAAAAACCCCGCTACTCCAGAGGCGGTTAAAAATAAAAGAACAATGAGGATTAACAATTTAAGATTAAACTTCTTTTGAACTGGGATAGCAGAAGTTTCTAAAGGAGGAGGTGGATTAGTTGGAGGATGAACCTCAGGTGTGACTGGATTGGTTTGAGGAACTGAAGGGGGATTTTGGGGAGCAGGTTGATTTTCCATTAATTAATTATTTAATTCTTCAGAATATTTGTCAAGCCAAATTCCCGAATAAGGGTGAACGATAGTTTACTTCATGATTATCTTATGCTAGAGTGGTGCTAATGAATCTTTATGATAAAATCTCCATTTTAGGACCGAGCGCCCAATATGATACTTGTGGGCCTAAGGATTTTGGCCAGACTAGCAATATTCCCGGCGTTTACCAGGCTAAAGTCGCTGGCAACAGGGTTTGCCGGCTTTTCAAGGTTTTACAGACCAATTATTGCCGGAACAACTGTCGTTATTGCGCTTTTCGAAGAGACAGAGCTTGCCAAAGGGTGAGCAGCAGCCCGGAGGAAATGGCCAAAGCTTTTAAATCAGCTTTTGACCGTCGTTTAGTTGAGGGTTTGTTTTTATCATCCGGGATTTTGAACAACCCGGAAACCACCATGACTAAGATGTTAGATACCGCCCATATTTTAAGATACAAAAAAAGATATCAAGGTTATTTACATTTAAAAATCATGCCCGGAGCCTCATCTTCTTGTATTAACGAGGCGGCTGAGCTGGCCAACAGAATTTCTTTGAATATCGAGTCGCCGACTGAAAAAGATTTAAGCCTGCTTTCGCCTGATAAACAACTGAAAAAAGGATTTTTTTACACCCTTTCTTTAATCAAAAAAGAACTGAAAAATCGTTTTTTTGCGGGCAAAAAAGTGCCTAGTTTAACCACCCAGTTTGTGGTTGGTGCAGGAGGAGAGACAGATAAAGATATTATTCAAAAAACCCACTTGCTTTATAAAAACTTTAAACTTACTCGAGTTTTTTATTCTGCTTTTAGACCAGTCAAAAATACTCCTTTAGCAGAAAAGCCAGCCGCTTCATTGACCCGGGAACATCGTCTATATCAAGCCGACTTCTTGATGAGGTTTTATAGATTTTCTCCTTGGGATATTCCCTTAGACCAAAGAGGTAGTCTTTCAGAAATCGAAGATCCTAAGACTATTTGGGCCAAAAATCATCCTCAATTTTTTCCAGTTAATCTCAATAAAGCTGATTATTGGCAGCTTTTGAAGGTGCCAGGGGTTGGACCTAAATCAGCTAAGAAAATTATTAATTTTCGTCAAGAAAAAAAGCTAAATTCTTTTGGCCAATTAGAAAGAAAAAGGTTGCAATTAGACAAGGTTAAAGAGTATGGCTGTTTTTAATTATTGAGAGTGAGGCTTTGAAGGATTTTTTCAAAAATATCCTGGGGAAAAGAACTAAAAGGCAGGTAGGTGACCACAATTATTCCTCCTGAGGCTTCTACGAAGACTTCTTCTAATTCTTCCCCATCATACATGCCTTGCATGGTTCCTTTAATTCTGACTCCTTTTAAAGGTTGAGGCAGGGAGTTTTGGATGAGAGTGTCCATATAGAATAAATCTTCCGCCTCCTTTAGTTTTTCCGAAACAGTCCGATTGCTCTCAAACCTGATTTCTATGGGAGTGAGAAAACCGCCGTAAACCTCAGGGACAATAATGAGATTGGTATCAAGATAAACTAAAGCATAAGTTTCACCGTCAGTTTCCTCTAAAAAAACAGTCGAAGGATATTGAAAAGAAAAGCCATACTTATCATTGGTATAAGTCATCCAAGCACAGGTTTCTCCGGTACAGCCTTCATCTCGATATTCTGCCATCGCCTCTTGATATTCTTTATCAGTTTCCAAATCTTCATCGCCAAAAGGTACTTCCTGGCTTTCTACTTGTTTTCTAGTCATTTTTTGCCCATACCAAAAGCCAGTATAAACTAGACCAGCGGCAGTAGTTAAAACCAGAAAAAAGGCAAAAAGGGTGATTAAAAAAAACTGAGTTTTCCCAAGAGGTTGTTTTTTAGTAACTGATGGAGTTTTTCTAGCAGGCATATTTTAATTTTAAGATTAAGGCCAAAAACTGTCAAGTAGTTGTACTTGACGCCAAGACACAAATTGACCTAAAGTAATATTAATGAAAATGGTAATTAAAATCAAAAAATCAGAAAAAAAATTAATTGTTGGAGTTTTGATAGCTATAGTTTTAATAGCTATTTTTGTGGCCGGGTTTTTGGCAGGCAGGAAACCAGTGAGATCATTGATTGAGCCAGAAACAGAAGAAAAAACTTTAATTTATGAAAAAGAAGAAACCGAGCCTTCTCCTTGGCTAAAAGAGCATAGTTTTAAAGCCCAAAATTATACCAGTGATAACATAGGCTTACAAAGATTTACTTTTAATTATTCTCCTGAGTTAGAGATAGTTGTTTCTGATGAAAGTATGGATAGCCGAAGAATCAGAGTCAAGCCCTTGGGAGAGGAGGTAGAGGAGAGTTATTATATTAGTCTCGATGAACCAGGCCAGAGCTTGGGTGAAGGGATTAGGACAGAGAAGGAAGGTGAAGTAGTTTACTTGGGCAACAATAAATACACCAAGCACAATGTTTATTATGAACCGGAAAATAGGGTGGTGATGGTAATTTATGATCCCCAGCCGCCTTTGGAGCTAGGCAATATTTTTATTTCTTGGTGGGATACAACCAGAAAACAAGAAGCTTTGGCTGAAGCAGAGATTATCCTTAAAACTTTAAGATTAGCAGAATAATTAGGCGGTTAAATTCTTCCTTACTTTGAAATAATCTTTCATCTTGTTTGTAATATAATTAGGAAATAATGGAGAGGATTAATAAATTATCTGATGAGCAATTAGTGGTTTTGGTCCGGGAAAAGGATCAAGAACGATATAAGGAAATAGTTGAAAGGTATCAAGAGAAACTCTTGCGTTTTGCCAGTTATTTGATCGGCAGTCAAGACAAAGCTACTGATGTAGTCCAGGAAAGCTTTATTAAAGCTTTTGTCAATTTACAGGGCTTTGATGCTAAAAAAAAGTTTTCTTCTTGGATTTATAGAATTGTTCATAATGAGGCGATTAACTTTATTAAAAAGCATAAACAAGAAATTTCTTTGGAGAAAAATAGCTGGGTTAGTCAAAAAATTAAAAGTAAACAGAATTTAGAACAAGAATTAGAAAAAAAAGAGACCAAACAAAGACTCAAATACTTGCTTGATAAGTTAGAATTAAAATATCGTGAACCCTTGATTCTTTTTTATTTTGAGGATAAGAATTATGAAGAGATATCAGATGTTTTAAGAATGCCTATAGGGACAGTGGGAACCAGAATTAATCGGGGAAAGAAGTTGTTAAAAGTGCTTTATGAAGGAGGCAACCACCCCGCCTGAACGGAGCGAGGTAAATAAATATGACCAACCAAAAAACCAAAAAACTAGATTTCAGTAAAAAAGTAATGAAAGTAATTAAAAACCGCCAAATGAAAATGCGGCCAAGGATTTATTTTGTCTTGGGTTCGATTTTATTGGGATTAGGCCTGGCAGGAACAGTAGCTTGCTCTGCCTTTTTTATTAATTTAATTTTATTTACTTTTAAAACTCATCATCCTTTTGTTTTCCTCATTTTGGGCAGACATGGTTTGAGGCCATTTTTGCTTACTTTTCCCTGGCTACCCTTTCTAGTCGCCTTCTTAGGGATTTGGGGTGGCAGCAGACTCTTAAAAAAATATGATATTTCTTACAAAAAGAATTTTTGGGGATTAGTTATTGTTTTACTGATAGCGATTTTGGTTTTAGGGTTTTTAATTCATAGAAGCAATATTAATCCTAGATTAGGGAAAATAAGACCACTCAGAGGGTTTTACCAGAGTCAATTGCCAGAAGAAGAAAAACAGATGTTTAGAGAAAAAATAAGGCAACTTCAACCATCTCCACCTTTTTCTGAAAGAGGAAGGCCACCTTTTTTGTATAAATAATACAAGGAGGTGAGAAAAAATGAAAAAGATCAAAAATTTATTATTAGTTATTTTTCTTTTATTAATGGGTGGATTGGTTTTAACCAAATCAGCTCAAGCATTCTGGCCTTTTGATTTGCTTAAAAAGAATCAAAATCAAGCTGGCCAAACACAAACTACTTTTCCCAGCATCATTCAAAAATTAATTGATAAATTCGGTCTTAATCCTGATGAAGTCAATCAGGTATTAGAAGAGGAAAGAGCAGAAAGAGAGCAGCAAAGGCAAGCTCGTTTTGAAGAAAGATTAGGTCAGATGGTGGAGGAAGGGCAAATTACTGAAGAACAAAAACAGGCGATGCTGAATAAAAAAGCAGAAATGCAAGAAGAGCGAGGGCAGCATCAGGAAGAAATGAGAAAATGGGCCGAAGAAAACGGCATTGATTGGCAGCCTTCTGGCTTAGGCCTAGGAAAAGGGTTCAGACATTGGTAAAAATCAAGACCTGAAATTGCCCAGCCCCTCGCGAGGGGCTGGGCAATTTATGATAGAATAAAGGTGATGAAGCCTTCTTTTAAAACCGGTTTTAGTTTTGGCTTAACCTCAGGCGTAATTACTACTTTAGGATTAATGGTGGGTTTGCATGCCGGCACTCATTCAAAAACAGCCGTTATAGGCGGTATCTTAACCATTGCTATTGCCGATGCTTTTTCCGATGCTTTGGGGATTCATATTTCTCAAGAAACCCAAGATAAACATTCAGAAAGATCAGTTTGGGAAGCCACCCTGGCCGCTTTCATGGCTAAATTTAGTTTTGCCCTGACTTTTGTTTTGCCGATTTTAATTTTTTCACTTGGGAGGGCAGTTTTTGCCAGTGTCATTTGGGGTCTGTTGGTTTTGGGAATCTACAGTTTCCAGATGGCCAAAAAACAGCATCAACCAGCAGTAAAGATTATTTTTGAACATTTATCCATCGCCTTGTTGGTGATTCTAGCGACTCATTTTCTGGGCAACTGGATTGCTGGTATTTTTAGTTAAATGAAAAAAATTATTAAACTGATAATGGTTTTCTTTTTTCTTTTAGCTGTTTTTCTTGTCTTAGCCAGATTATTAATCGGCGGTGGAGAAGATACTTGGATTTGCGTTGACGGTCAATGGGTTAAACATGGGGTGCCGCGAGCGCCAAAACCTAATACCAAATGCTTATTTCTAAACACTCCCTAAATTGGTATAATTAAAACTGTGAGTCCGGTGATAAAACAAGGATTAATTCAACTCATTTATTCCACTTTTCTTCATAACAGCGAAGTCATTGCTTTGACTGTAGCTATAGCTATTTCTCTGCTGCTCTTGCTAAGAAAACCCGAAAGAATTTATGTTTTATTTTTGCTTGGTTTTACATTACTTTTAGCAAGATTTGAGTATTTAAAACACGTGGTTGACCCTCTTTATAAGCAAACCGTGGGCGTGGTGATTACAGAACAAGGAGAGTATTTAAAAACCAGAAGATTGATGGATTTATTTTTTAATGACCTTGTTCCTTTGGCTTTGTATATTTTTGGCTGGGGAAGTATTTTCTCAGCCATGTTTTTATCCAAAAAAGGAGGTGAAAAGAAAAAATGAAAAAAAGCTTTTTATTATTAATTTTAGTTTTACCGGTGATTTTGTTAAGCGGCTGTTTGCCTAAAAAACAAGGTGAGCCCGTAGGCGAAGGAGTTTCTACTCAACAAGAAGGGACTGGAACAGAAAGTAAAGAGGAAAGCTATAGTGGCAACCTAGGTAAGATGATGGCTTTGGGTATACCTTTAAAATGCAGTTGGAAAAAAGACGAAAGCTATTATGGCACCAGCTGGGTTAAAGGACAAAAATCATATGGCGAAGTTACCCAGGAAGGGAAAACTGCCAAAGTGATTTTTAAAGACAATTGTATGTGGAGTTGGGAAGAAGGTAATCCTCAGGGTTTTAAAATGTGTTTTGAACCAACTGACGAAGAAATGAATCCGCCAGCTGGGGGAGAGGAAGAAAGCAGTGTTGATTGGAGCCAGGTAAGGGGAGCTCAACCAACAGACATTGATTATCAATGCGGGCCGGCTTTGGTTGGCGACGACAAGTTTGAGCCACCAGCTGGGGTTAATTTTATGAGTATGGAAGAAATGATGAAGGGAATGGGTAATTAGGTTGTTACTGGCAGTAAAAAAGGGAAGGAGGTGAGGTAATTAGATCATATGGAGGCAGATACAGAGACAAAGGTAGAAATAGAAGCAATTTTGGGGAGATTCGCAGGAGTTGATTATAATTTAGGCCAAAGAACCTTAATTAGGGAGGCAATTGAGGTTTTGAGTGGTAATGAGGAACAAATAGATGCACAAATACAGGCCTTATTAGAGAAACCTGGAGCGGATTTTCTTTTAGACGGTGATCCTCGTCTTGGCGTAAACGGCCAAATGCGAATATTAAACCCCTTAAACAAAATTCAGCAAGGACTTAAGGAGTTAGTTAATAATAATTAAGAGTAGCAAACAAAAGATTTTTATTCAAAAATCATCGTTAGATAACTGGTAACCGTAACTAGAGATTGAGAGGAAATTTGGTTGGAGTTAGATTGATTAATTAATTTTCCTTGAGAGACTCTTTTTGTTTTAAGATAAGTAAATAAAACTTCCAAACTCGGCAAGGAGTCACAGGTGATTTGATTAAGATTTTCTTCATCAACTTCAGTTAAGATTTTTATACTTTGCTGATCGTTAATATTCGCTTGCCATTCATTTACTTCATGAGAAAAATCTAAACTGGCCAGTAAAAGGCAGTCATCACAATTTTGGGCTAAGAATTGGCCCAGCTTTCGGTTCTTTTCTTGAGGGGCAGTAGATTTTAAAATCAAAGGCACCAAATTAGCCCGAGGAAACTGTTTTCTGACAAAGCTGACTAAACCACAAACAGAATGTTCGGTATTAAAATAATCGGGATTAAGCTTGGCATAATCATTCTGAATGATTTTATTGATCAGCGTTTTATCAGCGCTCAAATTGCCGAACTTAGTTTTCCAGTCATATCTAGTGGTCTGGATTTCTTCTTGCCCCAGATTAAAATGATTAGGACCAATGAGGATGATAGTTTGATAATCCTGACTGGTGTTTTCCATGGCCTGATTGATTAAATCTTTAGCTAAAAGATGGTGGGAGACAATTAGGGCTTGGGCTTTGACTTTTTTAATCACTTGGCTTTTTTCTGAAAGATAAACCGCGCCAGAAAAAGGACAAGCAAGATGATATTGTTCTTCTGATGGTTGAACAGGGACGGCCGCATATTGTTCAGCTACTTCTTTTTGAGACTGCTTTTTAATAATGAAGGTTAGAGTTAAATAGAGAAAAACTAGGATAAAAATGATAATTTTGTCAACAGCTTTCATAAATTTCTAATTACAAATTACCAATTTCTAACAAAATGTCAAATGCCAAATTTCTAAATTTGAAATGATAAGTATTACTTTTCCAGGTCTTTTACCCAGGAAGGAGCATCGGGAAGAGGAAAAGTGTCTTTATCTTCATAAACTACTGCCTGCCAGTCAGCATCAGAAAGTCTTTCACCAAAAGGCCGGGTAAATTCATAGTAAGAATAAACTACGCCTCGGGTGAGACGGGTGCCATTAGTATCTTTGACGGCCACATAAATGATGCTGGGAATACCAGTTGCCTCATATAAAATTTCCTCAACCTCCATGGTTATAGCCGTGTGTACATCAGCAATTAAGCCCGCCCTGGCCTGTTCTGCGGTAATAAAAGAACCAGTAGCGGGCGTGAGAGATCGATTGATGCTGACCGGACTGATTCTTAATTTTTCAAACTCTTCCTCAGAAATTATCTGGTTAGTTAGTTCTTTTTTGGCTATTTCCCGATAAAATTTGAAGACGTCAATTAATTGTTCCAATTTCCATTTTTGTTCTTCAGGCAAACAATCATATTTTTCCAGACCTTCTTGAGTCATTTGCGCCAAAGCAATAATCCGATTTAAAAAAGTTAGATTTGGTTCAACATAGCCTTTGGGGACTGGAGGAGGTTCGGGAAATTCGCCGCCGGCGCCTAATTCTGCATAAGATTGCTTAGCGTAAAGCAAAGTATCATGGCGCAATTCAGTCCAGGAGCCTAAAGAGCTGTTCAAGTCTTTATCATTCCAAGGCTTGTTTTGCATAAACATGGGATAACCTTGACCAAACTGGTTAAACAAAGACTTAAGGGTATAAAGCCAGGACCAATAAAGATTTTGGGTCCAATCTTCTAAGGCAAGCGGCTCAAAAAAGTTTTTTAACTGATTCATTTTTAAAGGAATGACTTTATCTGATTTAGGGGCTTTATCTTTAATCCAATCCTCAAGATGGAATTGAGCCCTTTCACTTTTAAAAATACTCATAGGCATTAAAGCTGTAGGGGTAGGAGGTAGTTTTTGGCCGGTTTCCGGATCAGGAGCGGTATCACCCTGAGTTAAACTGGAGAAGATAAACGAGTCGGGAATAAATCTTTGCCCCATAAACCGCCAGCTTTTGGTTTCCTCCAAAAGTTCTTCTTCAGTTTTTTCGCCTGGTTGAACCAAAATAATGGAGGATTGAATCGTCGGACCAAGCAATTCTTTGACTTTATTTTTGAATTGATTAAATTTATTTTGGTCTGGTAAATCAGAAAAATTAGGATTATCACCATAGACTTCACTAATAATTTTTTGGTAATCATAAACAGTGAGGTCATCGCTTTTACCCACAAAAAAGACCGTGGGTAGATAAATATTTTCCCAGATTTGTAAAGCAGATTGATCATCTTTTTTTAAAGAGTTTAACAAAATAGTTTGGGTAATGGCATCCAAGGTAAGCTCATCTGATTTAACCAAAAAGCCATTGCGGCCAAACCAGATCATCGCCTTCCAATAACTTCTAAGAATCGAAGATTTGGTGTAATGACTTCTGGGTTTAAACTGAGTGTAGTCACTTAATTGTTGGTTACTAAAAGGACCAAAAAGAGGAGAAACAGCTGCCCCTTCAGCTCTATTAATTAGTTCAATTTCTGCTCTAGCAGTTTGATAAATTTTATCTGGTAGCTGCCCCTTTAGTTTTTCCAGTTGGCTTAAAATATTCTCTGATTTGTCTACCTCTTGGTCAGAGGTTAAGGTCTGTTGTTCTTCATCAGGATTCATAAAAAACTTATCTTCTTTGGGTTTACTGGTTTCCAAAATGACTTTAGGGACTAAAAAGAAAGTGGTCAATCTTTCCCAAGAACCTTTGATTTGGGAATTAGAGGCATTAACATATTCGGCCAGAGATTTTTGATATAAAAGGTCGGTCAGCTTTAGTAATTGAGGTTGAAATTTAGTTTCCTCAATATGTTCAAAAGTGCGCTCGATAAAGACATGATAAGAATGAAGTAATAAGTCAGAGGTGATGAAGACCGTATTTTCCGGTTTACGGTAATGAGCCATAGAATCTCCCATGATATCCTGATAATTCATTAAAAATTCATCAATCATATTAAGATGTTGAAAATCTATGGTTTGATTTGGATCCTCTAGCTTGTTTTTTCCAGTGACAATGAAGAATCCAGGAGAGGTGAAAGCGCTTAATTGCTCTGAAGAAAAATTATTTCCCACCGCTTTTTCTATATCAGTAAGATTAGTAAGTTGTTGAGATTTAAGAGTATATTCAGGCACAGAAGGAGTAATATCAATTTCTTCTTCCTGCCAAGAGGCAAAAAGCGGCAAGTTATTTTTTAAAACCAGACTGGTGACTGAGGGTAAAGGCTCTTCGTCTTTATAAGCCTTAGGGAATTTAAATGGTTGGTTGGTGCCGAAAATGTCCGGCAGGCCAAAGAACCAGGTAACTAACTTGATAATCAGCCAAGCTAAAGCGACAATGGCCATACCTACCAAAGCGGCCACGATTTTGTTTTTAGCTTGGTCATATTTTTCTTTGTCTCCGCCTGATAAAATCCATTGGATACCGCCCCAGAGAAGAAAAATAAAGGCAAAAACCACGGCAGCTAAGAAAGCGATTCGGATAATTCCCTGAAGTAGAGGACTGAATTCGGTCACCTTAACTTCTTCTGGTTGACCAATAGTAATATCACTAAAAGCCGCCCAAGCAGCAGCAATCAAGCTAAAAGCAGGCATATTAATTATTTTCTTCTTTTTTTAAGCTTTCTTAAAGAATACTGGATTTGTTTGTCTAAATCAATCTTTTTAATAGTGGCCAACTTCATAATGGCTAGAATAATATCACCTAATTCTTGTTTATAGGTTTCATCTTTTTTAACCCGAAGGTTCAGGGGTTTGCGGCCTTTTTTAGCTAGGTAAGCCCGGGACATTTCGCCTAATTCTTCGACAATGGCCAAGATCAGCATCGAAGTATAATCTTGAGGCCGCCTGGTGCCTTTGTCGATTTGGTCAAGTTCTTTTTGATAATCAGCAATGGTTTTATTATTGCTAGGTTTATTCATGTTGGCTTCAATGTTATAATTTTAGCACAAATAATTCAGATTTGCTGAGGTCGACCGCTGTAAAATTTTTTTCTTCAGTGGCGTATTTGAGAATTGGCCAGAGGCCAATCAGCCTTTGGCTGAAGTTAAGATTTAACCATAAAGTCTTAGGTAAATACTTACTACAAAGAAAGAAAATTTTAAGCAGTCTCCCCGCAAATCTTCCGGATGGATAAAAAGACGATTAAAGATATTAACCTTCAAAATAAAAAAGTCTTAGTCAGAGTGGATTACAATGTTTCTTTGTTGCCTGGAGCGAAAATAGCTGATGATTTTCGTTTAGAACAAAGCCTAGCGACGCTGCGTTATTTACTCAAGAAAAAAACGACGATTTTTCTGCTCTCTCATTTAGGTCGGCCCGCTTCGCCGAATCGAGGCGAGCCCAACGGGGAAATAGATACTAAATATTCGTTAAGGCCAATAGCTGAACAGTTGGCGAAGATCATGAATCGTAAGGTTTATTTCTTTGGTCAGGATTATACGATGAAGGCGGGTAGAGAAAGACTTAATAAATATAAAAGTGGTGACATTGTTCTTTTAGAAAATATTCGTTTTTATCCGGGCGAAGAAAAAAACGATAAAAAATTAGCCAAACGTCTGGCTTTATTAGCTGATGTTTTTGTTAATGATGCTTTTGGGGTTTGCCATAGGAAACATGCTTCTATTGTGGGCATCCCTTTATTTTTACCCAGCGTGGCCGGCCTGCTTTTGAATAAAGAGATAAAAGTCATCAGTCAGGTTGTTAACAATCCTCAAAAACCAATGGTAGCTATTATTGGCGGCGCCAAAATTGAGGATAAGTTAGCCGTCGTCGGTCGACTGATTGACAAGGCTGATTATTGCTTAATCGGCGGTAAAATCGCCAATGTGCTTTTAAAAGTAAAAAAATCAGAATTTGATCATATTAAAGTTGATCAGAAAACTAATGATTTAGCCCAGCAGACTTTTTGGCGGGCAGCAGAGAGTCAGACGGCCTTGATTCTGCCCGAAGATGCCATAGTTTTCAAAGATAAAGTGGGCGATATTGGCCCTAAAACCAGAAAGAAGTTTGCTCAAATTATTAGTCAGGCAAAAACCATTATTTGGGTGGGACCAGTAGGCATTTTTGAAGAAAAAAGATTTAGTCAAGGGACAGAGGCGATTTACCAGGCGGTGAGCGAAAATAGAAATTCATTCAGTATTATTGGCGGTGGCGACACCATGGCCGCTTTAAAGCATAAGCATTATTTAAAAACCATTGACCATGTTTCTACTGGCGGCGGGGCAATGCTGGAATTTATTGAGAAAGGCACCTTGCCGGGAATAAAAGTATTGGAAGGGAAATAAAAAACTATGAGTGAAGAAACAAGAGAAATTATTGATTTAGTTAGTTGGCCTAAAGCTGTTCCTTGGCAAAGTGTAGAACATGATGCTTTCACACGCCAATCTAATAAAAAAACAATCGATAACTCCCTTGGACAAATGAGGGAAACTGGTTTTATTTCTGAAAAGGAAACCGCTGAACTTATAAATTGGATAACAGATTTAAGAAAAGCTTCGCAAGAAATTTACAGAACCATTTATCCTTCTGAAAAGACATCGATTTTATCAACCGAAGAACCTTATTATCATCAGGTCGATATGGGAAGTGAATGGAGCGGCCACACCGAGAACACCATGGCTTCGACGGCCCGGATTTTTAGCAGTTTAATAAAAGCCCAGCAATCAAAAATTACTCCGGAGAACTCAGCTGAATTAGCCAGAGTTTTTGGTCCGGCCTGGACTTCTTTAAAATTTGATAAACATGATTTTAAGAGTTTAATGGCGGTGGCCGCCTTTCATGAAATGGGCGACTGGTGGGTAAGAAAATATTTTTCTCAAGCGATTAGAAAACAGCGAAAACAGTGGCAATCAGGTCAAAAACCAGAGAGTTTAATAGAACTATGTGCTAAAGAAGAAAAAGAAATACCCCAAGCGGCAGAAAGCGATAATAAACAAAAAATCAGAGAAGAGAACGCCGAGACCAGATTAATTAAAAAAGAGATTGATGATGGGATTAAGTCAGTACGTCAGGTTATAAATTCTTTTAAAGGGAGATTAGAAGAAAACTTTTTTCCAGAAGATGAAGCTTTTATCCCCCAAGTTGCTTTTGAGTCTGATAAAGACCCGGCCGGATTTGAACTATATTTTCCTGGGGGCAGGCCTGATGATTTATCCTTTACTCATAAGCTTGAATTACCTGAAGATTACTCTCAACTTACTTCTCGGCAAAAAAAAGCTTATGTTTTAAGCAGAATTCTTAGGACAGCTGATTTTTTTCAAGTTCTAAGTCCAACTTACCAAGAGGAAGTAGACCTACCAACTGGAGAAAAACAAAGATTGATTAGCAAAGCTTTATATAAGGAATTTGTTAGTTTTCGGCCGACGATGCTGGCGGTATTAGGCTGGAGAAAACCGGCGGAGGCAAAAATAGATCAATACTTTTGGGATATGGTTCAAGAAGAGGTTTCTCCAACAGTGATTAACCTTTTAGATAATCAGTTTGATCTAGATAAAAATCCTTATCATAAAGCTTGGCAAGGAATAGAGGGAATTGCGCAAAGAGAAATTAGCCCGTCGGAATAAATTTAGTCTGTTTGGGGAATTTTTCTTTCAAGAACTTCAGAAACTCTACAATTATCAGTCCGGTTGAGCCGCTGACAATGACAAACCCCCAATCTTTTAAACTTAAAGGCTCGGTATCAAAGACTTTGATCCCTAACGGTGTATATAAGGAAAGTACTAAAAAGCTAAGGCCGAAAACCACGGAAAGAATTAGAAGCTTGTTGGAGAAAAGATTGCTTCTGTCAGTGAAAAGGCTTTTTTTGGTATTGCGGGTGGCAAAGACAAAGAGCAACTCATAAACTACGGCCGCGGTAAAGTTCATGGTTCGAGCATGATGTTCGGGCATTTTCAAAATAAAAAGATAATAAAGGAATAAGGGTAGAGTGGCGCAGTAGTCGATAATGGCGCCCATAATGGCAAAAGGCATAATGCCGTGCATAATTTCTTTTTTGGGTTGATAAGGTTTTTCTTCCATAATGCCTTTGGCGGCCACGTCGGAAGTAAGGGCCAAAGCAGGCAAAGAATCAGTGGCCAAATTGATGAAAAGAATGTGTAGAGGTAGATAAGGAAGAGGGATTCTTAAAAGGATTGAGGTTAGGGTTTCAAAAATCTCGTCAAAATTGGCGGCCATCATAAAACGGACAAACTTTTTAATGTTAAAGAAAATTCTTCGACCTTCTCGGATACCTTTGGCAATAGTAGAAAAATCATCATCCAAGAGAATCATATCAGAGATGCCTTTAGTTAGATCGGTGCCTGAACCGACGGCAATACCTACATCCGCTCTTTTAATGGCCGGGGCATCATTGACGCCGTCGCCGGTCATGGCGACCTGGTGGCCCATCTTTTGCAAAGTTTTTAAGATTTTAACCTTGTGAGGCGGTGAAACCCGGGCAAAAACATTGACGTCTTTAATAATTTTTTCAAATTCTTGATCAGTCATCTCATCAATCTCTATGCCGGTCACTACACCTTTGGTTTTCAGGCCGATTTCTTTAGCAATGGCTTCAGCGGTTTTTTTGTGGTCGCCGGTGATCATTAAAACTCGAACTCCGGCTTTATGACAGACCTTAATAGATTTGGGGACTTCTTTTCTGGGCGGGTCATACATCCCAATCAGCCCCAAAAACGAATATTTTTTCAAGCTTTTCATTTTTTCGCTTCCCCTAAGAACTTTTTCTGCTAAAGCCAGAACCCGCAGGCCTTTAGAAGACAAGTCATCATTGATTTGATTAAAGTTTTTCGCTTCACTAGAAGAGAGGGAACACATCTTAAAGACGACTTCTGGCGCGCCTTTAATAATCGCTTTTTTTCCTTTACCTTCTTGGATTGTCACGGCCATATATTTAGAAGTAGAGTCAAAAGGAATTTCATCTTGACGGGGATATTTTTTCTTTAGACTTTCTTCTTCATCTTTAAGTTTTCTTAAAGCCACCACTAAAGCTCTTTCCGTCGGGTCGCCGAAATCCAGAGTGGCGTCAGAACACAAGACCGAAGCCTCAACCAGTTGCTTTAAATATGGATCGTTGGCTTTACCCTTGGTGATTTTACCTTCAGTGGTATAACCAGTGCCGGAAATTTCAAAAAAGCCGGAACGGGGGCTAAAAACGCTGGTAACCGTCATTTGGTTGTGGGTAATGGTGCCGGTTTTATCTGAGCAAATGACATCAGTACTGCCTAAAGATTCGGCGGTGGAAAGTTTTCTGATTAAAACATTAACTTTAACCATTCTTCTAATACCTAAGGCCAAAGCAATGGTAACCACAATCGGCAGACCTTCGGGAATAGCAGAAACCGCCAGAGAAATAGTGGTCATAATCATTTCCACCCAATCGCGTCCGGTCAAAAGACCAATGAGTAAACCCGGAATGGCGATACCCATACAAATATATCCCAGAGTATGTCCCAGTTTTTCCAAAGCTTTTTGCAAAGGCGTTTCTACGGTTGGCGCTTCATGGATTTCGGCGGCAATTTTGCCGATTTCGGTGTTCATGCCAGTTAAAACAACTACCGCTATGCCTCGGCCTTTGGTGATCATACAGCCGGAATAAACCATATTTTTCCGGTCAGCTAAGGCCGTTTTTTCCTTTAAAACCTCAGTTTTCTTGTTGACCGGTAAAGATTCACCGGTAAGCATTGATTCATCAATCTGCAAAGAATGAGCTTCTAAAAGCCGGGCGTCAGCCGGAATTTTTTCTCCTTCGTAAAGAGCGATAATGTCTCCGGGAACAATATTTTGTGCTTCAATGGTTTTTTCTTCACCCTCTCTTAAAACCCGCGCTTTTAAAGTTTCAATCTTTTTCAAAGCCTCCATAGATTTTTCTGCTTTGAATTCCTGAACAAAACCGAGGATGCCGTTGATGACGACAATGGTGAAAATGGCGATACCGTCAATACTTTCGCCAATTAAAAAAGAAAATCCTCCGGCTAAAAAGAGGATGATGACTAAAAACCCGGTGAATTGTTCAATAATTAAGGAGAGGACCGAGTAGCCCCTTTTTTCTTTAAGTTTGTTGGGGCCGAAATCCAGTAGCCGGTCTTTAGCTTGTTCTTCGGTTAAACCAGCTTCTTTGCCTTGAAGAGAAGAAAGAATTTTGGGGAGGCTGAGGCTGTGAGGTTTAAGTTTTTTAATGGTGTCTAAAGAAACTTTGTTGTTCTCAGTCATTTTAAAAAAACAAAAAAAAGCAGGACAATTTTTTTCCTTTGCTTCATTATGATAATATACAATTGATAAATAGCTGTCAAGATGAAAAAAATTACTAAAAAAACCAACTTTTTAAAATTAATGCAAAATTACCCTCAACTGACTCAAGTTTTAACAGAGGGGTATGGCTTGCATTGTCTTGGCTGTATGGCCGCTGCTTTTGAGACCCTGGAGGAGGGAGCTAAGGCTCATGGGATGAAAGATGAAGAAATAGAGAAAATGGTGAGGGATCTGAATCATCAAATAACCAAATAATTAAAGATTACATTTGATTATTGATGACATTTGGTTATTTTTTGTTATCAGGCGGGTTCCCCTTGACAAATAACTTGTGGTTAGCCTAATATGTAAGAGTAATCCGTCATCCGCCAGCTGGCGGAGCGGAGAAAAAAGTAAAACTGTCTTTCGAGAGGGGGTGAATTAATAAATGGCTTTTTCTTATAAGAACAAGAAAGGAGATGTTTACTATCTCCACAGTAAAGATGTAACTCTCAGGGGTGGCAGAAAACAAACGATTTACTTTTTTGCCCGAGACGTACGCCCTGGCTCTCTAGATAAAGTTCCGGCTGGTTACAAAGTAATGGAAACCGAAAGAACAGGAATGCCGGTTTTGAAGAAGGGTTAATCCTTTTTTAAAAAAGATTTAAAACCAACTCATTTAGATGGGTTGGTTTTGTTTTATAAATTCTTCAGATAAATTTTTAAGTTGAATGATAACTTCTTGTTTATTTTCATTTTCTAAAAACTCAGGCTGATTATAGTCGCTGATAAAAACAGGAAAAATCTGAAAGTCAATGATTTGATTCCGGAAAAAAGTAGTCCTGGCGGCAAAGCCGGTTTTAGTGGCTGAACTCCACTCTTGGTCAAAAATAAAATTACCATGAGCATAGAGAATTAATTTATTTTGATAGAGCTCCAGCGGTTGAATCCAATGAGGATGATTACCTACAATCATATCAGCCCCAGCCTCTATCATTTTATGGGCCAGTTCAACTGTTTGAACAGCGGGATAAGAAGTATATTCTGCTCCCCAATGAGCAGAAACAATCAAAAGATCAAGGCCGTGATCGTCCTTAGCCTGTTTGATAGTATTTAGTATTTCATTTTCATCAAATTCTTCTAAAAAATTCCAACCGAGAAAGCCGATGGTTTTATCGCCAAGCTGCTTTATGGTTAAGTTATTGAAAAGAAAGCCGCAGGTTTGAATGCCATTGTTTTCTAATAAATCAATAGTTTGCCGAACACCTTCAACCCCCCAATTTAAAGTATGATTGTTGGCTAAATTAACTACATCAATTTCTGCAAAAATCAGACCCTCAATAAAACGTTGGTTGCCGCAAAAAATCATACCTTCATTAATAAGAGGACAATTTTTTATTAAAGGCGCTTCGAGATTGATTAAAGTTAAATCAGCGCTTTTTAAAAAATCCGCAGATTTTAAAAAGGGATGGGTAAAGTCATTATAAAGAGTCATTTTATAATTAACAGTTCTGGCAGGAATGACATCGCCGGTAGTGACGAGAGTAATGGTTTCTTCTTGGGGCAGTTGGTTAACCCAAGAATGATCGGGAGAAAAAATAGAATCAAGAGATAATTCAGGTAGATTGAAAGCCTGCCCCGCACCGAATAGTGATGGGGGAGAAGGAGTAGGAAAAGAGGAGAGTTCTAGAGTTTTAGACCGATAGAGTTTTAGACAGAATTGAAGAATAAGAGAGATTAATACAACAAGGCAACAATATAACAATGTAGCAATAATATATATTTTTTTATTCACTAGAATTATTGTAGCACGCTAAGTGTGATAGCAAGAATGGAAATTTGATAAAGAGAAGAATAAAATAGATCAAGCTAATTTTAATACCTAATTTTTTATGAATATATTAATTGAAAAACTTCAACTTAAAGATTTAGATGATTTTTGGGAAGTATTTTCCCAAACAATTCGAACCGACTTTCCCGGGTATTCTCCAAAAGTGATTGATTATTTTCTAACCCAAATGTACTCCAAATATAATTTTCAGCAGTGGTTAATGACCGGATGGAAAATAGTTTTAGTGGTCAGGGCGGCGAAACCCAAAGCAGAACAAGTTCACTTCGGGGCAGGAATTGTGGGGTTTGCGGTTTTAGATAGACCTTATGGCGGAGTTTGTTTTTGTCGCTGGCTGGGAGTTTTAAAAGATTATAGAAATAAAGGTATTGGTAGAAAATTAATTGAGGAAGCCATCAATTATACCCAAAATTATGGTGGCCATAAAATAGAATTAGCTTCTCAACCAGAAGCGAAAGGGTTTTATCATAAAGCCGGTTTAGAACTAGAAGGTAAAAGAAAACTTTCTTATTTTGGTATTGACCAGTATATTTTCGGAAAAGTAATTGGTCGGCCTAAAGACGAGGTGATGATCAGAGATTAGCGCTTTTGGCATACGAATTTTTATTCGGTCAATTAACTCGCTTTAACGCTGCTTGCGAAGTGCATTTGTAATCTAATTTAATTATATGATTTTATTCTGTCCATCTAGGACGCAAACAGCTAGCTCAGACAAAATTGACACTCATAAAAATTGTATTGCCAGCGCGCTTTTAAGTCTTAAGATGGATTGAATTTGACAAATTAGGCGAAGTTGATTAAACTAAATTTACCTGTCCGAGAGACAGGTTTTTTAAACGCTAAACCTGCCTGCCGGCCGGCAGGGTCGCTAAAATAAAACCGCAAAAAGGAGGGGGTGATAAAAAATGGCGGAGGTCAGAATTAAACAAAAGAGCAATATTTTGATAGGGTTGGGCATTATTCTTTTGCTTATTGCCAGCATTTTTTATTTTCGAGCTAAAAGACAGGAAGCGCCAGTTAAACCCGGAAACTTTGAAGAAATTATCTCGCAAGAAGAAGGACTAGTGAAGAAAACCGGGGAAGAGCTAGAAGTGATGGCTGAAGAAGAGATTAAACAAATAAGAGAAGAGGTTGATGCTGTTCTTAGCACTGGGGGCGAGGAGATAAATCTTCAAGATGTGGCTGGTATGGGCGCCAGCGGCAAGGTGAAAAGAGCTTTTTCTGATGGGAAATTTTACTTAAGAATCGAAGCCTCTGGTTTAAGATTACCGGAAAAAGGTTATTTTTATCAAGGTTGGCTTAAAAAAGACGATCAATATCTTTCTGTAGGGAGGATGGAAGTTGGTCTTCCCGGAGAAGGAAGGCTTTATTACACTGCTTCCGGAGATCGTCTTGAATATAATGAGGTGAAGGTTACTTTAGAACCAGAAGACGGCAATGAAGCCCCGGCAAAAGCGGTACTAGAGGGAAGCTTTTAAGAAATAAGAAATAAGCCTGCCTACCGGGCAGGCAGGTTCATTAAGTTACTGGTTATTAGTAATTGAGGAAGACAGGTTTAGGTGATATACTGAGAGTAATGCGGTTTATTAAGAATATTGCTTTCTTAGGATCTTCAGAAGTTCAAAAGGGCGAGCGATTGTATGAAACAGCCTTTAAAGTCGCTAAACTTTTAGCTGCCAAAGGCTATGTAATTGTTAATGGTGGCGGCCCAGGTATAATGAATGCTTCTACTCAGGGTGCCGAATCAGTTAAAGGCGAAACCTTAGCTATTACCTTTTATCCTCAAGACGCTCCTGGTTTTGAAGGTCGTTACCCCAAAAATATTACTGATAAGGAAATCAAAACCGGCAATTATATTGAACGCGTCTTTAAACTCTTGGAACACGGAGACATTTATATTATTTTCAAAGGCGGCACCGGCACTTTTTCTGAATTTGCCATGACTTGGTGTTTAGGCCGGCTTTATTATGGTGTTCACAAGCCTTTTATTTTATATGGAGATTTTTGGAAAGAAATTATCGGTTGTTTTAAAAAAAATATGTTTTTTAGAGGTGAAGAGGAAAAAATCTATAAAATTGTTAACCAGCCTGAAAAAGTTTTATTAGCCATCGAAGAGTTTGAAAAAGAATTTAGCCAGCGGATGAAACGTTTAGTCAAATCTGAAGCAGAGAAAGCCTTCACTATCGGCTATCGGGGACCGGAATATAAAATAGCGAAAGGAGTAAAATGATTTTTATCGGCGCTGATCACGGCGGTTGGAATTTAAAAGAGAGAATCAAAAAATATCTCCAACAAAAAAAGATTAGCTTTCAGGATGTGGGTGCCAAAGTTTTGGTTCAGGATGATGATTTTCCTGATTTTGCTTTTCCTGTGGCTAAGAAAGTGGCCAGAGCTAAGGATAATCTAGGTATTTTAGTTTGCCGTACCGGCATTGGTATGAGCATGACAGCTAATAAAATAAAAGGAATTAGGGCCGCTTTATGCAGCGAGGTTGGTCAAGCGATTAGTTCGCGGGCGCATCATAACTGTAATATTTTATGCTTAGGAGCAGATTTTATTGATGAGGAAAAAGCCATTAAAATTTTAGATACTTTTTTAAAAGCAGAGTTTAGTAATGAAGAAAGATATATTAAGAAACTAAAGAAGATTGAAAAGGAGGAGAAATAAAAATTTCTAATTACCAATTTCTAATGTTAAAAAAAATAATTAGACATTTTAAAATTCTGAAATTGGACCTGCCCGCCGGTAGGCAGGAATTTTATTAGGAATTAGGCATTAGGAATTGGGAATTTAAGTCAAAGTTTTGATTTTAGAGAAGAATTAAATTTATAAGAAAGGAAGGTTGGGGTGTTAAAGGTAGGAATAAATGGTTTTGGTCGCATCGGTCGTTTGGCGGCCAGAACTATTTTACAAAAATATAAAGACAAGTTAAGCCTGGTTTGTATTAATACTTCCGGAAGAATGGATGTGGCTGGTTGGACGCACTTATTTGAATATGATTCTACTTATGGTAAATATCCGGGAAAGGTTTCGGCCATAGGCCGATCGTCCTCTGGACGAGAGAATAACTTAATGGTAGTTGACGGGATGAAAATCCCGGTTTTAGGGGAGCCAGAACCAGCTAAAATTCCTTGGGGGAAATATCAAACTGAAATAGTGATTGAATCGACTGGTGTTTTTCGCGACCGGGAAAATGCCCAAAAACATTTAAGAGATACCGTCAAAAAAGTAATCATTTCTGCTCCGCCCAAAGACGAAAATATACCAATGTTTGTGATTGGTGTTAATGAAAAAAATTCAACTAATGAGCAAATTTTATCATCGGCTTCTTGTACCACCAATTGTGTTTCTCCAGTGGTTAAGGTAGTCAATGAAAATTTTGGCATCCAAAAAGCTTTGATGACGACGGTTCATGCTTATACTTCTGACCAAAGATTGTTGGATAATTCTCATCCGGATTTAAGAAGAGCAAGGTCAGCGGCCGTTAATATGGTGCCTACCAGCACTGGCGCTGCCAAAGCCACAACTAGGGTTTATCCTGTGGTGGCGGGAAAATTTGACGGTTTAGCCATCAGGGTACCGGTTAAGAGCGGTTCTTTAACTGATTTTACTTTTGTGACCAAAAAGCAGACCGCGATAGAAGAAGTTAATCAAGCTTTTGTTAGGGCGGCGGAAACTGATTTGAAAGATATTCTAGGTATTACCCAAAAACCCTTGGTTTCCTCGGATATTATTGGTCTTGAATTATCAGCTTTGGTTGACCTTTCTTTAACCAAGGTAATTGGCGGCGATTTAGTAAAAGTAGTAGCCTGGTATGATAATGAATGGGGATATGCCCAACGTTTAATAGAACAAGTGCTGCTTGTTGGTTAAATCTTTCCATCAATGGTTTTACAAAAAAAAGAATTCTGGCGTAAAAAAGATTTTCCTAAAGCTTTATCAGCTAAAGAAGAAAAAAACCGAACCAGCCGTTGGCCGGTTTTGTTTTTACTTTTAGGAACCATTCTGGTGGCCCTTTTTTTATGGTCAAAAAATTATGCCCTAGACTGGTGGGAACAGATTAGGCAGCCGGGGATTTATAAAGTTAGGAGAAAAAACGCAGAAGAATTGATTAAGACTATTGGGATTAAACCAGATTTAAGAGATTTAGAGGGAGTAAAAAATTCAATAGAGCTTTTGCTTCAAGACCTTCAAGGGGAATATGGCCTCTATTTTTACTTATTAAAACAGCAAAGGTCATTAGGGATAAAAGAAGACCAGGTTTTTTTAGCGGCCTCAGTCAATAAAATACCTATTATGGTTAGTTTTTATCAGGAAGTGGAAAAAGGAAATCTAGATGAAGAAGGTGGCTATGCTTTACAACTAAGGGATATTCAGGATTATGGAGCCGGCAGTATGCGTTACCAGGATGAAGGCACAAAATATCAATACCGTGATTTGATTGATCTGATGGGTCAGGAATCTGATAATACGGCCGCCTATGTTGTGGTTAATTTAATAGGAGAGAAGAAGATTCAGGGATATTTAGATCAATTAGGGATGGAAAATACTTCAATAGCAAATAATACCACTACCCCCAAGGAGATGGTTGACTATTTGATTAGGCTCTATCGAGATGAGTTGGTTAAAGGGGAGGCTAAGGAAAAAATCTTAGAGGCTTTGACAAAAACAGATTTTGAAGACAGAATTCCCCAAGGAATTCCGGAAACAGTCAGAGTGGCTCATAAAACCGGTAATGAGGTTCAAGTTTACAATGACTGCGGTATTATTTTTAGCAACAATCCTTATGTGTTGTGTATTTTAACCGAAGAGGTAGTAGAGGAAGAGGCCCAAGACATCATTCCTAAGATCTCGAGATTGATCTGGGAATTTGTCAATCAAGGAGAGTTCTGATAAAAAAGGGGTATTCAGAATTAAATAAATCCTACAAAATTTCTTGGCGTGCGCCCTATTGTTCATTGGCTATTTAAAATCATATCATAATTTGATAAAATAGAGAGTATTAAAAATTAAATGGACCCCGCTAAAGGCGGGGGTAAAAAAAGGAGGTGAGTAAAAATAAATGAGTCCTAAGCTTTATGTGGGTAATCTTGATTATAATGTTACTGGTGATCAATTATCAGAGTTATTTTCCCAAGCAGGTTCAGTGGTTAGCGCCATAGTTATTACTGACCGTCAATCCGGTCGTTCCAAAGGATTTGGTTTTGTTGAAATGAGCGATGAAAAGGGAGCTAAAAAAGCGATTGAAATGTTTAACGGTAAAGACAATCAAGGTAGAAATATGGTCGTTAATGAGGCTAGACCGAGAGTAGAACGTCCCGACTCCAGTCCAAATTTCCAAAAATAGAATAAGTGAATTAAATTTACTTTTTTTCTGTTGAGGTGAAGTTTTAATAATTTTATTAAGACTGATTTTTAGTGGAAAATTAAGGAAGCTAAATTTGATTTGCACTCCCAGTTATGATAAAACGGGTGTGCTAAGAAGAAGTGAGGAAGATGATGGCAACAGAATTAAAGCAAGTTGCGCAAGTAATATGGGGTGATGCTGAAATCCAAAGGGCCCTATGTCAATTAGGAAGGGGTTTTTGCACTGTAATTGGAGGGGAATTAGCCGGCAATTCAGTTGTTGCATTGGTCGAAGGCGATCTTCCTGGAACTCTTGCTACCCTTAGTGTGGCCGGGATTGCTGTAGGTGCCAGTTCTGTTTTAGAGCGAATCCAGAAAAGAGTCGAGGATTGAAAAAGATGAATTTAATCTCTTAAAAGTAAAATCTCTCCAACTTCTTCGGCATATGAGTCATTTATTATTTCTGCTTCAGACAGTTGTTTAAGAAAGGTAATTTTTTCTGCCAGATCTAAAGGTCTTTGTTCACCGGAACCATCTGAAGCTCTAAAGGGAATATGCATAAGGGCATCATTATCTATAATCATTCCTCCTCGAGTTCTTCCCAAATTTGTTTGCCAGACTCTTCTTTGTCCAGCGGTTTCCTGAATATTTACCTCAAGACGTCCTTCATTTACTAGAAGTAGACAGTCGAATTGCTTACCATTACTTTCTAATTCTAATTGTTTAACACCAACATCCCTCCATAAGGAAGACTGCCAGATTCCCTTTTTTCCTGGGGCGCTACAGAGTTGACCTAAAACTTGTCTTTCTAACTCGGCGACCTGTCTGTTTAAATCTTCTTTCACAAATTGTTTAAATTATATATTAATCTTATTGGTTATCAATAAAAAATAAAAATGGTAATATTTTACTCCCGAGTAGAAATGCCTTCTAAAATTTTATCCTCTTTAGTTTCGTCCAGAGGACGATCCCGCTCTGCGGGATTTTTTTCCATTTCTTCTTTAATCTTTTCTATTTGTTCGCTGCTACAGTGATATTTCGGTTCAGTGCCGGGTAAAAAATATTCTTCTCTATCGGGACAGCCAGCGCAGGGAAGTAGACCATTCCAGCTGCAAATAGAAACTTTGATTAAGTTTTCCGGTTGGCTGAATTGATGAGAAGGCTTATCTTTTAATAATTCAGTCATAATATTATGCCAAATCGGTGAGGCGCCGGTAATCCCCGAAGCGACGGCGCTCATGGGGGTATTATCATTGTTGCCCACCCAAACCGCCACCAAATAATCTTGGGTATAACCAATGGTCCAATTATCTCTTTTATCATTGGTAGTACCAGTTTTAACTGCCACCTCATGATCAGTAATTTTAAGTAGAGAGTTGGGCCCAAAAGCAGGAGTACGCGCCTGATTGTCTTTTAGAATATCAGTTAATAAATAAGCCACAGCTGGCGAAAGGACTCTTTCTTTAGCGATTTCCCCGCCTGCGCCGAGCCTGCCTACTGACAAGGCAGGGCTTCGGTGGACAGGCAATTTGTCTAAGATTTTTCCTTGGGAATTTTTAACTTCAAGAATAGGATGGAGATCAACCTTCAAGCCTAGGTTAGCGATAGTGCCGTAAGCCACCGCCATATCTGTCATTTTTACTTCGGCTGAGCCTAAAGTGGTCGAAAGACCATAATATTGTTCTTCAGGCCAAGTAGTAATACCCATTTTCCTTCCTAGATCAGTCATTTTCTCCACGCCTAAGGAAGCTAAAACCTTGACCGCCGGCACATTATAAGAACTGGCCAAAGCTATTCTTAGAGAGACATTACCATGGAAACGGTTGTCATAATTAATTGGACTATAAGCTTCAGAGCCAGGCGTATAATAAGTAATCGGCGAATCCGGGATGACCGTAGCTGGGGTAAAATTATTACTTAAAGCCAAAGCATAAGTAACTATTTTGATAGCGCTGCCTGGTTGACGAGGTCTGGTAGTGACATTGACATTACCGTCCTGTTTTAGATTAAAATAATCCTTAGATCCTACCATGGCCAGAATTTCTCCGGTTTGAGGATTGGTCACGAGGGCGGCGCCATTACCCACTCTTAAAGAAGCCAATTTATTAACTTCTTGAGTGATTTTTTCTTGGACCACTTGCTGAATATTTAAGTCCAAGGAAGTTGTTACCTGTAGGCCGCCTTGTTCTACCACCCGACTGCCATATTTTTCTACCAATAAATCCTTGACATACATGACAAAATGAGGCGCTTCAATATTAGTTTGTTGCGGCGCTAAAATTATTTTTTCTTTTTTGGCTTCGTCTGCCCCTTCTTGAGTAATATAATTTTCTTCAACCATTTGATTTAAAACTTGATGCTGGCGGCTAATGACTAATTGAGGGTTAGGACCAAAAGGAGAATATTTGGTGGGTGCGGCCGGCAAACCGGCCAGCAAAGCCGCTTCGGCCAGGTTGACATCCTTAATGCTTTTAGCAAAATAGGTTTGGGCGGCTTCTTCAATACCATAGGCCGTGCCGCCATAAGCCACTTCATTTAAATACATTTGCAAGATTTCATCTTTGGAAAAAACCATTTCTGTCTCAATACTTAAAATAATTTCTTTGAGTTTACGTTTAATTGTTTTTTCCGGAGTCAAGAGGGCATTTTTAATTAATTGTTGAGTAATAGTTGAGCCGCCTTGGATTTCAGAAGAAGCAAGATTGCGGATGATAGCTCGGATAATACCAGAAACAGAAAAGCCAGTATGTTTATAAAAGTCCTTATCTTCAATGGCAATGGTGGCCTTGACGACATAATCAGGGATATCACTAAGTTTAACTAAAGTTCTTTTCCTAGCGCCATCAAAAATGGTGTATAAAAGTTGGCCATGACGATCATAAATTTTAGTGGAAGCGGCGGACTGATGTTCGATTAACTTATCAGGGCCAGGTAAATCTTTAATAATTTTGAGGTAAAAATAAAAAGAAGTGGCAAAGGTAAAAATAAAGAAAAAGGCAATACCAAATTTACCGGTAAGCGCTTTAAAAATAAATTTTAAAAATAGAAAAATGATTTTTAAGAAAACAAAGGGGATTTTATAGACCAGTCGGCCAAGAGAGCTTAAAAAAAACAAAATCCAAAAAAGTATATTTTCAGACCTCCGCTGATAAAGAATTTTTCCTGCCCTTTTTTTCATCTTGAATATTGCCCCGTTTAGCGTGATTATAGGGTAAAATTAGTAATTAGTAAACAGACGATCCTACTGATTTACTGGTTTAGGCGACGCTAGAATGGGAAAGAGGTTTTCATTCAGGCTAGACACGGTTGGTTTTTCTTCTTCATGAGGACAAGTAAGACAATACTCTTTGGAAAAAGGGTCATGACCCACTAAATGTTCTCTTAATTCTAAATTATCAGTTTTACCTTCTGCCGGCGGTTTATTAGTTTCTTTATCAATCCAGATTTCCTTTTTTTCTACCCAGGCATTGTTAGATTGATTATTTTCTGTGCCTTTAATAAACAATTCTTTGCCGCCACTGCATTCAGTTGGGGCTGCTGAAGGATTTTCCTCCTTGGCTTCACCTGAAGTAGGTTCTTGAGGAACTTTTTCCCAAGTGCAAGTAGCCGCTTCTACAATTGAGGCTGGTTTTTCCCAAGGCTGGTCAGATTGGTCCTTAAGCACAAAAGTCATAATTTTATTCCAAATCGGGGCGGCTCCGGTGACGCCAGAGACAAGATAAGGATTCATGGAGCTATTATCATTGTTGCCTACCCAAGTAACGACTAAATAAGAAGGGGTATAGCCGATGGTCCAATTATCTCTTGGCCCCTTAGGATGGTCAGTCGTGCCGGTTTTAACTGAGACGGTGTGATTAGGAATTAAAAGCTGAGAGCGGGAGCCAAACATAGGGGTTCGGGCCTGATTATCAGCCAGGATGTCATTGATTAAAAAAGTTACTCCCGGAGATAAAACCAGGGAAGCTTCTTTTTCTTCTGGCTTGAATTCCTGATAAAAGTTTCCTTTATAGTCTTCTACTTTTAAAATAGGTTGTAAATCTACTTTTTTACCCATATTGGCAAAAACGCCGAAGGCGATCGTCATCTCCGTCATCTTAACTTCTCCGCCACCCAAAGTTAAAGATAACCCATAGAGAGAGGAATCCTGACTCCAGGTGGTAATGCCCATCATTCTAGCCGTGGCCATCATCGCCTTAATGCCATTTAAAGAGAGCATTTTAACTGCGGGAATATTATAGGAATTAGCCAGAGCCGAGCGTAAAGTCACCGGACCGTGGAATTTATTATCATAGTTGTGAGGACAGTAAAGCTTGGGTTGGCCGACTGAAGTAAAACAAATAGGAATATCTAAAAATAAAGTGGCTGGGGTGTAACCATTAATCAATCCAGCAGCATAATTAATGGGCTTAATTGAAGAACCAGGTTGACGCAGAGAAGTGGCGATGTTAACGTTGCCATCGATTTCTTCGTCAAAATAATCTTTAGAGCCCACCATGGCTAGAACTTCGCCAGTATCAGGTTTGGTTACCATAGCGCCGGCATTAGAGACATTCATATTTTTCAATTTGGCTGTTTCTGAAGCAATGGTTTCTTCAGCCTGTTTTTGGATTTGCCAATCCAGACTGGTGGTTACCCTCAACCCGCCTTGTTCAACTAAAAAAGAGCCGTATTTTTCTACGAGCATCTCTTTAACATACATAACAAAATGAGGGGCTTTAATATTGGTTTGCCGGGGAACATATTCAAGTTCTTGAGCGTAAGTTTGCTCGACCTCATCTTTAGAGATGTAGTTCTCCTCCATCATTTGATTAAGAACAGAATTTTGTCTTTCTTTGGCCATTTGAGGATTGGCACCAAAAGGAGAATATCTGGTGGGTGCGGCCGGCAAACCGGCCAGCAAAGCCGCTTCGGCCAAATTTAAGTCTTTAGCCGGTTTATCAAAATACATTTGGGCTGCTTGTTCAATACCATAGGCCGTGCCGCCATAAGGGACATGATTTAAATACATCTCTAAGATTTCATCTTTGGAATAAATCATTTCCGTTAAGGAGGCGAGGATAGCTTCTCTGATTTTTCTTTTCAAAGTTCTTTCCGGAGTTAAAAGAGTAGTTTTAATGAGTTGTTGAGTAATGGTGGAGCCGCCCTGAAGCTTCTTTTTGAAAATAATATTATAAACCGCCCGGCTGATGCCGCGAAAAGCCAACCCTTTATGTTTATAAAAATCCTTATCTTCGATGGCAATCGTGGCCTGTTTAACATATTCAGGCATATCTTCGAGCTTGATTGGAGTGCGGTTCTGTTCAGTGTAGATTTCATATAATAAAATGCCATTGCGGTCAAAAATGTGGGTTGAGGTGGGGAATTCATCTGAAGAAAGTTTGGTTGGAGAAGGCAGGTCTCTGAGGATATAAATTAAGAAGGATGAAACGAGAAGAATAAAAATAAAGATTAGAATGATTAAGAATTTAATCCAAGGCCTGGAGGAATGATATTTTTCTTTTAAACCTTTAGCTTTTTGCAATAAAGCCTTTTTACGTTTTTTAAATAGTTTAAAACCAGGATTTGACATTAGGATAATAGGATAATAGGATAATAATAAATTAGGATAATAGGATAACAGAATAATAGGAATTAGTCATGTTTGAAAAACAAGATTGGTTTAACAAGCTTAATTTTACCCAACAAAGTTTGATAAAGCAAAGTTTTTATCTTTTAAATTGGGCTAAGAAAAATCAAGATAAACTTTTTGACTATTCTTTTATTGTGATGCCGGCGGCCAAAGCTTTTGAGGGTTTTTTAAAAGATTGGCTTTTTAAAATTGGCCTTATTTCTAAATTTCAATACCAATCAGACAGGTTTAGATTAGGAAAAGCTCTAAACCCCCATCTAGAAAATATTCCTTACTTAAAAAAAGAATGCTTGTATCAAGAAATAATCCAGAAAACCAATAAAGAAACAGCCCAAACTTTATGGCAGACTTGGAAAAAGTGCCGCAATCGAGTTTTTCACTATTTTCTTGAAGAGCAACAAACTTTTAGCCTTCAAGAGTCAGAAGAAAGATTAAATCAGGTGATTGATGCCATCAAATTAGCTTCAGCAAAGCGATAGCTTCTTGACATAACTTTTACATACAGAGTAGAATATTATATGGTTGGATTAGAGAAGCCAACTTTTTCATTCTTAAGACAAATTTTAAAAACAAACGGCTTTTGACGGCCGTTTTTTTATTTGATGAGGACTCACCAAGATTTATTGAGTGCTTACATTTGCGGGTTCGGCCGCGTTCGCCTCAGGAAAATTTAGGCGGGTAAAGATTTATGAAGACCATCAAATTTCAGGAAAGTTTATCTTTCGATGATGTTTTGCTTTTACCCAATTATTCCACCGCCCACCCAGAAGAACTAGACCTTAAAAGTCAATTGACTCAGAAGATTGTTCTTAATCTTCCTTTAGTTTCTTCTCCTATGGATACAGTGACCGAGGGGAGGTTAGCGATTGCTTTAGCTCAAGAAGGAGGGATTGGTTTAATTCACCGCAATTTAACCATTAAAGCCCAAGTCCACCAAGTCCACCAAGTGAAAAGACTGAGAAAGACTGCTGCCAGAAATAAAAAAGGTCAGCTTTTGGCGGGAGCGGCTGTTGCTGCTGGTCCAGACTTAATGGTAAGAGCCAAAGCTTTGGTTAAAGCCGCCGCTGACGTGATTGTTTTAGATAGTGCTCATGGTCACTGCCAATACATTATTAAAAGTACAGCTAAATTAAGAAAAACCTACCCTAAACTGGAATTAATTGCTGGTAATGTAGGTACGGCCGAAGGAGCTTTGGCTTTAATTAAGGCTGGAGCTTCGGCTGTTAGAGTTGGCTTAGGTCCAGGCTCTATTTGTACTACCAGAATTGTTTCTGGTGTAGGTGTACCTCAGTTATCAGCCATCCGTGATTGTGCGGAGGTGGCTAAAAAATATAAAGTACCGGTTATAGCAGACGGCGGGATTAAATATTCTGGAGATATTACCAAGGCTTTAGCGGCCGGCGCTTCGGCAGTAATGATGGGCAGTTTATTTGCCCAGACTTTAGAAGCACCAGGCAAAGTAGTCAAAATTAAAGGGAAAAAATATAAATATTACCGAGGCATGGGTTCAGCGGCGGCCATGAAAAAAGGTTCGGCCTCCAGATATGGTCAAAGCGTCAGGGGTGTGGCCGGCAAGTTTGTTTCCGAAGGAGTTGAGGGTTTGGTTTCCTATAAGGGGACGGTTGAAGAGTTGGTTTTTCAATTAATGGGCGGGCTTAAGGCAGGCATGGTTTATATTGGCGCCCATAATCTCAGACAAATTGTTCGAAAAGCTCGCTTTATCAAAATGAGCCCGGCGGCTTTAGCCGAAAGTCATCCTCATAGTCTAATTATCACTGATGGAGGAGACAATTATGAAAGAAAATAAAGTCCTTATTTTTGACTTTGGTTCTCAAACTTGCCACTTGATTACCAGAAGAGTCAGGGATTTGGGGATTAATTATCAGCTTGTTGATCCCGAACTAAGCTTTAATAAAATTAAAAAACTCAGAGTAAAAGGGATGATTTTTTCGGGCGGACCAGGGACAGTTTATGAGAAAAATGCTTTCAAAATTGATAAAAAAATCTTTAGTTTGGGTTTACCTATTTTAGGCATTTGTTATGGTTGGCAACTGATGGCCTATCTTCTTGGCGGTAAAGTAATTGCCGGCCACAAAGAATACGGCCCCGCCAAAATTTTCCTGCGGAAAAATTTAGGCGGGCAAGCCAGTTCGATTTTGAAGAATATACCTCAAAGTTCTCGAGTTTGGTTGAGTCACGGAGATACAGTGGTGAAATTGCCCTCAGGATTTAAGATTTTGGGTTCAACCAAAGATGTTAAATCAGCCTGGACCGCTGATCTAAAACGCCATTTTTACGGCGTTCAATTTCATCCTGAAGTAGAACACACAGAGTTTGGTAAAGAAATACTTAAAAATTTTCTTACTAATGTTTGTAGTTGCCAACTTAGACCCAGAAAAATCCAGCTCAAACAGATAATTAAGCATATTAAAAAACAAGTAGGGGAAAGCAAAGTAGTAGCAGCGGTTTCTGGTGGAATAGATTCAACCGTAAGCGCGGCTTTGCTCGGCAGAGCTATTGGTAAAAATTTATACCCAATTTATATAGAAAGTGGCTTAATGAGAATTGAAACTAAAAATGAAGTTGAGCAAATTTTTTCAAAGATTTTAAAAGTTAAACCCATTATTGTTAAAGCAAAAAACTTATTTCTAAACCAATTGAAAAGAGTGATTGATCCAGAAAAAAAGCGCCAAATTATTGGTCGGCTTTATATTCAACTTTTTGAAAAAGAAGCTAAAAAAATTAAGGGGGTTGAATTTTTAGCTCAGGGAACGATCTACTCTGACGTGATTGAATCAAAAGGCAGCAAAAAAGCCTCGAAAATCAAATCCCATCACAACGTGGCGGGTTTGCCTAAAAAAATGGACTTAAAACTAGTAGAACCCTTAAGAGATTTTTATAAAGACGAAGTTAGAGTTATTGCTAGAAAATTGGGATTACCAGAGAAAATTATTATGAAACAGCCCTTTCCTGGGCCTGGTCAGGCCATTAGGATTATTGGTAAGGTAACTAAAGAAAGATTGGTAAAACAACAACAGGCTGATCAAATAGTATTGGAAGAAATCAAAAAAGCGGGATGGTATTCAAAAGTCTTTCAATCTTTTCCAGTGATGACCGGAATAAAAAGTACGGCCGTTAAAGGTGATACCAGAGTTTATGGTGAAGTGGTGGGACTAAGAGTCTATGGTTCTTTAGATATTATGACGGCGGCCTGGAGTCGCTTACCCTATGATTTACTTCAAAAAATATCTTCTCGGATAGTGAACCAAGTTTCAGGAGTTTCCCGAGTGGTGTATGATATAACTACCAAACCGCCAGCCACAATGGAATGGGAATGAAAAATGGAATTTAAACCAGTAAAATTCAAAGATGACAAGGTTTTTTATATTGTTCCTTCCTGGGAAGAAATGGGCGAGTTAACTTTTTCCCTAGCTAAAAAAATCCTGACCAGCAGGAAAAAGTTTGATCGTTTAATCACGATGGCTAAGGGCGGTTGGACTTGGAGCCGGACAATGGCAGATTATTTAGGAATAAAAGAGGTTGGGAGCATTCATGTTAAATTCTACAGTGGTATCTTTGAAACGAAACCCTCGCCGGTGATTGCCCAATCTTTGCCTATTCCTGTTTTAAAAGAAAAGCTTTTAGTTTTTGATGATGTGGCTGATTCAGGCGAAACTTTGATTGCCGTTAAAAAATATCTCAAGCTTTGCGGCGCTAAAAACATTACTACTGCCGCCTTGTTTTATAAATCTTGGGCCAAATTTATTCCTGATTATTATGCCTCAGCGACTAAGTCTTGGATTATTTTCCCTCACGAAATAAGGGAATCAATCAGACTGATTGGCAATAAATGGCGGAAGCAAAAACTAGATTCTAAAGAGATAAAAGAAAGATTAATTAAGATTGGCTTGCCCAAGAAACAAGTAGAATATTTTTTAAAAAAAGAGATATAATTATTTAATAGCGTTTAGAAGCAAAGGACTATTTATGTCTCAATTTGAAAGAGAACTTGAAGGCCAAAAGAAAAGAAATCTTTTAGTAGTTATTTCTGGTCCCAGTTGTTCAGGTAAAGATAGTGTGATCAGAGGGTTGCTTAAGAGAAATAAAAATATGAGACGCTTGGTAACTACTAATTCTCGGATAAAAAGACTAGATGAGAAAGAAGGCTTTGACTATTATTTTGTTAACAAAGATGAATT